>Ga0307379_10008226_pt1 | contig 14081 bp, 21 predicted proteins | sample UN2MG_FD_202237 | JGI IMG/M metagenome (GOLD analysis project Ga0307379, IMG submission 202237) | Soil microbial communities from Risofladan, Vaasa, Finland - UN-2 | ecosystem: Environmental > Terrestrial > Soil > Coastal area > Acid sulfate soil | place: Finland: Risofladan, Vaasa | collected...
GCTGGCACACTTCAAACAGTACCGGAGCGCGACTATTTCATTCAGGATTCTACCGGGACCGGCGGGTGCGTTTCGTCAACTTGCAAGACGACGCTCAACTCAATTGGGTTTGATTACGGCAGCGGCATCACGGTGCCGACCGACGGCGCTGTTTTTTTCTGGCAGGTGTGCTGGGTTCCGAACAGCATGAACACCTTCGCTGGTGGTGGCCAGAGGTGTTTCATCGGAACGACATCGAGCGCGTTCCACGGCTGGAAGTCGGGCGGTAATGACTACGCGCCCAACCCGTACGGCGGGTGGAAAAACGTCGCTATCGACCCGACCATCACACCGGACTATTCTGGGAGCGGGGTCACGACCTACAACGTCTTCGGCGTCGGGTTAAACCTACCAACGACATTCCCTGGCAAGGGTGCGATGTTCGGGATGGACGCGATCCGATACGGGCGTGGTGAGTTGCGGGTGGCAGTCGGTGACGGGACCACGCCAGCGACGTTCACAGAGATGGCGGCGGCGAACGATGTGCTTGCCGCACGATGGGGTCTGTTCCGATCAGCTCAGGGTGGCTTCTTGTGGAAGGGACTGCTCACGCTCGGCTACGGCAGCGCCGTCTACTTCGTCGATCAGAATAAGGTCATTCTCGTCGATGACTGCCCAAGGGTGGGGGCCGCGTTCACTAAAATTGACATCCAAGACAGCGGCTCGACCGTGCTGATGACCAACTGCCTGTTCCAGGCTCTCGGCACTACGACTCGCGGGTCATGGGTCACCACCGACGATGCGACAGTGACGCTCGATGCTTGCACCTTCATCGACATGAACACCTTCAGCTTTCTGCCTGGTACCACGGTACTCGGAAGCACCTTTCGGCGCACCAATGCGATTACTGCCGGCGGGGCCACCATGACCGAATCGCGCGTTGAAGCGAGCAGCGTCGCCGCCGACTCGTCAGCGTTGATCTGGAACGTAGCGACCGATCCGAACGGCTACCTTGATGAGATGTACTTCTCGAAGGGCGCGCTCTCCCATCATGCGATCGAGCTCGGGACAACGTCGCCGCTCGATATCACGCTCACCGACGTCACGTTCTCTGGGTTTACCAACACAATCGGGAGTTCTGCGGCGCCGCTTCACATCAAGAGGACGGGTGGGACCGTCACGATCAGTCTCTCCGGATGTAGCGGGATCACCGAAGACGGGTACAAGAGTGACGGAGCGACGGTCGAGATCTCGCAGTCGGTGCCGCTCTCGATCAAAGTGATCGACGATGCGACGGGGCTCGACCTCCAGTACGCTCGAGTCTACCTTGTGGACGAGGCGACGAGGGCTATCGTGATCATGAGCGCAGAAACAAACTCATCAGGACTCGCTACCGGAAGCTATACCGGATCCACGCCGCTTAACGTCACCGGATGGGTGCGGCAGTGGGATCTCTCCGGCGATGATTACACACCAAAGGACATCTCCGGTGAGATCACCGGGAATGGGCTTTCAATGACAGTTAGACTGTCACCGATTTAGGAGGACCGCTATGGCAATTTATGACAGGGACGCTACGGCAGCAACGGCGGTGACAGCTTGGCTGGCTCAGTTTGAGGTTGCCTCAGATGGGTCGATCACCTACGTCACCGGATCTGACACCTTCCACGTCTGGTGGATGCACCGGTCGCTTCAGAAAATCGCATGGGACTTTGCCATCTCAGGCGATGACGGGATCAACCTCGCGAAGCCGAACCCGTCCACGTCTGAAGCGTTGGGAACCATCATCACCCTCAACGACCACACCACCGATTACTCGGTGAACTACACCGTCACCGCTGAGGTGATGGAGTACCACTTCGGTGGCAGCGTTTCGTTCGATGGTGGCGACGAGCAGTACAGCGGTCTGATCGTTCTCGGTTCGGTGCATCTCTCGTCAACCGAACTCGAGATCATCCAAGATAACGCGCTGCTCACCTCCCACTGGGGCACCGGCAAGAACCAGACCGATGCAAACACGTTGCTCAGAATTTGCATCTTGTCGAGGACGGCAGGTGCAGACATCGACGGCAAGCGGATCATTGTGAAGGCGAATGAGTGGTTCGACACATATGCCGTATGGCGCACCACACTGGGGCTGGGGGAATCGGTCGCAGCCATCAACACGTCTGCCGACCCGCAGAACACGACTGCGCTGGCGACGGTGCAGGCGTATGTCGGTATCGCTGAAAATCCCGGGTACCAGTTACTCGACATCCAGGGCGACGGCGACCCGCAACCCTTCTATTGCAAGTGGGACCACAACTCGCTTGGGAACAAGGCACTCTCGGAGTGGATCAAGTCACTGATGGTGCGCGGGACATCCGAAGCAATTTTTGGTCTCGACGGCTCGTTCTTCGTTGGTGGGCCGACATTCTCGTGCACTGTCGGTACCGGTACCGGTTCCGTCTGGGTGCAGAACGAGGTGGTGACGTGGACCGAGGGAACGACATCGAGTTCTGGTGTTCTCCTAGCAGCGGATGACATGACATCCTCGTCCACCACCAAGCTCTGGATCCACCGGCTGAATGGGATCAACCCAACCGACACGACGACCATTACCGGGGCAACGGCGACGAACGACGTGGACACGACGGTGACAACCTACACCCCGGACCCGGAGCACTATGGGACATTCACCGGGACGGCGTGGATCGGCGACTACGGTGTTGGTTTCATCCCCGGCAACCTTGGTGTGAACGACCGCGTGACCGACCTTGACGGCGACATCCTTGCGCCCCCGAACAACGTCACGGTCACCGTGTCTACGAACGGTGCAACCGCACCCCATGTTCTGCTCGCTCGCAAGGATGCCGTGCTCGCGGCGCCGGACTACACCGACAACACGGTTGGAGCCGGGAACACGAGTGGCAACCCGACCTTCGTAGTCACCAGCGCCATTGACCCCGAGACGCCACCAGACGGCAGCGTGCTCGTGCTCGACACGACCGGTGGTGCGACAGCTTACGAGGAGCTTCCCTACGTCTCGTGGACCGGCTCGACCTACACTCTCGCCGGAACCCTGCCGCGGACCTATACGAGCGGCGACCCGACGTTCACCCCGCTGCTCTACATCGCGGCAACCGGTGGCGGCGACCCAAGGACCGCAGCCACCAGTCTCGTCTTCGGAGGGACACCGTTCGCCGTCATCGGGTGGGTGCGCCACGGCGACCCAGCCAGCCCGGATAAGCCGGTCCCGATCTCAGGGACCGTGACCTCTGCTGGGTTCTCAACAACCGTCCAGCTTGACGATGAGACGTAATCGTGGCCTACCTGGTCGATTGGGTTGCGAAGGTCATCACCATACCGGCTGGTGACCTTACGCTCGTCGCCGGGACTCACTACAGTCTCGCGATGTCGGACTTCCACGAGGAGGTCCGACGTCTCGAGTGGGAGTTCGATGACGGTCTATGGGCGCCGCAGATTCTCGATCACACCAACACGCGATTCGACTTCGCCGGCGTGACCTACGCACCGTTCGATGAGATCGTCAACGGCTACACGATCCAGTTCGGGGCGGGGCCGACGCGGGTAGATCTCGTCGGCTCGAACAACAACATCATCGACACCCTGATCCCGACCGGGGTGTCGGTGGTGCCGAACAACTCGGCTGGTCTTGTCATCGCGGAGACTGGGACGAGTGGCCTCACCGCCGAAGAGTCCGCCCAGCTCGAGGCCATCGCAAAATACTCGACGAACAAGGTTGAGATTTCCGTCGATCGGACCACAGTGACGATCTACGACGACGACGGATTAACTCCGTTCAAGGTGTTTAATCTGAGCAACGACCTTCGCACAAGGGCGCCGCAGTAATGCCTATCGGCGGGATTCTGCCTGCATTCATCGGGGATTGGGGGGACCAGGGATTTTATGTCCCGCCGAAGTCGCCGCTGGTCGATCCTGGCTCATTCATCATCTCATCGGATGTTGGCTCTCTTCCTGAAGGATACGACGCTTCCAGGGTTCAGAAGTTGACTCTCGGGATGGTGACAACCGGCTTCGGGCATCAGATTGCTTATGACTATAGGCTCGCCGATGATTTCGAGATTCCTGAGGGAGAAGTCTGGCAGATTGAGTCGATCACGTTCCACCTCCACCAGTCATTCACATCAACACACCCGACTATCAATGACGTGCGAATCTGGATTTATGACGATGACCCTGAGATCGGGAATCTCATCTGGGGCGATGCCGTCACCAACAGGTTTGAGATCTCTACGTTCTCCGGGATCTTCAGAGTTTCGGACCAGTTCCTCCCGCTTCGGCTAGATCGCCCGATCCAAGCTGTGAGGTGCTCGGTCGATGCCGAGTTGGCGGCTGGCGTTTATTGGGTAGCGTGGAGCAGCGGCGGAGATGGACGGTTCTCAGGTCCGTGGGCTACCCCGCTTGTGATCGAGGGGCAGACCGTCACAGGTAATGCCAGACAGTATACCAATGACGTCTGGGGGAACGCTGGCGATTCGGGCACTGGAGCGCAGCAAGGGTTCCCGCTTTTGATCGAGGGGACGAAGACCTCCGAGGGCGGGGGCGGGCCAGGTGGGACGACGATCATCGATTCCTTCATCGCCGCGCTCGAGGCTGACGCATCGGTTATGCTCGAGGACGACGAGCTCGTGATCACCGTTGAGCCTGAGTACACCGGGACAGAGGACGACACGAATTACGACGGCGAGGTCAGCGGTGACATCGACGTAGACCTGGAGTGCCAATGAGCGTTCAGATCCAGACCATCACTCGAACCCGTGGTGATACCTACCCGTTCACCGTGACCTTCCGCGACAGTGCCGGTGCGCTCGTCGATCTCACCGGAGCGTCGTTCATCCTGACCGTGAACGAGGAGGAGGATCCCGATGCTGACGAACTGCCAGAGTTCAGCCTCGTCGGCGTGGTCGCTGCCCCGCTGACAGGCGTGGTCGAGTTCACGCTGTCCGAGTCGGACGCGGACCACGTAGGCCGGTTCTTCTACGACATCCAGATGACCGATGTGCAGGGCTACATCCGAACGATGATGCGCGGCACCTTCGAGATGCAGCAGGACATCACGAAGAATGAATATCTCTGGACCGCAGGGGGGAAGACGGCCATTGACGGGTCCGATGGGATCTACCTCGTGATGCAGCACGCGAACGACACCTGGGAATACACCGTGCGGGATTCGGTGCCGGTTCTCAAGGTCTCGTTCAGCGACATCGACTCCCACATCTCGCGGTATGTTCGCCCGACTGACTGGTCAGCGATTGACTGGGATCGGCGCTTCGAGTTGTCTGGTCTCGTCTACATGGACCTGTCATGGTGGAGTCAATGGACGTGCTCAAATTCCTACGCCAACCTTGGTTACATGGCGGGCGGGCTGGACAATGATGTTTGGGCGAACGATTGTTGGGTGTGGGCAGTAATGCCGGACCCGGTGACGCAGATTCCCAGTCAGTCCAACTACGACTACAGCGCGGCGAAGTCATGGGTTGCCGGGTGGATTCAGTTCGTAATCAGTTGGGATGCCGAGACCGGAGAACTCTCAATGAGGGCGTGGCAACCACCGGGGGAAAGCGACCCGGTGTCTAGTGACGCATCCATTACTGCTATTGTACCGTTCCGCTTCAGCGACTTCGCTTTCGGTATGGCCGCCGAAACCGTCGGAGCCGCTGAGATCGCATGGCTGAAGTACGAGGTGCTCCCATGACCACCACCCTCAACCTCACCCGCACTCGCGGCGACACCTACCCGATCCGCATGACGATGACGAACCCTGACGGCACGGCGATGGACCTGACGAACAAGCAGGTTCTGCTCACGGTGAACACAGAGGAAGACCCAGCCGATACGACCAATCAGGTATTCCAGATCGTCGGCACGATCACCGACGCGCTGCTCGGCAAGGTCGAGTTCGCTCCGACCGATGATCAAGCCGACAACGTCGGGACGTTCTACTACGACGTTGAGGTGAGTGACGTTGCGAACCCGGTCTACGTGTGGACCCCGGACGCTGGGGTGACGGTCGGCGCTCAGGTTCCAAACGATGGGAGTGAGGTGGTCGTCCCGAAAATATTTGCCTACTCATGGGCACCTGACGTGTGGACGAGATACGTGCTTGTGGACGGACGACTGACCGTCAGTTCCGTCAACGAGGGCGCGGATGAATACTACCAACAAACTCTTCATGGCTCGGGGGTTTTTGTCCCCATGTCGTTCGGCATTGGTGGTTACATTGAAGTGACGGTTAAGTGTTTGACTGATGGTTGGGCGACTCTCAATTACCTCGCCGGGGCTGACTTCGGAGGCCCGAATGTCGGTGTCGGAGGCTATGGCTTCGGGGTTCAGGAGTATGGGCCGGATCTTGTAACTGGGAAGCTGTTGTATTCGACCTACCCGACATTCGATTCAACCGGGATGGTCGATGGGTGGTACAACCTCGGTATCAGACTTAACGAAGATCGCACGATGTCGGTCAAGATCCAGCCCGAAGGAGACGCTGAAGAGTGGCACGTTAGATCGTTCGGGAACAAGACGAACCAGACAGCGCCATTCCTGCCGCTCTATTGGAGAATAACTCTTGGAGGATATACCCCGGCGTCTATCGCTGCGGTGTCTAGTATTACCGTCTGCCAAGGGGAGTTGCCATGACACGCCGCACCGTAGCCCGTGGATCGCTCACGATGGAGCAGGACATTACGAAGGCTCTTGCTCCGATCGTGTACCCGTCGCAGACGTGGGTGCCAGAGGGAGAGATTGGTGACAGTCTCGTGCTAAACGGATCTGACTTCTGGTTTTTCCGGTCGCTTCGATCAGCGGCAAGTTTGGACCTCAAGATCCGCGAGCGCGATTCGGTCAAGGTTGCGAAGCTGGAGACCACTTATTATTCCGACGACGCATACTTGTTTGCAAGCGGTGAAGCGATGGAACATCCGTGTTTCGGTCGAGGAATTTTTGATCTGTCGTGGCTCGTGTATCTTAGCGGAGACCCGTGGACTGCTATCAAGTTAGGCATGGACGACCCACCAGAATTTGTATCTGCGTATCTCATATCTAGTAATCGGCTGGCACTCTCGGCGCAATGGTCTACACGAGGAAACACTGCCGGGACGTTCCAGAACGAAGTACTCAGTGAGGCTGTAATACCGGGGTTCGTGCGCTTCGTTTTTCGACTTGACTACGATGCCTACAACTTCAAGGCGAAGGCATATAACGAAGGGCAACCCGATCCCGGTTGGCTTATCGATTGGACGCGGTCGCTTGACGCGACTGCGATCCAGATGCCGACCGGAGCTTATTTCGTAATGTCGCTCGGCGACTCGTCTGGGGTGATCGAACTAGCTGAGTTCAGTTGGGAGCAAGTAGGATGAACTGGCTTGGGCTGATCTTCGGCATCATCATCGTCGGCGTGATCGTCTATCTCTGGTCCAGGAACAAGAACAAGGATCTTGGAGGTCGGACTCTCATTATGTTTGGGTTCGCGAAGATCGGATACAACATTAACCAGATGGACTTGGACGAGGCCGACCGCCTCGCGATCAAACTCAGGAAGGTCGCTGTGCGAGCATGGGACGCGCTACAGCGCGTCTACGGAGACGAGGCTCAGTTCGGGATCGAGCACATCATCTTTGACCCGGAGTTCGAAGAGACGTCGAGTGACGGAGGTCGGATTATCCTTAGGAAAGTGATCAGGCTACTCATGCCCGAGAGAATGATCACCATGCGCCCCCAGGGCGACGATAAACATCCACCGGAGTACTGGTTCGCCCTCGAGATGCACAACCTCTATCGCGGCATTGTCTACGGGACGAAGAAGATCTATCTCGATGACAATCCATCTGATGAAGAGCTTCGCTTGTGGAACTCGGCACAGGATGCGTGTAAGGACGCGGTGCGGTGAGTTTCCTCGTCGCAGCCGCGACCTTGGCAATCCTTGTTGAGGGTCTCCCGATCGCTCCAGACCTGATTACTGAGCCCGGGATCGCGACTGTCATGGTTGAGGCAGAGGGACACCCGAATGAGATCTCGATCGATGCCATCCCGCCTGTCGGAGCTTTATTCAACGTCACTACGTGTGGAGCCACACCAGAGTGCAGTGGCCCAGTTAATCTCGACCAGTTCGGCCTCTGGCGCATCGTTGTATCCATCGCCCATCAACATGGAGCGGTGGATGGTGGCCCGTATGTCTGGGTTGGTGGCGCCGCAGTAACCGTCTTTGACCAGTCGTCGATATTCGCCGACGGTTTTGAAACAGGTACCACTGCCGAGTGGTCAAAAACGATTGGAGGAGAATGATGACGAGAGAAGAGATCATTGCACTCGTGACCGAGGCTGTGCGCGCCGCCATGGCCGGCACGCCGTCTGAACCAGTGGTAGATCCTGAACCGGTGTACGACGGTCAGCCGGATCCGGCTGGTCCGTTCGCGGCCGGAGCATCTGGAATGTTTCTGGTTTACCAGTGGCTCTGGTTCGTGAACGACTTCGCTGCAAGCATCGGGAATCGATTCACTCGTTCGGATATCTACACGATGATGGCCCAAGCTGTAGCCATCGGCATCGACAACCAGGCCCAGTGGACAGTCGGTTCCGTCCCGAGTTGGCGCTTCGCTAAGGAGGCGTACCAGACTAGAGCATCTGAACTCATCGGTGACAAAATGACGACCGAGATAGAGGTTTTCAAGAGCACGACACAGGCACTCTCTGACATCGACTACGGAGTCACCGAAAACCTCCTCAACAAGCTCGACCTCGTTCTTCGCCGACTCTCAGGCAGCTTCTCCGAGTGCTCTACCGACAGAGACCTCGGGCCGAACGGCGAACTCCTGACGACCGGAGAGTGCGTCAGGCTCGGGTACAACTTCCTCGATGTGATTACTGATTTCAAGCTGGTGCCGGATACCGCCGACTCGAACTTCATGAAGGTCCGCAAGGAGCTCTACGACCAATACCGGGCGATGGGCGAAGGCTCCTTCGGCCCGTTCACCCGGCTAGGGACTCCAGCCCCGTGGTCTGGTGGGTAGAATGAGCAACGGAGACGACGATAAGTATCGCTCTCGTAAGTGGATCCTCGCCGTCTGGACAGAGATCGCAAATACCGCCGGCACGATCTTGATGGAAGGCATCGCTCTCCTGCTTATTTGGAAAACGAAGCTCCCACCTGATGTCTACGCGACCTTCGCAATCTCCATCGGCTACGTCTGGCTATTCGCTACCTTCGGCGTGTTGGGGGGGTACGGCTTCGCCAACGTAATGGAAAAGTGGAGCCTTAAACCATGACTATCATCATCGTTGCTCTGGCACTCAGCCTATGGGCCATGTTTTGGCTGGCGTGGCTCGGTGAACGCTGGCTGTGGACAAGATAGGAGTTCGCTATGTTCAAGTTACCAGTTGGCTGGTTGATCGGTGGCGGGGTCGGAGCCGCGCTCCTTATTCTCCTCACCATCTCCAGCTTCGCTCTCAAGGCGACAAAGGCCGAGCTCGCGCTGGCCCTCGAGCGGGAGACCAGATGGGTCGAGCAACAGACCCTGTGCGAAGAGAACCAAACGAAACTCGAGGTCGCCCTCGCCGAGGTCACCGCGAAGTCTGAGGAGAACGTGATCCTCACCGCGCGTTTGCAGGGCAGCACTGACGCTACCCATGGGCAGGCACTGGAGCTTGCGAAGGCCACGCTCGCCCTCGATGCCCTGGACAAGAAGTACAAAAACCTGAGCACGCGCGCGGTTGACCTTGATGTCTGCCAGACCTATGAATTAGCCTTGGCGGCGTTGGCGGGAGGTACGCAATGAGTCAGACCCGAACATCACACCTCTATTTGGTCTTCGTGCTTGCACTTGGCCTCACAGCTTGTGGATCCACCCGTCCAACGCCGCCCTGTAACCCAGAGATCAAGATCGTCAAGGTACCGGCGCCTTACCCGCTCGTCATCGTGGTCGGGATACTCCCACCGCTTGTTCTCGAGCCGGTTCCCGCCATGGCTCCGACGGACGCTGGCCCTGAGACCAAAAAGGAGAACGCCCTCGCCATCGCTGGGGCAACAGAGCGCAACCAGGCGGCGCTCGTGGCACGGGATGGGGCTTGGTACCTCAAGGTCAAGCAGCACGACGATTTGGCAGAGAATGTACGGAGAAACGAACCGGAGTGACGACCCTGACTGGGTCTACCGCTCGTTTCTCCGTTGCCTCTTTGACCCTCAGTTGATATCCCACGAAAAATGGCAATCGGAACGAGTAGGCGCCGGCAGCCCAGAGCAGGTTGCCGACGCCGTTTCTCGTCTTGAGTTGATCGCTGGTGAGTTCAGGTATCGCGGTCTAAATTATCACAAACGAAACGGCCACGCTCATCCCTCAGTTGTTCCGGCCGAAATCTGTTCCCCGCTTGAAAAAATAGACGCCGGATCCCTCGAGCTGTTATCTGATCTGGACTGATGCTCTCGGCCGCTGCCACCGCGAGGTCGATGTAGTTCCTCACCTTTTTGCACGCCGGATGATAGAGCCGTTTTGCGCGAGTTCCTGCCTGATCGACCGGCCATCCACAGACCAGACACTGACGATCTGGTTTTTGCGGTGGATCCATTGTCCTATTCCCCCCAGAAGTAGCCGTTAATGGATTTCTCCCTGACTTTAGCACCCTGGCACGTATGACCGGGTCAGAAACGGTGTCACGGCTCCCTCACGCTCTTGTTGATGGCACTCGCCAACGCGGTCAAGCCAACGACCGCGCAGGTTCCTTCTCCGTCTATGCCAAGCGGGTCTAAGATCCACCACATGCATTCCGTCCCGAGGCACGGCCGCTGCTTTGTGTGGGTCACCGACATACCAAACCCGAAAGGCTCGTTGAGTTCTTCCGGGCCGAGCAGTGGGCAGATGAAGTCCTTCGCCTGTTCTGGTGTCATGCTCATGACCGTGTCTCGAATCCGTTGTCATCCATGTCGCCGGCTCGGAGCCTGACCTTGAATCCAGGTGCGTAGATTGGGCGTGACCATACGTCGTCAACAAGAATCCTGAAAAGAACGCCTCCAAGAAAGTCCTTTGCTTTGATGAGTTCTCCAGCGTGGCTACACACGACCCATCCGTTCTCCATCACGACACCTCCCGGCTGTTTTCGAATGCCTCCATGATGATCTTGAGCGCCGCCTTGTGGCCGCGCTCCCGGATCAGGCACCCCTCACACTCGCCGCACCCGTATCCCCAATCGTTGAGCTTTTCGACTTTCCCGCGCAGGCAGTCGAGCGTCAGTGTGATCGCCTGATCCCAAATCCCGAAGGCGTCGGCCACCTTGAACGCATGGCCTGGAGGTGAGTCGAGGAATGGGTGTTCGAAGTGGACCCCGAAATTATCTGCTTCAATGGCCTTCTCCAGGAGGTCGAGCGCGAGCCTGTCTACCCGCGGGGTCGTAGCGCCAGTCGCCACGATGGGCGCGTCGAGTGCCCGTGCCCGCGACGCCCCGAGGAGATGGATCATGAGATCACGCCCGAACCAGAATGAGTTGTTGAGCCCGACCTTCTCCATATGGTCAACCTGCTCCATGGTCATCCTGTCGGTCATCTCCCATGACATCTGCGGATTGAAGACCGAGAATGGGACATCGAGGAACCGTGCGAGTTCTGCGGCTGCGTCGATTTCGTCGCAGTGCTCCTGGCCGTAGTTGAAGCAGATCGCCTCGACGATGTCGTAGTTAAGCGACTGCATCAGTCTCGCCACGACGAACGAATTCAGCCCGCCGGACAACAGTACTACTGCTCTTTCACTCATGCGTTCTCCTTCTTCCATTGCTCGTAGGCGAAGAATCTCTCACCGTCCTCTCCTGGGAAGGGACATCCTCCACTCGGACCTGAAAAGTCATCGCTGAGTTTGATGTTCGTCGGCAGCTTCTTCCACTTGAAACGAAATGAATCTGGCGGCCCATCAGTCTTGACCACGTAGCTCGGCTTGATCCCGAGCTTCTTCGCGGCCAGCCCGCCGATCATGGTGAGTGCCCCGGTGATTAGAGATCTGCGATTCATGGCTACCCCTTTCAAAAAGATCGGCGCCGAGTTTCCCAGGAGAAAGGGGTTAGTCCAAATCCCAAGATCGTCAGCGCCAAGATCATAATAGCATCAACCGATTCCCGCCGCCAGAGCGACGATGAGAAGCGGCCATAGGAGCGCACCGATTTCACGGAACGGGAACTCCATGAATCCACTCCACGTCGTTGCAAGCCACGTCCCGATCACGCCGCCGCAGTAGACCGAGATCGCGGTTTGCCGGACGTCACCCCAGTTGACTCGCATCACACCTCCTTGTTGAAGTCGATTGACGTGATGCCTTCGACCTCGTGGTACGTTCCGTCGTCGTGTCCGATCCAAAGCTGGGTTCTCGCCGTCTCTGGGGTGTTAGTAATCACATCAACGTCTTCCGCTGGTTTGCTCCAGTCCGAGAATGTGATGTCGAACGATCTCGGAGTCTTGATCCCGAGCTTCGCCGCAACGGCCCCGAGAGCCGAGACGATGGATCCGAGAAATAGTTCACGCCGGTTCATGTAAGGCTCCTTTTTTGGTAATGGGCGCGGGGGGAATCGAACCCCCCGACCAGCCGAGTAGCTAGCTTTCGCGCCGGTCTGCCGCCGTCCAACGTCGCGACCATGCCCACATTCATTCACTTCTTCTTTCTGCCGCCGCCAGACACCTCTTGCATATATGCTCTCGAGCAAGTGGCCCAAACGAGAGTTCGGTTGTCTCTTTGTTCGGGATCATTCTCCCACAAAATGAGTAGTAGAGCTTGCTCTCGGCCTTGCCGATGATGTGGTACTTCTTCCCCGTTGGCGGGAGCCAGAGCAGTCCAGTCGAATCGAGGTTCATTGTTTTCCTCTCGCCCACTTAGGAAGCTCGAACCTAACCGACCTCATCCACTCGGACGGGCCGGGATAGAGGATCACGCTCGCGTCGTCCACTGCTACCTTCGTCGTCTTGTGAACCGGGAGATTCAAGTGGGCCGCGGAAAATCTGAACGCTAGGTTCCCCGGACCTTGCTTCCGGCCACTGGCGAGAAATCCGTTCTGCCCGGATTTGCTCTTGATGATGTCTACCCACCCCCCGTGTTCACCGTTCCCGATCCTCAGTAGAACCTTGTCTCCACTTTTGATGCCGAGGTGCCGGACGACCGTCCTCGACATTGTGATCTTCGCCTGTGTGTATCGACCGCGCCCGTGGACCCCAATAGAGACCCACGGAGACCCCTCTGTGTTCGCGTTGACGTTGATTTCTTCCCAGCCCATCAGGGCGCCACCACGATTATTCGCTTGTCCGGCGGGATGAGGTTGATGATGTCTTCCATCGTCGGAGCGGGGGCAGCGCCCATCAGCTCGGCCTCTAGCCCATCCCAGTTCATGGCGAACTCATGGGTCCATACCGGCCGACCAAGTGCTTTCTCCGTTGCCTCATGGAACACGGAGAATGGCATACAGAGTCTTCTCTCATGGAGTTGGAAAATCGCCCGATCTCGATACGACATCTCGACCCAGAATTCGCTATCGAACAGCGTAACTGCTTCTTCTCTTGTCATGCTTCCTCCCGGTTAGAACCCGGCTAGATACGATCTCGCGAGCCGGATCGATGCGGCCGTGTCATTCGGAGCGCCATGCGCCATGAAGTCTGGGATCCCGCGAAACTTGCAAACCGTCTCGAGCTGAAAGTTTTTTGGAGACTCCCCGGTCCTCAGACTTTCCCACTTCGCGAGTTGCAGAACATCAAGTACCCCACCTGTCCATAGTGCGAGCGGGAGCCAGATTTTGTTCCGCTTCGCCGTCACGCTCAGAAAGTCCCTGTCGAATTCGATGTTGTAGCCGCCAACATCCGCTGCCTTGTAGGCCTTCCCGGACTTCCCGCCGATCCTCTCGTCGCCCCACGGCTCAGCCCATTTACAGAGCTTGTCGAGGGCCTGTTGAATACCGACCCCCTCTGCATCCCAGACGACAGGGTCGTAATGCTGAATGTTGAGTGCCTCCTGGTCGTACTTGCCCGGGACGAGAGTGATCTTGCACTCGAAGGCGTCGCCGACGACCGGGAGATCTGTGGTGGCCTCCACGGCCACCGCTGCGATCTGCGTGATCTGGTGCAG
>Ga0307379_10008229_pt1 | contig 14079 bp, 12 predicted proteins | sample UN2MG_FD_202237 | JGI IMG/M metagenome (GOLD analysis project Ga0307379, IMG submission 202237) | Soil microbial communities from Risofladan, Vaasa, Finland - UN-2 | ecosystem: Environmental > Terrestrial > Soil > Coastal area > Acid sulfate soil | place: Finland: Risofladan, Vaasa | collected...
GCTCGGAGAGGTTCCACTCGCCGGCGGTGGAGGGGGCGGGGGTGCGCTTCTCGGGCTGGGCGACGACTTCGGCCGCCTCCCAGAGGGTGCGGATGGGGTAGACGTCGAGGCCCTCGACGACCGTCGCCTCGGCGACGTTCTGGGCGGGGACGATAATGCCGGCGCGCTTCGCCTTGCGCGCGGCGAGGGCGATGGGGAGGACGCCGGAAACGGGCCGCACCGACCCGTCGAGCCCAAGCTCTCCCACCGCGACGAGCTGCCCCATGTCCTCGCCGACGATCTGCTCGGTGGCGGCGAGGACGGCGAGGGCGATGGGGAGGTCGAAGGCCGGCCCTTCCTTGCGGATGTCGGCGGGGGCGAGGTTGACGGTGACGCGCCCCGAGGGGAAGGCGAAGCCGGAGTTGCGGACGGCGGAGGCGACTCGCTCCCGCGACTCCTGCACGGCAGCGTCGGGGAGGCCGACGACGGTGGTCTTAGCCAGTCCCGAGCCAACGTCCACCTGGACCTGCACCAGGTGGGCGTCGATGCCGAGGAGGGCGCAGCTTTCGATCTTGGCGAGCATCGCTTCACTTTTCGCCACTTCACCGCCTGCCTCCTCTGGCGGTTGATTCGCGCGCCCAGGCGTGGAATACTTGTCGGGAGAGAACGGATTCGAGGGAGGACGGGACCATGCGCCACGTGCTGACAGCCCTTGTCCTGGCCGCCGCTGCCGTCTGTCTGCCCGCGCCCGCGCAGGCGAAGAGCTTCCACTACCCGTCGATAGAGGTCCGCGCGCAGGTGCGGGCAGACGGGTCGATGCATGTGGAGGAGGCGCGGACGTATGAGTTCAGCGGAAACTTCCACGAGGCCTGGCGGAAGATACCGCTTCCGCCGCAGGTCAGCATCGAGAACTTCGCCCTTTCGGAAGATGGAACGGCCTATCGACAGGAGTCGAGCGGCGCGCCCGGCACGGTCCGCATCACGCGGAGAGGGCCGGAGTACGAGGCCTATTGGTACTACGACATGGCGGATCGGGCGGCGACGTTTCTGCTCGAATACGACGTGATCGGCGCGGTGGGGAAGCACGCCGACTATGCCGAGCTGTATTGGAAGTTCGTCGAGCCGGACCGGGGGGTGACGGCGGACAGCGTGCGCGTGGTCGTGACGCTCCCCGGCGGCATTCCTGCCTCCGGCATTCGGGCGTGGGCGCACGGGCCGCTGTGGGGCGATGTGAAGGTCGAGGAGGGGCGAGTGGTCTTCACGTGCGAGCCGCTGCCGGATGGGGAGATGCTGGAGGCGCGGGTCCTGCTTCCGACGGCCGCCATCGTCTCGAGCCCGCGATCGTACAACGACACGGCGGAGTCGCGGGTGCTGGCGGAGGAGGGCCGGTGGGCGGGCGAGGCGAACGCGAGGCGGGCGCGGGCGAAACGGAATCTCTTCCTTCAGTGGGCCGTTCCGCTGCTGATGGTGGTGGCCGGGGTGGGCATGTGGGCGAGTCTCTACTTCCGATATGGCCGGGAGTACAAGGAGGAGAACCCGGTCGAGTATCTGCGGGAGCCGCCGGAGGAGTGGACTCCGAACGAGGTGGCGTTTGTCTGGCGTTGGGGAGAACTCAACGCCCAGGATATGACGGCCACCCTCATGGACCTCGTGCGGCGGGGGGCGCTGAAGCTGGTGGTCACCACCGAACGGCACGAGCGCCTGGGCGGCCTGCTGGGGGAGTCGACGAAGGAGGAGTATGCCATCGAGCGGGTGCGGGAACAGGAGGAGTATCTGAGCGACTCGGAGCGGTACCTGGTTCGAAGCATCCTGTTCCACGATGTGTCGGGCGACATGATGTCGATGGACACGTTCCAGGAGAAGGCGCGCAAGGACCCGCGAGGGGCGTACAGCCGGTTCAAGTCGTGGCGGAGCATGGCGAAGCGGGAGGCGAAGAGGGTGGCGGTCGTGGACCCCGTCAGCAAGAAGATGCTTGGCGTCGGCGCCGGGCTCGGGTTCGTCATCTTCTTCCTGTCCATCATCCTGGGGGGGATGACGCAGTCGCCGGGATTCTTCGTGTCCGGGTTTGCGGGCTTCGCCCTGATTCCGGGCAGCTTCGCTATCATGCGGAGGACGCCGGAGGCGGCGAAGGAGCTGCACCGATGGCAGGCCTTTCGGCGGTATCTGAGGGACTTCTCGCAGTTGAAGCAGTATCCCGCGCCAGCGGTGATCCTGTGGGAGCGGTATCTCGTCTTCGCCGTCACGCTCGGGGTGGCGGACAAGGTGATCGAGCAGTTCAAGGAGCTGTACCCGCAGGTGGCCGATCAGGCCGAGGCCGGCAGTGCTTTCCCCCACTGGGTGAACGCCGGAGGGCAGCCGCTGGCAGGGATGGATTCGATCGGAAGCGTGCTCTCCTCGTTCGGCTCGACGCTGGCGACGGCGACGAGCTCGATGAGTTCGAGTTCAGGCAGCGGGGGCGGTTTTTCGGGCGGTGGCGGCGGTGGGGGTGGGGGAGGAAGCAGCGGGGCGCGGTAGGCCTGTATAGAGCTTCTTCTGATAGCAGCGCTCGGCATATCCATGCCGAGCGGAAAGGGCCGGCGGCGGCGCGGCCTAGCGGCTCGACTGGAAGGCGCCTTCGATGACTTCGATCTTCTCGACGCGTCCTTCGGGTGTGATGAGGACTTCCACGACGTCGAAGCGGGTGACGCGATCGCGTTTCCTGAGGTAGGCGGCGGCAGCGAGCATTATGTGGTGCTGCTTGCCGGGGGTGACGCTGTCGCGGGGGTCGAAGTCTTCTGTGGATGTGCGGGACTTCACCTCTACGAAAACGAGGGAGTCGCGGTGGTCGGCGATGATGTCTATCTCGCCCCGCGGGGTGCGGTAGTTGCGCTCCACGATCCGGTAGCCCTTGGAGCGCAGGCAGCGGGCGGCGTGGTCCTCGGCGATACGCCCCAGCTCCTGCGTCGTCTTCGGTTTTCGTCGCCCCCTCCACAGCATGCAGGCTAGTCCTTGTATGGGAAGAGATCGTCGATCGGGGCGTCGCTCAGCTCTTTGAGCGCCTGCGCGAGGCGGTCCACGGCGGCGTCGATCATGCGCCGGCCCTTGTCCGCCGTCGCCTTCGTGGGATCGCCGATCCCGGTGTTCACCGTGTAGATGTGCCACGGCTTCACGAAGAATATCCCATCCTCCGAGAAGACCGACTTGCGGATTCGGGTCGGCCTCGCCTCACTCATCTTCACGTGCTCGGGCGCCAGGCAGAGCATCACGGATGTCTCGATTTCGCAGGCATGCCCCGTGTCGGCCGTCTCCCGCACCGCCTCTTCCACATCATGCGAGAGCGTGAACTGCTCCGCCATTCCGACGAATCGGTCGAAGTTCGGTGACAGCTCCCGGAGCGCCGCCTGGAGGACGTGGGTGTTGCCACCGTGGCCGTTCAGCAGCACCACCTTCCGCACCCCGTTGCGCTCGCACGTTCGCACCACGTCTCCCACCACATCCATCAGCGTTCGCGGCTGCAAGCTCATCGCCCACGGGCAGAGCCGCACGTTTTCGTTGCAGCTTATGGGGAGGGTCGGCAGCAGGAGGCACTTGGCGCCGCGCTGGTTTGCCTCTCCCACGGCCCGCTTGGCGAAGCGTGCGACTGTGACTGTATCGGTGCCATAGGCGAGGTGATATCCATGCGGCTCCGTGGATCCGATGGGGAAGACGGCGACCTCGAGGTCGCGCTCGGTGACCTCGGGCATGCGCAGGTGTGTGAGACGGGATTCTGGCATTTCGTATCTCCTCCAGGAGCGCCTTGGAGTTTCCGTGCGCGCTTGATTACTTCCTTTGTGGGGAGATGGGGTTAGGGAGGGGTGGCGGGGCCGGAGAGCGTGTTACAGCTATGGTGGCATGGCCGCGGGCTCCGTGCTGGGCTGAGCGATGTGGAGAGGAAGTGCGCGCCAGCACCTGTCAGTGCCCTTCTCGTGGCGGCGCGGTGCCGTCAGAGCGGCGGCAGAGTTGTGTCTCCGACGGGCTGGGGTGGCTGTTAAGATGCCTCGCTCTCATTGCGGCGCTCAATGCGGCGCGCGCTGAGATCACGCGTCGTGAAACCCCACAGGACAATGAGCGCAAGGATGCAGACCACCATCATTATCAGGGAGATGAGGTTCCATGGGTTGCGAGGGACATCTGCCGCTGTGATGACGCACTGGTCGGCAGTTCCCTGTACCTCTACGTCCTCGGGTCTGGGGGGGCCGGGGCCTGATTCCCACCAGATTGGGATGACCATCTCCGACCTGGGTGCTAGCCGGGGCGCGCGAACATGAATGGTGGCATAGCTCCACTCAGCGGCCTCAGGTATTGTCTGCTTAGCTTCTGGCTCGTCATTCCCCGACTCGGATAGACTCTGCGCTTCTTGGGATTCGCGAGCTTGCTCGTAGTAGACCCCCTTGGGCTGGACGACGTCTACGTCCACATCTTCGCTTAGCTCTGGTGTCGCAATCTCTCCCACCTGGACTAGCGATCCTGTCCGAATGCGGATGGCGAGGCCCAATGCCGTTGCTGGCTTCCTGGCGCTGGCATTCCGAAGGGTGATGCTAGTCTGTGCCTGGTGCCGGCTACTATCGCGCAGCGGAATGCTAGTCGTATCCACATCCGAGTAGACCGTAGTCTCTGGGTGGTAGCGGTCGTACCAGTACATTCCGCTGCCGCCCAGAAGCAGCGCGATGACGGTAGAAATGATAGACGGGAGCAGCGCCTTCATGCTTCATCCTCCGTCCATGCTCTACTGATGAGAGGTTCGTGAGCGACAAGGGTCTTCCCTGCCGCTTTCCCTATCGCCGAGTGCTTCATTGTAGGAATGAGCCTGCGAACTCGACCAGCGACGTTCGCGCAGATGGCCGCGGACTTCGTTCTAGCAGGAGCCTAGCGAGCGGCGGGGAAGAGGAGTGGCGAGGGGTTCCTGTGCTATCGCGCTGTTGCTCAACTGCTCTGAACGCGCGCGACCTAGGGAGGAAAGCGAATGACTGATGGCACCGACTCCCGACGGTTTGCCGGAAGTGAGCCGCCGCCGGCGGGGAATACGGAAGGAGTCTCCGCACATCTGGCTCTAGTCGGCCTAATGTGCGGCTTCTCCTTCACGGGCCTAGTACTATACCTGGGCATGTCCACCGTCTCGGCCATACGCGTGGTGGCAGCCGCCCTCCTTCTGGCGGCATTCACTGTGCTGCTTTTCTCTGCCTACTGCGTAGCGCAGCTCAGCGTAGACTCTGCAGAGAGCCGCCCTGTGGACGTTCACCCTTGGTACGGGCACAGCCTGTGGTCAACATATCTTGGGATGCTCCTCCTCTTGGGTTCGCTCTGTGTGATGGCGTTTGCCTGGACACCTGTACTTGGTTGGTTCTCTGTGTCGCTATCGACCTTGCTTATCGTGGCGATTGTCCTTGCCGAGAGACAGGGCATTGCCGTCGGGCTGTGACGTGAAAACCAGAACGCAGTTGCGTTGTTCCAGTGCCTGCGTCGAGAAGAGGTCGCGTCCGGGTCCCGCTGTACCTGCCGTGCTTGCCAACCCCTGCCTCCCACGGCTATAATCCCCCTCGTGAAACGACAGACCATCATTGCCGGGGCGAGTATTATGATGGTCGCCAGCCTCCTCAGCCGTCTCCTGGGGTGGGTGCGCGACCGGGCTATCGGTCATTTCTGGGGGAATACGCCGCACACGGACGCCTATTGGGCCGCGTTCATGGTGCCGGACCTGCTGTATTACCTGCTGGCCGGCGGGGCGGTGGGGGCGGCGGTGATTCCGGTGTTCGCGGGGTACCTGCGGCGGAACCAGGAGGAGGAGAGCTGGCGCGCCGCGAACACGATCCTCACGCTGTTTGGGCTGTGCGCTCTGGTGGGGGTGACGCTCATCGTGCTGTTCGCTCCCTGGCTGGTGATGATCGTGGCGCCGGGCTTTGGAAAGAAGCTGGGGCCGGAGCAGGTGGCGGAGTGCGCCGGATATGTCCGCATTCTGGCGCCGATGGTGTTCTTCACGGTGCTGAGCGCGTTCTTCACTGGCATTCTCCAGGCGCATCGCCACTTCACGGCGCCCGCCTTTGCCTGGATCGTCTACAACTTCGGGATCATCGGGGGCGCGTTCGTGGGGGGGATGGTGGTTGCTAAGCGGTCGGGAACCGAGGCGGGGCTGCTCGTGCTGTGCCTGGGTGTGGTTGTCGGCGCGTTTCTGCTGGTGGCGGTGCAGCTTCCGAGCATGATCGCCCGCGGCTTCCGGTATCGGCCGACGCTGGAGCTGAACCATCCGGGAGTGCGGGAGGTCGTCCGGCTGTTCCTGCCCTATATGGCGGGGCTGGCGTTTACGCAGATCTGCCTCTTGTGGCTGCCGAGCTTCTTCGGGTCGTACTTCCCCGGCGGGGTGACGAGCCTGCGATATGCCAACCGGCTGGTGGTGCTGCCACTGGGGCTGTTCGGGGTGGCAATCTCGACGGCCGTGTTCCCGACGCTGGCGGAGCGAATCGACGCGGGGGAGATCGGTGAGTTCCGGCGGACGTTCTCGGCGACGCTGCGGGCGGTGTTCGTCCTGTCGATTCCGTGCGCGGCGGGGCTGTTCGTGCTGGCGGGGCCGGTTCTTCGGTTGCTGTGGAAGGGAGGGGAGTTCGGGGAGGCGGCGGTGGCGGCGGCGGAGTTCAGCTTGCTGTACTATGTCGGCGCGCTGATCGGCCTCTCGGGATTGCAGATCGTGAACCGGGCGCTCTACTCGCTGAAGGATACGCGGACGCCGCCGCTTGTGGGAATCGCGTACACCCTTATCATCGTCGCGCTCGCCATCGGACTCATGCGCACTCGCCTGCAATATGCTTCCATCGCCGCGGCCACGTCCATCGGGGTGACGATCGGCATGGTGGTTCTGTTCGAGGCGCTGCGGCGGCGCATGGGGTCGATCGACGGGCGGGCGATATTGGTGTCGTTCCTGAGAGTGAGCGCGGCCTCGGCCGTGCTGGCGGGTGTGTGCTACGCGGTGTCGAGGTGGGTGGGGGGTGCGTTGGGCGTGCCGGCGACGCGTTTCGCCTCTTCCGCGCCCCTCGTGGAAGGGGCGCACCAGGCCGCGGCGGCCGGCTCTTTCGGCGCGGTGGCGGCGCAGGTACTAGCCAGCATAGCCGCCGGTGGGGTATCATATGTGGTGGTGCTGTATCTACTCGGGGCGCCGGAGCTGTCGAGCTTCCTCGAGGTGCTCCGCCGTCGTCGGACGGCGGGCGACCCTCCTTCCACCCAATAGGTGACGTGAATGCCACTGCCGGCCCAACAACGCATCAGGAACTTCTGCATCATCGCGCATATCGACCACGGCAAGTCCACCCTCGCCGACCGGATACTCGAGTTCACGCACACGGTCGAGGGGCGGCAGATGCGGGAGCAGGTCCTCGACCAGATGGACCTGGAGCGGGAGCGCGGGATCACCATCAAGGCGAGCGCGATCCGGCTGCTCTACCGCGCCCGCGATGGCGAGGAGTATCTGCTGAATCTGATCGACACGCCCGGCCACGTGGACTTCACATACGAGGTTTCGCGCAGCCTCGCCGCGGCGGAGGGCGCGATCCTCGTCATCGACGCGGTGTCGGGGGTCGAGGCGCAGACGGTGGCCAACGTCCACCTGGCGGTGGAGCAGGGGCTGGAACTCATCCCCGTCATCAACAAGATCGATCTGCCGAACGCGTCGCCCGAGCGGGCCAAGCAGGAGCTGGAGGATATCATCGGCCTGTCGGGTGAAGAGGCGATCCTGGCGAGCGCCAAGCTCGGCCAGGGCGTGGAGGATGTGCTGGAGGCGGTGGTCGAGCGCATTCCGCCGCCCGAGGGGGATCCGGAGGCCCCGCTCCAGGCGCTCATCTTCGACTCGCACTTCGACCCGCACCGGGGCATCGTCGCCTACGTGCGCGTGCGCAACGGCCGCATCGCGCCCCGGATGCAGATACAGATGATGTCGAGCGAGACCCGCTTCGAGGTGCAGGAGGTGGGCGTGTTCGGGCTGGGCCTCGAACCGGTGAAGGAGCTGGCGGCCGGCGCGGTCGGCTATGTCATCGCCGGCGCCAAGGAGATCGGCCAGGCCCCGGTGGGCGATACAATCACGGACGCGGATAACCCCGCGACGAAGGCTCTGCCGGGATACCGGCCGGCGAAGCCGATGGTGTTCTGCGGGATATACCCGACGGAGAACACGGACTTCCCGCTGCTCCGGGCGGCGCTGGAGAAGCTCAACCTCAACGATGCGTCGCTCACCTACGAGCCGGAGCAGTCGGCGGCCCTGGGCACGGGGTTCCGGTGTGGCTTCCTCGGGCTGCTCCACATGGAGATCTTCCAGGAGCGGCTGGAGCGCGAGTACGATCTCGACTTGGTGCTCACCGCGCCGAGCGTTGTCTACCGCGCCCATGCGAACGGCGGCGAGGTGACGGAGGTGGACAGCCCCGCCAAGCTGCCGCCGGCGGATCGGATCGAGTTTATCGAGGAGCCGTTCGTGCGGGCGACCATCATGACGCCGTCGGCCTACGTCGGGCCGTGCATGGAGCTGTGCCAGGACCGCCGGGGCGAGCACGAGAAGATGGAGCAGTCGCACACCGACCGGGTCGTCATCACGTACATCCTGCCGCTGTCGGAGATCATCCTCGACTTCTTCGATCAGCTCAAATCGCGGACCCGGGGGTACGCCTCGCTCGACTACGAGATCATCGGCTATCGGCAGTCGGACCTCGCCAAGCTGGACATCCTCATCAACACGGACCCCGTGGATGCGCTGTCCGTCATCACGCACCGCTCGCGGGCGGAGCATCGGGGACGGCAGCTCGTGAAGCGGCTGCGCGCGGCGCTCTCCCGGCAGATGTTCGAGATCCGCATCCAGGCCGCTCTGGGGTCGCGCATCATCGCCGCAGAGCGCATCTCCCCGCTGCGCAAGAACGTGACGGCGAAGTGCTACGGCGGCGACATCAGCCGGAAGCGCAAGCTCCTCGAAAAGCAGAAAGAGGGGAAGAAGCGGATGCGCCAGATCGGACAGGTGAGCGTGCCGCAAGAGGCGTTTCTGACGGTGCTGAAGATAGCGGACTGAGATGAAGAGCGCAGGCGGCATCGGCGCCTACGTTCACATCCCCTTCTGCGCTCGCAAGTGCGCGTACTGCGACTTCGCGTCGGAGGGGTTGGAGGAGGCGGGGGGGCTTTCGGTTGCGCGTCGGTACGTCGACGCGCTCGCTATCGAGACCGATATGCGCGCGATGTCTGAGGAGTTCCACGGAGCCCCTGTCGAGACGATCTACCTCGGCGGAGGCACTCCGACGATCCTTCCCCCGGAGTGGATGGCGGAGGTGTTGGTTCGGCTGAGCAACCGGTTCGCGTTTGAGGATGGGGCGGAGGTGACCATCGAGGCCAACCCCGGCACCGTGGACGAGCCGAAGATCGCCGCCCTTCTCGCCGCCGGCGTCAATCGCCTCAGTGTCGGTGTGCAGTCTTTCTCCGACGAAACGCTTCGAACGCTGGGGCGGATTCACACGGCGGCGGAGGCGCAGGAGGCAATTGCGGCGGCGCGGCGGGCGGGATGCGCCAACATCAGCCTCGATCTGATGTACGGGGTGCCGCGGCAATCGCTGGAGGAGTGGCGGGAGTCGCTGGCGGCCGCGGTCGAATGTGGGGTGGAGCACATCTCCGCCTATGCCCTCACGGTGGAGGAGGGAACGGGATTGCAGGCTCAGATCGAATCCGGCGAGCTGCCCGCGCCGGACGACGACCTCGCTGCCGACATGTATTTGGACGCGGAGCAGATGCTGGGGGAGGCGGGGTTCGAGCACTATGAGATTTCGAACTTCGCCCGGCCCGGCGCGGAATGCCGCCACAACAGGAGATACTGGGCAGATGACGAATACCTCGGTCTGGGGGCTTCGGCGCACTCATTTCGCGGGGGCGTGCGCTGGAACAATGCGGATGATCTGAGAGTCTATACAGAGTGGATCGAGCGGGGACGGCTCCCGGTGGTTCGGGCGGAGGCGCTCTCGGCGCGAGAGAGGGTGGGGGAGATGCTGATGGTGGGGCTGCGTCGGGCCGAGGGTGTGTCGGAGGAGGGAATAGAGCGGCGCTGTGGGCTGGGGCCGCGGGAGGTCTTCGGGGAAGAGATTCGGAGGCTGTGCGGGGAGGGGCTGCTGATTGTGGATGGCGGGAGGCTGTGGATTCCCCGCGAGAAGTGGCTCTTGTCCAACGAAGTGCTGGCGGAATTTGTCGTATAGGCGCGAGGTGGCCGACATGAAACGGATAGCAATTGCTTGCTCAGTAGCGCTGCTTGTAGGGATTGCGTTCATCGCGGTTCCCGGGCGCGCGCAGCTGGCGAGTCTGGTGGGCCCGGATCGGGAGGCGATCCTGTACGACGGGGATCTCCAGCGGGATTCCGGCGGGATCAAGGTGGTGTCGTGGGGGAGCGGAACTGCGGAGCCGGTATATGAGGAGACGTATGTCGGGCCGCAGGTGTTGAAGGTCACTTCACAGGGGCCCTACCAGGGAATCGTCCTGCAGCTCGCCAATCCGGTGGATCTGGGGGAGTTCGTGGCATCGGGGAACGGGTATCTCGATGTGCGCGTGCTGCCCGGACAGGAATCTCTTGAGGCGCGCAGGTTGCAGGATGAGACGCTGAGGCAGCAGGCGCGAGCCAGCGCTGGCGCGCGTGGTGGCGGCGGCGGTGGCCGGGGTGGTGGTGGCGGTGGTATGCGCGGCGGCGGTGGTGGCGGCGGCGGCATGCGCGGTGGCGGTGGTGGCGGCGGCGGCATGCGCGGTGGCGGTGGTGGTGGCGGCGGCATGCGCGGCGGCGGTGGTGGTGGCGGTGGCATGCGCGGTGGCGGCGGTGGCGGCGGTATGCGCGGTGGCGGTGGTGGCGGCGGCATGCGCGGTGGCGGTGGTGGCGGCGGCGGTATGCGCGGCGGTGGTGGCGGTGGTGCGCGTGGGGGAGCGGCTGCTGGAGGCGGCGCCGCGGCCGGCGCCGGTGCGAGGGCAACTGCGCCTGGAGAGAAGACGCTCACCGTTCGCAACCTCCGCCTGGTGCTTTTCACGGACCGGGGACAGATGATTGCGAGCGCTGTGCGCGTGGGTGCGATACCGAAGGACGAGCGTGGATGGTCTCCGGTTGCGGTGGCGCTGTCGCAGATGAAGGGCGCGGAAGGGGCGACGAAGGTGCGTGCCGTGGGCATCTTCGCCGACGAGTCCGATGTCTTCTACCTGGGTCGGGTCCGTCTGCTGGCGGACAGCAAGCCGGTGGAGGTGACGGTGAAGGCGGAGCCGCTGTTCGCGCGGCCGGATCAGATTGTTGAGTTTGCCGCCTCTCTGCGAGGCGGGTCGGTCGATGCTCGGGTCTCGTGGGACTTCGACAAGCGCGATGGGATACGCGAGCAGGCGCTTGGTATGGAAGTCAAGTATGTGTACAAGGAGCCCGGGGACTATCTCGTGACGTGCACGGTGACGGACAAGGCGGGAGTCCGGGCGCCGGCGACGGCCACGGTCGGGATTCGGGTCGAGGGTTCCGCGTGAGTGGGACGGATGCGTCCGCTCGGAGAGGGAGTGGGGACGGCGGGGCGGGCGCGCAGAGAATCCGGGCGGAGATTGTAGAGAACGAGCGCCTTCCGGGCGAGCATCGCCGGCTGCTGCTGAAGGCGCCGCGCATCGCGGAGAATGCCAGGTGCGGGCAGTTCGTGCACGTGTGGTGCCACTCGCCGGATGAGCTGGATCGACCGCCGAGCGCGGCGCTGCTGCGACGACCCTACAGCATCTCGCGGGTTCGGCCGCCGGACGACATCGAGATAATGATGCGGGTGCGCGGGAACGGCGGGCGGATGCTGGCCGGCAGATCCGAGGGGGAGGAGCTGGATGTTATCGGGCCGCTCGGCAACGGCTTCTACATCCGGGAATCGCTTCGGAGAGCCGTCGTGGTGGCAGGGGGAATCGGGCTGGCACCGGTGCCCTTTCTGCTTCAGACCCTGAACTCGCGGCGGGTGCAGGTCGTGCTTCTGGTCGGGGCGGCCAGCGACGAGATGATCCCCTACCGGGTGGAGCGCTCTGGAACGGATGGCGGCGCGACACTTCCGGAACTGGCCACCCTCGGCGGGGAGGTCGCTTTCGCCAGCGAGGCGGTGGAAGGCAAGCTCGTGACCGATCTGCTGGAGGAGCGTTTGGGGGAGTTGGGCGCCGAGGGGGATGAGATCATGGCGATTGGCCCGCGGGCGATGCTCAAGCGGGTGGCGGAGATGGTCGGGAGGCGGCTGCCCGTGCAGGTATCGCTGGAGGAGCGGATGGCGTGCGGGGTGGGTGCCTGCCGGTCGTGCGTCGTGCCATCGACCGATGGGGCTTACAAGACGGTCTGTCGCGACGGTCCCGTGTTCTATGCCTCCGAGATCGACTGGGAGAGACTCGATCCATGAGCGGGCTCGACCTGACGGTGAGAATCGGCGCGATGACCATGAAGAATCCGGTCATGGTCGCCTCGGGCATCTTCGGGTACGGGGACGAGTTCAAGGGGCTGGCTAATTACGGGGAGCTGGGGGCGCTGGTTCTCAAGACGATCACGCGGGAGCCGCGCGCGGGGAACCCGCCTGCCTGCCGCACGGCGGAGACGCCGGCGGGAATGGTGAATGCCATCGGGCTGGAGAACGTCGGACTCGACGTGTTCCTTCGCGACAAGCTCCCGGCTGCACTCGAATACGGTACCAACATCATCGCCAGCATTGCGGGCGAGACGCCGGAGGATTTCGCCGAGTGCGCAGGCGCTCTCGATGGCTCGCAAGTGGCGGGGATCGAGATCAACATCTCCTGCCCCAACGTGAAGAAGGTCGGGATGAGCTTTGGCGTCGATGCAGAGGCGAGCTCGGAGGTCGTTTCGGCTGTCCGCGGGGCGACGGGGAAGCCGATCATCGCGAAGCTGACGCCGAACGTGACGGATATCGCGTCGATCGCAATGGCGTGCGAGGCGGCTGGGGCGGACGCCATCTCCTGCACCAACACGTTCTCGGCGATGGTGATCGATGTCGAGAAGCGCTGTCCGCTGCTCGCCGCGGGCACCGGGGGGCTTTCGGGGCCGGCGATTCGTCCGGCGGCAGTGCTGCGCGTCTACCAGGTGGCGCAGGCGGTGAAGTGCCCGGTCATCGGGATGGGCGGGATCTGGAACGCGAGGGACGCTTTGGAGTTCATCCTGGCGGGGGCTTCGGCGGTGGCGGTGGGGACGGCGCTCTACGCCGACCCTGCGGCGGGGAATCGCGTGCTTGGGGGCATTCGGGCCTACTTGGAGGACCATGACGTGGGTGCGGTGGGCGACCTGGTTGGCTCGGTTCGGTTGTAGGGTGCTGTCTCCCGGCGGCAACAGGTGATATGCCAGGATGCGGCGCCGGGGCAATGCGACTGCAGCGAGCAGCGGAGCTGTGGAACGATGACACACCGCGAAGTCATCAAGCTCGTGTTGGACGGGGAGCGGCCGCCGTATGTTCCGTGGAGCTTCGGATTCACGGTCCCGGCGCGAGAGAAGCTCCTCGCGCACCTCGGGGATGTCGATCTCGAAGAGGCGCTCGATAACCACATCCTGACGCTGGGCGACGACGTAGGGTTCTTCGAGGAGATCGGTCCGGATCTCGTGCAGGATGGTTTCGGCGTCGTCTGGGATCGATCTATCGACAAGGACATCGGCAACGTGAAGGGGTGCGTGCTGCCGGAGCCGACGCTGGCAGGATACGCTTTTCCCAACCCGGTGGCTCCGCGTTTCTTTGAGAATGTCGAGCCCCTCATCGCCCAGTATCCCGGTCGTTTCCGCGTGTACTCCCTCGGGTTTTCCCTGTACGAGCGGGCGTGGACGCTGCGCGGGATGGAGAACTTGATGGTGGACTTCATCGAGCATCCCGACTTCGTGCGCGACCTGCTCGAGGCCATCGCAGATTGGAACATCGCCCAGGTGGAGCAGGCGCTGAAGTACGATATCGACTGCGTCTGCTTCGGCGACGACTGGGGGCAGCAGCGCGGGCTCCAGATGGGTCCTGGGCTCTGGCGCGAGTTCATTCGGCCGGGGGCGGAGCTGATGTACCGCCTGGTCAGGGAGGCGGGGCGCTACGTGATGATCCACTCGTGCGGCGATGTGGACGAGCT
>Ga0307379_10008232_pt1 | contig 14078 bp, 12 predicted proteins | sample UN2MG_FD_202237 | JGI IMG/M metagenome (GOLD analysis project Ga0307379, IMG submission 202237) | Soil microbial communities from Risofladan, Vaasa, Finland - UN-2 | ecosystem: Environmental > Terrestrial > Soil > Coastal area > Acid sulfate soil | place: Finland: Risofladan, Vaasa | collected...
AATGCTGAATGGGGAACTTATTATGGATCAGTCGATCCAGTATCTGAAGGAAAAACTACCACCTCGGAATCCTTATGCTCAATATACATTTACAAAAGAACTACTCAAGTAACGCGAGTAGATGCCGATAAGACAGAGACCTTTATTGAACAAGATAAAATAGTGGCAGCATGGACCGGTCGTTTTGATGATCTTGATAAAACCCATGAGCGTCTAGAGTTAATAATCGAATACTATAATGCCTGGACAATTGTAGAGAATAACATCTCACTCTTTATCCAGTATATGATAGCTAAACATAAGCAAAAATATTTGGTACCAAAAGATCAGATTATGTTTTTGAAGGATCTTGGGTCTAATCGAAATGTATATCAGGATTATGGATGGAAGAATACCGGGACTTTATTTAAGGCCCATCTCTTAAGTTATCTTATTCAGTTCTTAATGGAAGAACTAGATCGTGAGACTAAGCCAGACGGTACTGTAGTTAAGGTGACTTATGGTATTGAGAGGATTCCTTGTATTATGGCCATGACTGAAATGACAGCATATACAGATGGTCTCAACGTCGATAGACTTGTGGCTTTAGCAGCTCTAGTAGCCTTTGCTAAAGTGCAAGAATCTAATCGAGGCTATAAGAATAAAGTTGAGCATTTGGACAAGAAAAACTTGCAAAAGTCAGCAAATTTGTATAAATTACCATATATGCCTTTCTCTAATGTTGGTAAAAGAACAGGGAGAAGTGGGCGGAGTGGTTTTAAAAATCTAAGATAGCATGAATGTATTAAATGCGATGGACCTAAAGTCCGGCAAAAAAGCAGAACAAACACGTATAGGGACAATTACTCAACCTATACAATTCTTACCTACTAAAGAAAAAGATGACGAATGGACTGCTTGGAATATGGATTGGCTCGAATGGAATGGATTGAAACAGATCCGTCGTAGCGCCAAGCGATTAATGAAGAATTATAAATTGGCCAAAGGTCAGATTGATAAAACCGATTACATTGTTGAACAAGATAACGAAATGAGGGATCTCGTTGAGACGCTTGTTCAGGAAGATATGACGGCATTAGAGCTTAAGTTCTATCCTATTGTGCCAAATATGATTAATGTCCTTGTATCTGAATTTGCTAAACGTAACTCAAAAGTTACCTTCCGGGGAGTAGATGAATATTCCTATAACGAACAACTTGAGCAAAAGAGAATGCAAATAGAGCAAACTCTTCTAAGCCAGGCGGAACAGAAGCTTGTTGAAAAAATGATTGAGGCGGGTGCAGATATGAATGACCCAGCTATACAGGAACAGATGCAACAACAAATGAATCCTGAAAACCTTAAGACCCTTCCTGAGATTCAATCCTTCTTTGATAAAGATTATCGTAGTATGTGCGAGCAGTGGGCATCCCATCAATACAAAGTAGATGTTGAGCGTTTCAAAATGGACGAACTTGAAGAACGTGCTTTCCGTGATATGCTTATTACAGATCGTGAGTTCTGGCATTTCCGTATGAGCGAAGATGATTATGATGTTGAGCTTTGGAATCCGGTACTTACTTTCTATCATAAATCTCCAGAGGCTCGTTATATTTCACAAGGAAATTACGTAGGTCGTACGGATATGATGACAGTATCTGATGTGATCGATAAGTTTGGTTATATCATGACTGAAGAACAACTTAAATCTCTCGAAGCTATTTATCCTATTCGTGCTGCTGGATATCCATTACAAGGATATCAAAATGACGGATCTTACTATGACGCAACCAAGTCTCATGACTGGAATACTAATATGCCAGGACTTGCTTATCGTCAATTAACTTCAATGATGCAAAACGCTCCATTTGGAGATTATGGTAGTATAACAGGTGGAGGAGATGTTATCAATTGGATTATGTCTGAAGGTGAAGACTATGCTCCATTAGGTACTGCGTTCTTACTTCGTGTGACTACTGCATATTGGAAGTCTCAAATCCGTGTAGGACATCTTACAAAGATTACTGAAGACGGACAAACATTAGTTGATATTGTTGGTGAAGATTATAAGATCACTGATAAACCAGTTTACAACAATCTATTGATCAAAAATAAGACTAAAGACACTCTTGTTTTTGGTGAACATATTGACTGGATCTGGATTAACCAGGTTTATGGTGGAGTAAAGATTGGGCCAAATTTACCAAGTTACTATGGTATGAATAATGCTAACGGTATTAGTCCAATGTATATTGGGATTAATCGTAACAAAATAGGTCCTCTAAAGTATCAATTCAAAGGAGACAACACTTTGTATGGTTGCAAGCTTCCGGTTGAAGGAGCGGTCTTTAATGACCGTAATACAAGATCTACATCTTTTGTAGATTTGACTAAGCCTTTTCAGATCGGTTATAACATTGTTAACAATCAAATTGCAGATATCTTGGTTGATGAACTAGGTACTGTAATCATGCTTGATCAGAATGCTCTTCCTCGCCATTCAATGAATGAAGATTGGGGTAAGAACAATTTGGCCAAGGCATATGTTGCAATGAAGAACTTCCAGATATTACCTTTAGACACTACTATTACAAATACTGAAAATGCTATAGGAAACACTCATTTTCAACAGTTAAATCTAGAGCAAACTAATCGTATGATGTCTAGAGTTCAATTAGCTAATTACTTTAAGCAACAATGTTTTGAAGTAGTAGGGATTAGTCCTCAGCGTTTGGGTCAACAAATTGGTCAAACGGATACTGCTACTGGAGTAGAACAAGCAGTAGCAGGATCTTATGCCCAAACTGAAATGTACTTTATTCAACACTCAGATTACTTGATGCCTCGCGTACATCAGATGCGTACTGACTTAGCCCAGTATTATAACTCAACAAAACCTTCGTTACGTTTGCAGTATATTACTACAAATGATGAGAAGGTTAATTTTGAGATCAACGGTACGGATTTGCTACTTCGAGACTTAAATATCTTCTGTACAACTAAGGCCAACCATAGAGCTGTAGTAGAGCAGATGAAACAACTTGTAATCAACAATAACACTACAGGCGCTAGTATCTATGACTTAGGTAACATTATGCAGTCTGATTCGCTTGCTGAGCTTAATCACGTACTTAAAGCTTCTGAGAAGAAGCAGATTCAAGCCCGTCAAGAAGAAGGTCAGAATGCAGAAAAGATGAAGCAAATGGAGATTGAAGCTCGTATCAAAGAAAAACAAATGCAGCTTGATCATGAGGACACTAAGGATGAATTAAATCGCCGTAGAGATATTCTTGTGGCTGAGATTCGTGCCGCCGGAATGGCTGGTGCAGTTGATCTTAATAAGAATAACCAGAGTGATTTTATCGATATCATGGATACCATAAAAGGATCTGAAGAATTCAAGCAAAACATGGACCTGCAGAACAAAAAAGAAGGTAGTAAAGAACAACAGGATCAAGCTAAGAATCAGATAGAAAGAGAAAAGATGCAGACTCAGCTTCAAATGAAGGAGATGGATGTTCAAATCGCAAAGGAAAATAAGAATAAATTTGATAAGAAGAGCTCTGATACCAAAAAGAAGAAGTAAACAGATAGTGCTATAATGCAAGAAATCTTAATATTTCTGAGCGGTATAGTAAATTTATAAAGTTTATTTGTATATTTTTGCTATATTATAATAAGCCAGTAAGATTAAACCAACATAAACCAACCATATGGCAGAAGAAAAAACAACGATAGTAGAGACCGCAGATGATATCACGGCACTACTAGCGCAACCAGGAGCAGACAGTATAATGACTGCAGCTACTGATGAAGGAGAAGGTGATAAAAAACCAAGTATCTTTCAAAGAAAAGTAACAGATCTATCGTTCCTTGACAAGCCTATCACAAAAACAAGCGGTAAATCTCAAGAAGAGATTGATGCTGAAAAAAAGCTAGCTGATGAAAAAGCAGCAAAGGCAAAAGAAGAAGGTATCAAGCTTGGTACTCTTAATGAAGACGGATCGCCAAAAACCGCTGAAAATATTGATGATGATATTAATTCTATCATTAATACTGGAGGAGCACCTGATGATCAAGACGATGAAGAGAAAAAAGCCGGTCGTAAGAAATTAGATAAAGATGGTCTTTATGAGCTGACTAAAAAGCTTATTGAACAGAAGAAGCTTATTCCTTTCGACGATGATAAACCTTTAGAGAAATACACTCTAGCCGATTATGAAGAACTATTCGAGGCTAATGAACAAGCCAAAGAAGAAAGACTTCAAAAAGAGGTTCCGGTTAAATTCTTTGATTCTCTACCCGACAAACTTAAAAGTGCAGCTGCATATGTAGCTAATGGGGGAACAGACCTTAAAGGAATGTTCAGAGCCTTAGCTGAAGTGGAAGAAGTAGCAGACTTAGATCCAGATACTGAATCTGGGCAAGAGCAAATTACTCGCCAATATTTACAGTCTACTAAATTTGGTACTGCAGATGAAATCCAAGAACAGTTAAACGAGTGGAAAGATCAAGGTGTACTTGATAAGAAAGCTAATCAGTTTAAACCTAAATTGGATAAACTACAGGAATCATATGTAGCATATAAACTACAAGAAGCTGAAAATGCCCGCAAGCAACAACAAGATCAAGCTAATCATTACATGAAGAATGTATATGAAGTACTTGAGCCAGGCGAATTGAATGGTCTAAAGCTAGATAAGAAAACTCAGGGTATGTTATACTCTGGACTTGTTCAGCCAAATTACCCTTCTATCTCCGGGAAGCAAACTAACTTGTTAGGTCATTTACTTGAGAAGTATCAGTGGGTAGAACCTAATCATGGTTTAATCGCTGAAGCTCTATACCTACTTGCAGATCCTGATGGATACAAAGCTAAGTTACGTGAAGGCGGTAAAAAAGAAGCTGTTGCAGCAACAGCACGAGCACTTAAAACAGAAGAAGGTAAGAAAATCGCCTCTACTATTACAAGTGAAGAAGAGGATGATAAGAAGAAGGATTTCCGTTTACCTAGACCAAACGGCAACAGCTTTTTTAAGAGATAACATAAACAATATATATATTAACAACTAAAACCTAAAACAACCCAAAATGGCAACTCCAGTGTACAACAACGGTATATTCATGCGCGACACGAATTACCAAACCAGCTCACATGTGGATTCTTATCACTTGGTGAATATGTTAAAGGATGCAGAACCAATGGATCTTGGACCAGTTGACATCTGGGCCATGACTCAAAAAGTTGAAATGCCTCTTTACCAGTTATCATCATTCGGTGGAAAAAACATTATCAATGTAGACAATGCTCGTGGCGAGTACAAATGGCAAACTCCGGTTTCCCAAGACTTAGCTTACATCATTGAAGACATTGAGCCAAACAACCTTAACAAAGGTATTGATGGCACAACCTTCAAATTAAAACTTAACCGTCGTGAATTCGGTCATGGTGATATCATCACTTTTGACAAGTACAACGGTGCAGAGATGTACATCACTGCTGATGATATCCTACCGATCGGTGATGGATTCATCTACACTGTACAGCTTGTTAACAATGATAACTACAAGTTTCTTGATAACAAGTATCTTGCAAACCAAACAAAATTATTCCGTAAGGGTTCAGCGCGTGGTGAATATGGAGAGCGTTTCTCTGACATCATGACTAAAGCTGGATTCCGTGAGTACTACAACTTCGTAGGAGGTGCAGAAGCTCACGTTCACTATTCAGTATCGTCTCGTGCAGACATGATGTTGAAAGGTGGAATGAACGCTGATGGTACAGTTCCTGTAACTGAGATCTGGCGTAATTTCGACAAGTCTTTAGATCCAGCAATCGCAACCATTGAAGGCGTAGCCTCTACAATGGGTAAAGATTACCTAAAGAAAGCAGTAGGTAATGGTACTTTAACACGTACATTCCTTACTACAATGGAAGCAGCTCACTTAACCAAGATTGCTACTGACATCGAGACCTACTTAATGTGGGGACATGGTGGACGTATCAAGCAAGATGGTCCGGATGATATGCGTTTATCAGTTGGTCTTTGGAAACAATTGGACAACTCATTCAAGCGCGTATACAACAAGGCTAACTTTAGCTTGGAGTTATTCCGTGGAGAGATCTACAACTTCTACGCTGGTCGTGTGGAGTTCCAAGGTCCAGATCCTAAGCGTCAACTTATCGTACAAACCGGTATCGGTGGAATGCGTATGGTTAACGAAGCCATCAAACGTGAAGCAGTTAACTCTGGATTAGTAATCCAAGCAGCTAGCAACAACGGTATTGGTGCAATCACTGGTCAAGGTATGGACTTAAACTTCGGTTTTGCGTTCACATCTTATGTGATTCCATTCTTAGCGAATGTGAAGTTTGTATTAAACCCTGCGTTTGATAACTTACACACAAACGATATCGAAAACCCAATCATTGATGGTAACCCGTTATCATCATACAGTTTCGTGATCTTCGACATCACTGATACTGGAAACGACAACATCTATATGTTGAAGTTATCTTGGGATAATCAATTGAAGTGGTGGTACCAAAATGGTACTATGGATTACATGGGAAGAACTCAAGGGTTCCAATCAAGTGGTCAATTCAACGGTTACCGTGTTATGATGACTCAAACAATGCCAGCTATCTGGGTTAAAGATCCTACCAAGGTTCTTAAGATTGTTATGAGAAACCCAATCACTGGTGGATCGTTCTAAAAACTAGGAGGGGAGAAATCCCCTTCTTTTTATTCCCTGCGATGCGTCCAAGTGGAGCTCGTAACTCTAGCAGGGGACTTAATTATAAACTCAAAAACTAATAACAATGGCAATTTCTAATATAGTAAACGCAACAAGAAGATTCCTTAATCTTAGATCTGGGGAACGAGGTAATAATGCATTAGCGACCTTAGCAGCTCTTAATAATTTAGTAGATCAATTTAATAAAGCAGATTCTAGTGTTACTGTGTATTCTAAATATGTGTCTGGTCTAGATACCTTTGGAACCCCTTATGAGGCATTAGAGGCTACTAATATAATTAATGGATTTTTAGGAGGTAATTCAGCAAATAAAGAAGGTGGCTGTACTGGTTGTACAAAATGTGTAAGACCAATAGGTTGGATAGGTTGGACAGGTAGGCCGTGCTGGAAAAAGCCATCAGGTGGATCAGACTGTGTAGAGTGTTGGGAAGCTATTAATGATTTAAAAGATGGTGTTTATGATGGAGTGAATTCTAAAGTTATTCAAGTATCTCCATTAAGTGAGAGCGGTCTTAATTCAGATGGTCCAGCTAGTATAGTGCTTGAAGCAACCCATGTCCCTCCTAAAATTACAGTTAGTTTTTCAGAAGATCCAGATAATGGTATTACTGGACTTAATAATTGGCATTTTATTATGTGGAATACTGATACAGGGGCTGTAGATTATACAAATATTGCACAAGTAGTATTTAAAATAAGATATTTCAACTCTATTGAAAGTTTTAATACACCACAAGGATATCAATAATAAGAATTACTAAACCAACCATATAAACCAACAACTATGAGTAATGTAACAATGGTGTCTGCGGTCACCGAAAACGCAACAAAGAACGGAACAATCTCAATAAGACCTTATTTTGATCCGAAAATTAGTAACCTAGGTCTTGAAAAATATGGAGTGTCTCTATTTGACGGAGTATTCCATGAAGAACAATTAGCGCTCATTGAAAGAAATGGTATCAAAAGATATCTTACTGGTTTAAACGAGTTCGCTCCTGAGGTTAAAATGCTCCAGGATAAAGAACAACGTGATTCTAAAGTTAAGGATATCAGAACTACAGTAGCACAACTCGAAAGAGAACTTGCTGCAAATATTGTAGATCCTGAAGATCCTGATTTTTGGAACAAGGTAAAGATATTAAAACCGGACAACGATGAATTCTGGGGTAAAATCTCACTTCGTACTGGAAACGCTGTTATCTTCTTAGATCCCGCAAAGGATCCGTATGATCTGATAAAGATCTATGCTATAGAAGCTGGTGGATTTTCCGGAGTAGCAAGAAGCTATGAAGAAGCAAGAAGTCGTGCAGTATCACCAAAGTTCTACTTAGATAAATACGTTGAAACTGTATCTACTAAGACAGAGGTTACGAAATTACGTAACAAGGCTTTATCTGAATTACAGAAGCTATTTGATAAGAATCAAAACAAGCTTTTCTATGTGGCTAAAGTTGTGGATGCTCACAGCACTCAGTACAAGAAGTCTACACCTAACGACGTAACATATGAGAATATGGACAAGTTCATTACTGGTTTAGGAGTTGAGCCGAACTTTAAACGTGCAGCTGAGAGTTTCTTAGCAGCAGCGTCTTTAGATATGGAAACACTTAAGATCAAATCGATCATTAAGGATTCTTCATATTACAAGTTCATTTCTCCGAAAGCAGATGGATTTATCTACCACATGGACACAAATACAATAATGGGCCGTAACGCTTCTGATTGTATTGACTACTTAAAGAATCCTTTGAATGAAGGCATCTTAGTAGATCTAACCAAGAAGGTAGAGGATTTCTGGAATAAGTAATCAATTAATTTAATATACTATGAAAAACGCAGCAAAAGGAGTAGGTGGGAAATCAAACCCCAACAAGGTATTCACAGAAGTGGTTACCAATCCTACTCGTTACAAAGGAGGTATGAATACATGCCCAACAGTAGTTACTAACCCAACTAGGTACAAAGGTGGCTTAAATCAAGCTGCATGCAATGTACCTACGAAGAAATAATCTCAAAAAACAGAACCTATGGCAAGCAACGGAAAAAAAGGAGGCGGGTACAAACCGTCTCCAACCGTTCCTCACTTTAATGAGGACGTAAGAAATAACCAGATCCTAGCAGCATTCAACAAGCTTGAAGCTAATGGCACTCGTATGGAGATTAAAGATATGTTTAATGCGAGCGGTAAATACCCAACTGTTATTCCTAACATGAAGGGAAGCGGCTCTAAAAAGTCAAACGGAGGAAAGTAATCATGGCTGCAAAGAAGGATAAAAAGTGGATACAAAAGGCTGTTAATCCAGCCCATAAAGGATACTGCACTCCGATGAGCAAACCAACATGCACCCCTAAGCGTAAGGCTTTGGCGCGTACATTTAAAAAGATGGCTAAAGGTAAATAATGCTTAACTCTACTATACTCCTAAAGGTTCAAGAACGCTTGAATAAACTTGCTAGTAGCGATTATGATAATATTCAGCCCTGGCAGATTATCGAAGCTTTCTGTAAAGGTCAGGTTGACTGGACCCGTAGAAACTTACATGGATTAAACATTGTTAAAGAAGGCGATGAACAGTCTACCCGTAGACTGGATGACTTCGAAGTCTTACTTAGGACAACTCCTATCGCCCTTAATGACAAGCAGTATTACTTCGAAACAGTTAATAAACCTTTAGACTATCTTCAATGGAAGAGGATTACAGTAATGGCCACAAGCGACTGTTGCCCAAAACCTAAAAGAATGGTAGTCTACTTAGCTGAACAAGCTAACTTAGATGAACTTCTAAGGGATGTTAACAAGAAACCCAACTTTGAATGGAGCGAGACTTTCTGTACTTTAAAGGATAGTAAGATTCAGATCTATACTAATGGTGAGTTTCAACTTACATTAGCAGAACTAACTTATTATCGTCAACCAAGAAAGATTGAGATCGCTGGTATTCAGGATCCCTATACAGGATTAACTCCTGCAGTAGATGTACTATCAGAATTTAAAGATGATATTGTAGAAGTATTAATAGATGAAGCAGTGAAAATATTATCTGGTGATATTGAATCAGGTAATCAAACACAACGAGCATCACAATCTGTAGAAAACACTAACTAATGGAAACCTTAAAAAGACCTATAAAAAAATCTCACAATCCTATGATTAGTGAGGACTGTATTAAATACTTACAGTACCGTATACAACAAGAAGATCTATCTTCTAGAATTTATTTATCCATGTCTATGTGGTTAAACAATGAAGGATACACTGGAGCTGCTAAGCTTTGGTTAGCCTATTCTAAAGAAGAAGCTACCCATGCGGATTGGTCAAGGACCTACTTGTTGTCTATGGGAGTAACTCCGGAAACAGCCAGTCTTGAAAAACAACCTACATCTTATATCGGATTACCTCAAATCATTAGAGATTCTTTTGATCACGAGATAGCTATTACTAAACAGATTAAAGATATGGCTACTGATGCGATGAAGAAGGGGGATCATATGCTATATGAACTTTGTCTTAGATACTTGAAAGAACAAGTAGAAGAACACGATAAGACTCAAACTTGGGTGGATAAACTTGCTGCCTTTGGAGAAGATAAGGTAGGATTAAGATTCCTAGATAATGAGATGGGTGGAGATTAAAATATTTTGAGAAATATTTTGCGGAGTCAAAACAAATACGTATATTAATAATGATTTAATTATATTAACCTAAAAACACAGAAACATGGCTTATTTTAATCATGCGTTTACCAAAAGGTTCCTAGGTACAGGAACCACTCTAGCAGGAGCTATTAGCTCTACTGATGGATTCATTACTACAGCAGGTACCCCAACTGTAGAGTTGTCGAAATTACCTCCGGGTTATTTCATGTTTGTAGATCCAAAGTCTTGGGCTCGCGTAGATGCTCCAGCAAATTGCTGTCCATTAGTATTGGCCAGCTCGTCTTTGTTAACCAAAGATAAGTTGTATAACTCCTTTCATGGAGGATACAAAGAGACTAACAAGTCAAAATTAATCAACCCGAAATACGTACACAAGTGGTACCGTGTTGATCCTTGTACTCCACAGCAGTCTATTATTTCTATCGGAAATACTAACTTCACTGCTGATGGTATTGCAACAGTTACAGCTCCTGCTTTAGGAACTGAGACCTATGTAAATGGTATTTACGTTGTTCCAGTTGTAGCGGTTACAGGTACAGGTTCAGGTGCTATCGCTACAGTTACTGTAGCAGGTGGAGTTGTTACATCAGTAGTTATCACTGCCCCGGGTGGTGGATATGCTATCGGTGATACATTAAATGTTGTTAGTACAATTCCAGTAGCTTCTGCAGGAACTCCTACAACAGTTGATGTAGCTACATTAATGATCACAGATCCTAAATGTTGTTTCGAATTCCTTTGTGGAGAAACATATTATTTACGTATCGATATCAAAGGTTCGCCTGCGTTACGTGCGTTAAATCACAATGCTTACCAAAACATCTATGCTTATACAGGATGTTGCGCTGGTCCAACTCCAACTGTAGTAGATTCTACTTTAGTTATGATTGCTTGGGCTCAAATGGTAATCGAGAATAACTACTTAAACCCATTCGTATTCCCCGTTGTTTACGATGAATTAGGTATTGCTTGGTTCCCACCAAACTCAACTATTGACCCTCAAGGTAACCCAATCCTTCCAGCACAATGGTGGTCAGCTTACGTGTCTCCAGGACATACTCCAGGTGCTTGTGCAGGTATCCGTTTATTCGGTGCTTATGTAGAGACTAAGTTTGGAGATTGCTCATTCCAAATCACTGACTTCTTCGAAAAAGAGCCAGTAAGACTTTACGCTTCATTGGTTGACCTTAACGGTGATCCATGTGTATTCGAAGGGATTTGTGTATACAATGAGTGCTTAGGTGTTCAAGGTATGGGCTTTGGAGAACAAGTTCTTCGTGACTTGATCTTATCTGAGTCTTACTTACAGAACTATTTCGCAACTGATATTCGTATCAGAGAGATCACTCAAGGATTTGATATCTCAGCTGCGGTTAACCGTAACGCGTTATACACTCGTTACTTCTTGTTACACACAGTACCGAGATACAATAACCCATCAGGAACATTTGATAATGATCAATACATGTTAGAGATCATCACAAATACTCCTAACGCAGCTCTTGAGAGTTATGTAGATACTTGGTTAGGTACTTGTCCTGATTGTGTTGACTTTGAAATCCAGGCTTGTAATCCATGTGTGATAACTCCTGCTCAGTAATTGTCATAAATAAATAACTCAATAAAAAAGGGAGGGGGTAGAGTACTCCTTCCCTTTTTTTATTACATTTACATCATCAATATGGCAAATCACGTACTTAGCCTCGAGGCTCCAGACACAATGAATAAATGTATCTTACGAGTAGTAGATACGAGTATTTATAATCCCCTTTCAACACCGGTTTGTCCACGGTTATTAATTACATTACCGGGATTCCAAGTACCTGTTAGTTTTGATGATACTAAGATTACTCCAGGGTTTATGTTAAACCTTACTGCATGTGATCTTGAGTTACAAACTAAAGGTTGTGGAACTACCTACGACGATTTACCGGATGGGATTTATATTATGAAGTATAGCGTATCACCAAATGAATACGTATATGCTGAGTATAACCATTTAAGAATAACAAAAGCATTGAACATGATTCAGTGTATTTTATGTGATCTTGATTTAGGAGCTTGTGATCCACCAACAGAGATTAAAGATAAATTAACTCAGCTTAATTGGATCAGAAGATACTTAGATGCAGCTAAAGCACAAGTAGAGTATTGCCATCATCCTGATAAAGGAATGGAGCTTTACAGATATGCCGTGAAATTATTAAACAAACTTGCGTGCAATACCAATTGCGGTACTTGCAGCACTTGCTAGAAACCAATAAAACCAACATAACAATGAGCGCAATTTGTCCAACCTGTAACTCTAGATTAGCCTGCGGATGTCAACTAACAAATGCATCTAATGGCGTTAGAGTATGTACTTTATGTAAAGGTAAATATGAGGCCGCATTATTAGCTAAGAAAACACCGCCTCCTACACCCAATACTCCATCAAACATGCAAGTAACTTATAACCCACAAAAGAAATAATGCCATTTCAAAGTAAAACATATTCCTGCGGATCACTGGGTAAAGTCAGAAGACTTGATAACTTAAACCATGGTCAAGCAAACTGGGTTAATGTTCCGGTTACTCAAGCCGCTACAAACGGGATACAATTACTTGATATACAAACGGCACCTAACAACGGCGATCATGTTTTCACTGTTGGCCCATCGGTAGGATTATCAGCATCACCCCAATTCTTTGGAGTTGCTGTATCTAATGATGGTGGAACTACATGGAATATTCCCGGTGGAAATTATCAAGCAGCTGCAGGATTAAGCATCGACAACGGCCTTCTATTCCAATGGAATGAAGTTATGGTTGTAGGTCCTCAAGTTTATGGTGTGAGTGGATTCAGCGTTATTGTAGGTACTATAAATAGTATAGATTACCACGGAACAATTGCGGTGAGTAATGATGGTGGTGCTACATATAATACACTACCTTGGTATAATAATCTTCTTTCAGCTCCTAATCCCCCAATGGCGGATATGGATTGTACATCTGTACATTTCCCCAATCTTAATGTAGGGGTTGTCGCTTTAAATCTTCCAGGATCATTAACTTCATATGTCATTAAAACCACTGATGGTGGTGGAACATGGCTTGTTATGAATGGTCAGAATTATTTGACTACATCATTATTTCCAAATCCTCCTGGAACAATTCTTCCAATCGGTCCTATCACGGGTATTAGTATTCTTGCTAATCAAGAACATATTATTGGAGTAGGTGCAGACTTTGTTGTTTCTACTGAACCTGTTAATACCGGTAGTCCAACTGCAGGTGTAGCAGCAGATAGTTGGAGAAATAATGGCCTAACTAATTCTGGAGTTGGACCACCTGTTAATCAAGGATTTTATCCTGGTATACCTATAGGATGGCATTTAGGAACTTTCCTTTCACCAGATGAGAATATTGTTTGGATTAGTGGTGATTCAAAATTAGGTGTTCATAGTATTGATCATGGAGAATCGACATATACAGTAACTCCAGGCCCAGGTTGGGACGGTTCAGGTACAGGATTTAGTAGAAGAGCTTCTCATTTTTATTTTAATAATCTTATTGCAGACCCTAATGTTGGTATTATAGGTTTCTATAATCAAAGTGACGTTACTGGTAATAAAGTATATTGGAATAATCGTGGATTTTCACCACCTTTCGAAGTATTATCAGACGACCTTCCTGGACTTA
>Ga0307379_10008233_pt1 | contig 14077 bp, 11 predicted proteins | sample UN2MG_FD_202237 | JGI IMG/M metagenome (GOLD analysis project Ga0307379, IMG submission 202237) | Soil microbial communities from Risofladan, Vaasa, Finland - UN-2 | ecosystem: Environmental > Terrestrial > Soil > Coastal area > Acid sulfate soil | place: Finland: Risofladan, Vaasa | collected...
GAAGCCTCCCTGGCTGATGGCGCGCTGCGTCTGCTCGAGGCTGTGCATCAGGCTGTCGAGCCGCCGCTCGAGCGAATCGACGCGCCCCGATGGCATGTCGACCGGGCCGGCTCCCGCAAGGCTGGCTCGCACGGCGCCTGCGATCGCTTCGGTCAGTTCGGCTATCGAATCGTAACGCACCAGCCGGTGGGCGGTTTCTGAGCCGTCGGGAACGGCCTCGGGCAAGGCTCCGGCCTGTCGGAAGTCTTCGAGGAGCTGTTCGAACCGCTTGCAGCTTTCGTTTTCGATCTGCTCGTTCTGCCCGGGCGAGGCATCGGCGAGGTTGGCGAGCGCCCCGCCGACCGCCTGCCTTACGAGCGAGCACACCTGCCGGCGATCCAGCACGCGCACCCCGGCGCGGCGCGCCAGTGTCTTGAGAGTGGTGCCGGCGCCTGCCCCTTCCATTTTCTTGTGCCGCCCGCCCACGCCTCGCACTAGGCGGTAACCTATGTCGCTGGCCAGGTTGCCCAACATTTCCCCCTCCCGGTTGCTTCTCAAGGATGGTGCAGGTGCATAGCCATCGGTGATGCGGCGGACCATGCACGCCGCCGCCAACTACATAAACACATCGTCGGCCGGTGATGTGTCGACACGGCGCGATTTACTTGCAGCAGCTTGCGTCGAATGCTGCAACGTTGTTTGTGCGAAAACACAACTGAACTATTGGGCGGCCCGCAGGCGTCCACCGGCGCTCAGGCGTCGGGCGGGGCGGTTGATAAAACTGGAGGACGTATGGAAAGCCTGCCTGCGAGGGATGATAGGCTGCAGAGTGCGGCGGCCTCAACCCGGCGGGTTCGCGGTCGAATCTGATGCAGGTGCCTTTATTCCACCGAGCGCCTGAACGATGAATCTGAAAGGCTGATATGGCTGATAACCTGTTTTCGCTGAATCTTTCACCGCCTCCGCGCGTCAGCGTGGGAATGCCGGTGCGAAACGGCGAGCGTTACCTCGAGTCTTCGCTCGATTCGCTTCTTGCACAGGATTTCGATAACTTCGAACTGATCGTGTCGGACAACGGATCGACAGACGCCACCGAGGCTATATGCCGGGCGTACTCTCAGCGCGACCGGCGCATCCGTTATTACCGAGCCACCACCAACCTGGGCGCCGCGTGGAATTACAACCGCGTGGCCGCGCTTGCGCGCGGCGAGTTGTTCCGCTGGGCCACGCACGACGACCTCGTGGCACCCAACCACCTGTCGCGCTGCGTGGCGGCACTCGATCAGGCCGGCCCGCAGGTGGTGCTGTGTTATCCGCGGACGGTGAGTATCGACGCCGACGGCAACCGACTGCCCCCGCACGACGATTTGCTGAACCTGTGGATGGAGGAACCGGCGCGGCGTTTTCAAGCGGTGTTGACCAACCCCGGCCACTGGAACCCGATTTTCGGCCTGATGAGGCTTTCCGCCCTCAGGCAGACGAGCCTGATCCGGGCATATTGGGCGTCGGATACCGTGCTTCTGGCCGAGTTGAGCCTTCTGGGCAAGTTCCTGGAAATCCCCGAGGACTTGTTTTTCCGCCGCTATCACGAAAACACCTCCTACCGCGCCAACACCACGCTCGAGGACTTGGCGGTGTGGATGGACCCCGCAAACAAGGGCAAGCGGCGGAACGCGCTTTTCGGGCTGAGGCTATACTGGGAGCACCTGCGGGCGATTCATTCGGCTCCGCTTTCAATGGCAGACAGGCTTCAGTGCTATTCGGTGGCGACGGTTCACGGGCTGACCGAATGGCGTTCGATAGCAGGCGACATCAAGCGCGTGCTGGGTCTGAATACCCGGCACCTGCAATGAGCCGCAGTAACAGCAGCATGGGTTGCAGCATTGGGCATCATCATGGCATACACGATAGCGGCAGTAGTGGCGGCGCCCGGGCGGCTGGATCACATTCCCGCCACCGTCCGAGGCCTGCTGATGCAATCGCGGGCGCCGGACGAGATCGTTGTTCTGGACCAGGCGCCTGCATCCCGGCATAGCCCGGCGACGCTCAGATTCCTGCAGCATCATGCGGCGTGCGGCAACATCCGGCTGGCGATGCTCGCCGGCAGCGGAGCCTGCCGAGCCTGTAACTGCGGCCCCGCATTCGCCCGCTCCGGCATACTTCTGTACCTCCGCGACTGTATGCCTTCCCCCGATTTGGTGGCCAGACACTTGCAGCATTACTGCGATCCCGACGTCGGCGCGGTCGGCGGGGTGGTCATTTCAGGGGAATCGCATGATTCAGCCGGACATGCCGGCGAACGCCCGCATAGCCAGCAGTGCGATCGAGAAGAAAGCGGTCGCGGTGCGGCTGCATGCCTGCTTAATGCCGACAATTTTTCGGTCAGGCGGGAAGTTTTTATTGCCGTAGGGGGCTGGAACGAGCATTTGCGGTGCAACGCCGATCGCGACCTTACGATGCGGCTTCTGGCGGCCGGCCATGGGATAGTTTACGATCCGGAAGCTCGCGCGACACGCTCGACCGGACACGGCTGCGAAATGACAACAGGCACGCGAACGCGCCGCCCGCCGGTGAAGGCGAAGCTGCCTGACGGAGTGACATCATGAGACTGCGGCATCATTCAGATCGGACGGCGGGCGGGCGTTGGTGGGCGCTGTTGCTTGCGGCGGCCGTGGCGATGATCGGCGGCGAGTTTGTGTGCCGGTATGTGCTGGGGCTTGGCGATCCGCTGCTGATGCGTGAGGGCGTGGGATATCGCTACATCTGCAAGCCGGGCCAGAATCTGTTCCGGTTCGGGAATCACGTGTTCATCAACCGCTGGTCGATGCGAAGCGCTCCAATAGAACTCGAGAAAACCGATCCGTACGAGTTTCGCGTCATGCTGGTGGGCGACAGCGTGCTGTTTGGAATGACGCTGCTTGATCAATCGGAGATCGCATCCAGCAGGCTTGGGCCGATCTTGTCGGAGCGGCTGGGCAGGCGCGTTCAGACTATGAACGTTTCGGCTTCCAGTTGGGCGGTGGGCGATCAGGTTTCGTATCTCGACGAGTTCGGGACGTTTGACGCGGACGTTGTTGTGTGGGTGATCAACAGCGGCGACCTTGCCCCGCAAGACAGCAACCTGCGTGTTGTGGGGGTCGATCCTTCATATCCGTCGACTCCGCCTCCATTCGCGTTGTGGGAGGCAATTTCGCGCTATCTTCTGCCGCGTCTGTATTTGCGGGCGCCGCCGAGGCCGCAGCGTTCGTTCACGCTCGAAGACCGCCAGGCCGTGCACGAGCGTTTCTGCCGCAAGCTCGCGGAGCTTCGCACCGCCGGCGTGGAGGTCATGGTGCTGCTGTACCCGAGCAGTGAGCAGACCGACGGCCTGCCGGCGGCGTTTGTGAAGCAGGCGAAGGACGCGTGCGACCGGTCGGGCGTGTGGATGGTAAACCTGACGGCGTGCATTCGGAGTGGCATCGAGGGGGGTGTGCCGTTTTACTACGATGAGATAAATGCGAGTGTGGAGGGGAATTCTTACCTCGCGCGGCTGATTGCCGATATTATCACGTCGCGTATCGAGCCGCCGCTCCATCAGCGATGCGACCCGAGTCTGAGCAGCCCGTGCGGAGATTTGCACCATGAGAATCCTGCTGCTGAATCGGTATTATCGCCCCGATGTTGCAGCGACCGGTCAGCTTCTGGCTGATGTTGCGGAGCGGCTGGTTCTGCAGGGGCACGAAACACACGTGATATGCAGCCGCATGGGCTACGGCGGAGGCGAGCCGCGGCACCCGGCGGAGGAGGAGATACGCGGCGTGCTCGTGCACCGGGTGGCGGGGCTGCGCCATCTGCCCGACAACGCTTCGTTTCAGTTGTCGGCGGCGTTGCGTGCGTTGCGGTTGCCGCAGATGCGCGCCTGCGTCGCGCTCACCACTCCGCCGCTGATCGGCCTGGTCGGCGCGCTCCTCGCGCAGATGCGGGGTACGGCGCTCATTCTGTGGATGATGGAGCTGTATCCCGAGTCGACGGTGGCGCTGGGCAAGCTGCGGGAAGGCTCGACCGCCCACAGAATCTATTCGGAGGTCAGCCGCTCGCTGTATCGAAGGGCGGCGGCCATTGTGTCGCCGAGCGAATTGATGACGCTGCGGCTGATCGATGCCGGCGCCGACCGCCGCAAGATCGTGGATGTGCAGAATTGGGTACCCGGCGAAGCGATCGCGCCTATCCCGCGCGAGGAATCATATTTCCGCACGGTGTGGCGCCTGGGCGACAGCATCACGCTGATGTACTCGGGCGTGCTGGATTTCGGCCGCGAGCTTGACACGGCAATGAAGGCGATCAGCCGTCTCGACGCCGGCCATTTCCGCGCGGTATTTGTCGGCGATGGCCAGATGCGGCCGGAGCTGGAGCGGATGGCCCTGAACCTGCGGTTGGAAAACGTGACGTTCCGCCCGCCGCAGCCGCTGCAGCAGTTGGCCGGAAGCCTTGCAGCCGGCGACATCCACATGGTGGCGCAGCAGCCCGGCTCACAAGGTGTTCTGGTGCCCGGCAAGCTCTACGGGATTCTGGCCGCGGGCCGGCCGGTGTTGTTTGTGGGACCGCCCGACAGCCAGGCGGCTCATCTTGTGCGAGAAAGCGGAGCGGGGGTTGTGGTGCCGCCGGGCAACCCGGAAAGCTTCGCCGAAGCACTCAAGACGCTGATAGCCGCACCTGAGCTGAGGGCCGAAATGAGCCGGCGGGGGCGCAGATACTATGAACAGCATTTCGGGCGAGACAGGAGCGTCACGATGATTCTCAACGTCATACATCACTGCACGAGCGGCGGCCCTGGTTAGCTCCTCCCGTATACGAATGCAGACAACGGCGCGGAGTGGCGATGCATTCCGAAAACACCTGTTCAAACTGCGGTTCGGCGCAGACGTCCGTGCTGTTTGAGACCCGGAACGTTCCGGTGCACGTTTGCGTGCAGTACGACACGGCCGCCGAAGCCCGGTCGTGTGCGCGCGGCGATATCCGCATCCTGCGCTGCGGCCGTTGCGGGTCGATCGCGAATTCGGCATTCGATCCCGCGCTGGTGCATTACTCCGGCTGCTACGAAAACTCGCTGCATTGCTCGCCGGCGTTCCAGCAGTTCGCGCATTCGCTGGCGCTGGGGCTTATCGAGCGCCATTCGCTGCACGATGCCGATATAATCGAGATCGGCTGCGGGCGCGGCGAGTTCCTCGAGCTGCTGTGCGGCCTGGGTCCGAATCGCGGCGTCGGGTTCGATCCCGGCAGGCAGGAGGAACTGCCGCAGGCGAATGCGGCTGTGAGATTCGTGCGCGATTTCTACACCGAAAGCTACAGCAGCCTGCCGGCCCGGTTCTACGTGTGCCGCCACGTGCTCGAGCACGTGCCCCAGCCGGGGCAATTCCTGCGGCAGTTGCGCAGCATCATCGGAGATCGGCCGGACGTGCGGCTGTATTTCGAGGTGCCCAACGCAGCCCGAATGCTGCGGACGATGTCGATGTGGGATATGATATACGAGCACTGCTCGTATTTCACCACTGGTTCGCTGGCGCGGCTGTTTGCGGAGGCGGGCTTCGACGTGCTGCGGGCTGAGGAATGTTTCCACGGGCAGTATGTGAGCTTGGAGGCCGCACCGCATTTTTCAGGAATCGGAGCAATGCCATTTGTGAGAACTGAGAAGCCATTCGGAATTGCGTCGCAGGCGGCGGCGTTTGCAGCGAACCACCGGAGTTTTCTCGACGACTGGCGCACACGGATGGCGCGGCTCGATGGCAGCAAGGTCGTGATCTGGGGCGCCGGAGCCGCAGGCGTAGCATTCCTGAACATGATCGATGCAGGAGAACTCATCGAATACGCCGTGGACATCAACCCGCGCAAGCATGGCAGATTCCTGCCCGGCGGCGGGCAGCTTGTGGTCCCGCCCGAGTTTCTGATGGGCTACCAACCCGACGCCGTGATCATAATGAACCCGGCCTACGATGCCGAAATACGCCGGAACGCGGCCGAACTCGGCGTGACTGCGCGGTTCCTGTACGGACGCTGACAACTGCGGGCATATCCGTCGACGCGGTTGACAACTGTTCGAAACCCGATGCGGCCATCGTGTGTTTTGCGGTTCAGGGAGGAACGGCGCCTCGAGGGGCGGACTGCAAAGGACGCGGCCGGCTGCAAGGAGACGCTCGTATGAAAGTTGCGATCCTCGCAGGCGGCGTGGGCAGCCGCCTTCTGGAAGAAACGCAGATCAAGCCCAAGCCCATGGTCGAAATCGGCGGCCGCCCCATCCTGTGGCACATCATGATGCATTACCACTACCACGGTTTCAACGAGTTTGTGATCGCACTCGGCTACAAGGGCGAGTATATCAAGAAGTACATGGTCGATTACTGCTCGCTCGAGAGCGACCTGACGATCAACCTCAGGAGCGGCGTTGTAATCAGGCACGATAGCAGCACGCCCGACTGGCAGGTGAACCTGGTGGATACGGGCATAGATACCGAGACAGGCGGCCGGATGAGGCGGCTGAAGCCGTACATCGGTAACGAGACGTTTATGTGCACGTGGGGCGACGGCGTTTCGACGGTCGACCTGCACAAGCTGCTGGCCTTCCACAGGTCGCACGGCAAGCTTGCGACAGTAACGGCGGTTCGCCCGCCCGCGAGGTTCGGCCACATGGTGCTGACTGACGACATGGTGACCCAATTCACCGAAAAGCCGCAGACTGCGGAAGGCTGGATAAACGGCGCGTTCTTCGTGCTGGAACCTGGCGTTTTCGATTACATAGAAGGCGATCACGTCCAATGGGCCCGCGAGCCGATGGAACGCCTTGCCCAGGACGGCCAGCTCGTGGCCTACAGACACGAAGGTTTCTGGCAGTGCATGGACACGCTGCGCGACAAGCGGCTGCTCCAGCACCTGTGGGATTCCGGCAACCCGCCGTGGAAGCTGTGGAGGTAAAATCAGGTGAGAATACTTGTTACCGGGCACCTCGGTTACATCGGAACGGTGCTCACGCGCATGCTGGTGGCAGAAGGTTATGACGTTGTCGGCCTGGACAGCGACCTGTATCGCAATTGCACGTTCGGCCGGGGCATCGTGCCTGTGCCCACGATTCTCAAGGATATCCGCGACGTCGAGCTGCAAGACCTGGAGGGTTTCAGGGCGGTCATACACCTCGCCGCGCTCTCCAACGACCCGCTCGGGAATCTGAATCCCGATCTGACGTATGAGATCAACCACATGGCGGCGGTGCGGCTGGCGGCGCTGGCGAAGCGTGCCGGTGTCAGCCGGTTCCTGTTTTCCTCGTCGTGCAGCAACTACGGCGCCGGCGGCGAGAACCTGCTGACGGAGGAGTCGCCGTTCAACCCCGTCACTCCCTACGGGCGGTCGAAGGTGCTGGTGGAGCAGGATGTTTCGGCGTTGGCAAGCTCGGCCTTCTCGCCGGTTTTCCTCCGCAATGCCACGGCGTATGGCGTGTCGCCGCGGCTGCGGTTTGATCTTGTGCTGAATAACCTGACCGCATGGGCTTACACAACCGGCAAGGTGATGCTGAAAAGCGACGGCAGCCCGTGGCGGCCCATCGTGCATATCGAGGATATCGCCCGCGCGTTCATCGCGGTGCTGCAGGCGCCGCGCGAATTGATCCACAACGAGGCGTTCAACGTTGCCTCGACGTCTGAGAACTACCGCATCAGGGAGCTTGCTGAGATCGTGGCCGAAACCGTGCCCGGCTCGCAGACCACCTTCACGCCGGGCGCTGCACCCGACACGCGCTGCTATCGCGTGAACTGCAACAAGATTCTGCACACGCTGCCTGCGTTCGTGCCCCGCTGGACCGCCCGCATCGGGGCGCAGGAGCTGCATCGCGCATACGAGACCGTCGGCCTGACTCTCGAAGAATTTGAAGGGCCGAAGTACCAGCGGATCGCACACGTCCGCAAGATGATCGCCGACGGAGTCATCGGTGAAAACCTCCGTTTCCGCAAGCGGCCGCAAGCTGTTGCAGTATGAATGAACAGGAGAACAGCCCAAAATGACCACTGAGTTGAGTTTCACCGCCAAATGCCACAGCGCCCAATGCCGCTCGTGCAGAAGGCAGGAGCTGCTGCCGGTGCTTAACCTCGGCCAGATGCCGCTGTCCGACGGCCTCCTCACGGCCGAACAGCTCGCGGCAGGCGAGCAGCGCTACCCGCTCGAGGTCGCCTTCTGCCCCAACTGCTCGCTGGTGCAGATTCTCGAAACCGTGCCGCCCGAGACATTGTTCTGTGAAGATTACCCCTACTACTCGTCATTCTCGCAGGCCCTCCTCGAACATTCGCAGGAAAACGCCGTCGAGCTGGTCCAGCAGCGAAACCTCGGCCCGGAAAGCCTGGTGGTGGAGCTTGCAAGCAACGACGGCTACCTGCTCAAAAACTTCATAGCCAGGGGCATTCCGGTGCTGGGGATAGACCCGGCCGAAGGGCCTGCGATGATCGCGACCAGCATAGGCGTGCCCACGCTCAACGCTTTTTTCGGCAAGGAGCTGGCCGCTCGGCTTGTTCACGAAGGCACGCGGGCCGATGTCATCATAGCAAACAACGTGCTGGCCCACGTGGCCGACACCAACGGCTTCGTGGAAGGCATACGAGTGCTGCTGAAGGAAAACGGCGTGGCGGTTGTAGAAGTGCCTTACCTGCGGCGGCTGATCGAGCGCTGCGAGTTCGACACCATCTACCATGAGCATCTGTGCTATTTCTCGATGACGTCGCTCGACAGGCTGTTCCGGCGCCACGGGCTGTACATCAACGACGTGCGCGAGCTGACCATCCACGGCGGTTCGCTGCGGCTGTATGCGGAATCTGCGGAGAATGTGGGCGAGGCCGTGCGTTCGATACTCGCGGACGAGGCGGCCGCCGGTATCGACTCATACGAATACTACAAGGGCTTCAGCGCGAAGGTGGACGCGCTGCGCCAGTCGATGCGCACAATGCTGGCGGGGCTGAAATCGTCGGGCAAGCGCATCGCCGCATACGGAGCCGCAGCCAAGGGCGCCATAATGCTCAACTATATCGGCGTGGGGACCGACACAATCGATTTCGTGGTCGACCGCAACACACATAAGCAGGGCAAATTCATGCCCGGCGTTCATATACCTATCCACGAGCCTGACAGAATCCTGAAGGATATGCCCGACTACGTGGTGATCCTTCCGTGGAATTTCAAGGATGAGATTCTCAGCCAGCAGGCGTTGTATCGCGAGAAGGGGGGCAAGTTCATCGTGCCCGTACCGTGGCCGGAGGTGATATGAGCGGATTCCAGCCGCCCGGGGCATTGCCTGCTTATCGGCTCACATCGGCGAATTTCGAGCGCGCGGCCGGTCCCGGTTGCGCCTGCCCCAGTTGCGGGCGGCGGGGCATGGTGTCGTTCTACGGCCTCGATTCTATTCCCGTCCATAGCTGCATGCTTGTGGCCGATCCGCAGCAGGCGGCAAGCTTCCCGCGGAGCAGCCTGAGCCTCGCATACTGCGAAGGCTGCGGCTTCATATCAAACACGCGCTACGAGCCGAGTCTGCAGAACTATGCGCTCGATTACGAGGAGACACAGGGTTTCTCGCCCACGTTCAGCGCGTTTGCCGAAGACCTCGCACGCGATCTTGTGGCGCGTTGCAACCTGCACAATCGCAGCATCCTGGAGATCGGCTGCGGCAAGGGCGAATTCCTCGTGCTGCTCAGCCGCATCGGCAACAACAGCGGCATCGGGATCGATCCCGCCTACGTGCCGGGCCGCCTGCCGGACAAAATGACCGCCCGCCTGACATTCATCAGGGATTTCTATTCACAGGCCTACGCACACCTCGACGCCGATTTCATCTGCTGCCGCCACACGCTCGAGCATATCGCAACCACGCGCGAATTCGTCCGCACCATTCGCACCGCCATAGGCGACAACCCCGACGTGCTCGTGTTTTTCGAAGTGCCCGACGTGCTGCGGATACTGCGGGAAGGCGCGTTCTGGGACATCTACTACGAGCATTGCTCGTACTTCAGCGCCGGTTCGCTGGCACGCCTGTTCCGGTCGCTGAGTTTCGACGTCATCGACCTGCGCCCGGCCTACGACGACCAATACATCCTGCTGACGGCCCGGCCGGCCGACGCGCCCACGCAGCCGCGTCTCGAGTTGGAAAACGACCTGCAAGCCCTGTATCAGGCAGTGCAGCAGTTCCCGGATGTTTGCCGACGGCAAATCGACCGCTGGGGCAGCGTGCTGGATGCAGGCGGCGGATGCAGTCCGCCAGTGGTCTGGGGATCAGGCTCGAAGGGCGTGGCGTTTCTGACCACGCTGCAAGGCGGATCGTCTGTTCGGTATGTGGTCGACATCAACCCCCACCGGCACGGCAAGTTTATGCCGGCCACGGCGCAGCCGATAGTGGCCCCGGAATTCCTCGCCGGCCGGAAGCCGGGCTGCGTCATCGCGATGAACCCCATATACCGCGATGAAATCCGCCGGGAACTCGACCGCCTCGGCGTGGCCGCGCCGTTGTTCGCGGTCTGATCAGCATCCCAGCACGCTTCGCGTGTGTTCGGCGTTCTCCCGCACCTGGTTTGCATACTTCTGAAATACGCCCACGACTATCGCGTCGGTCGGTTTGATCAGGCTGAATGCGCGCTCGATGGCGCGGCGGGTGTGCTCGGGCGTGGAGCAGTTGCGGCCGGCGGCCATCACCTTGAAGGCGAGCACCGGCTTCGCAAGCTGCCGGATCGTGCGGCCCATCACGTCGGGGTCTTCCTGGGGGAATTTGTCCTTGCGGTAGGCATCCTGCTTCTCGGCCACGGCCAGCTTGGGCCCGCGGGCGAGGTTGTACAAGCAGCACATGTAGAAATCTGTTTCCCAGCCCTTGTCTTCGGCATAGTGGATCACATCCGGTATGTGCGAGCCGAGGCCTGCGGGCAGCCCCTGATCCTTCATGAACTTGATGGTATCGCCCGCCTCGTCGATCCGGCCCGCATGCCACAGGTTATCCACGTATGTGCCGTGATGGTAGATCGCTATCGGTTCATATTTGATAATGTTGCGGATGTTGGCACGAAGATCGCGCCACTCGCTTGCGGTCTGCGCGATCCATTGCATCCGGCCGCCATTGAGCTTGTGCTCGTGGTACAGGCGTATCTGGTGCTGGTCGCCGCGGCTCTGGAAGGTGTTGATGCCATTGGCCCAGCATTCATCCAGCGTGGCCAGGAGGTTGGGCACCGTGTAGTAGTCGATGAAATCCCGGTCGACCTCCGCGTTGATGTGGGAGAACCCGCTGAACGGATTGCCGCCGCAGATCAGGCGGGTGACCTGTTTCGCCCCGAGCGCCATGGTTGGCAGCATTTTGTTGCTCCAGGCTGATACTGTAACGGTGAGCTTACGATGTGAATCCTGCCACAAACGCGGCAGGCCGTCGCAGTCTATTTCTTCACAGGCCCATCGTTGTCGTCATCGTCCCAATCGTCATCCTACTTTTCGTCATCCCATTCCATGCCCCAATCGTTGATATCCAGAGGATCATCGATATAGTCATCCGCGTATAGCTGTGCCTCGTTGGCTTCCTTCTGCGATGCAAAACCGTAGGAGAAATTCATCGAGATCAGTTGGAACGACAGGCTTGCCAGCTCCCGGATGTATGGGATGTTCTCGAACGGAATGACATTCTTGCTGATAGTCAACCACGTTTCTGCTGCCGCGCGTTGAACGGGTTCGTCTGCGGCGCCCAGCATTGCCCGCAGTTCCAGGTTGGCTGCCAGCCGCAACAGCAGCACCTCGCGTTCATCCGCAGCCACTTCCCGTATGAAGCGTGTGATGTCATCGTCTGACACTTCCGGGATAATCGTGCTGTCGAGCCGTGAAACTGCTTCCCTGGCGGAGGAGGCCGCATTCTTGCCTTTATTCCAGTTGGTTATGCCCAGTTCGCGGAGCATGATCAATGCCACGAATTCGTAAGCATCTTCTGATGAGCACCACAGGCTCGCATAGGTAATGTCATCTATAAGGATTTCGGAATCTTCGGCCATGTCGGGCGTTTGCTCGATCGACTCGAGCTGATAGGCGGAAAGGTCGGGCGTGCGCCGTTGAGCCGTTATCGGTTCGGGGCCGAGGTACGGCCTGTAGATGAAATGGCGCCCGCAGATCGGTTTGCCCAATTCCTCGTGGATTGCATAGGCGTCGGCGATTATTTCACGTGCCGTCTCGAGCGAGCACTTGGCGTAATCGAGCTGCTCGATATTATCCTCATGGTCTTCAAGCAATTCGTCTATTGTCTCGCTGGTATCGTATACTACCCATTCCTCACAGATGCCGTCGGTGTCGCTGATTCTCATCTGCAGGAAGTCGATCGTATCGTCGGGTGTGCGAAATGCAAGCGCGAGATGGCGCGATCCCGTTCCATCGACAACCGACAGCCGGCCATCGACGAATGTGCGGCGGAGGTTGGGGCGTGGCACTACGCCGCCCTGCTCGACCTGTGCCGCCATGACGCGTGCGAGAACTCCGATCTGGCCGGTGGCCGGGAGGTTTCCAAGCTCGCGGAGCGTCCAGGCGGCCTGTTCGCTTGCATTGTCCCGGAGTGCCTCCAACGAGGGTGCCAGCATGTCGAACGGCAGGTGGTGTTCGGCTGCTATGGCAACGCTTGCGCCGATAATGGCGGCGGCGGCCGCCGGATGCTTATCGAGCGCTTCCATAGTGATCTGCAGCAACGAGAAAACGGCATCCGGCGGCGGCACGTCTTCGTCGTCTGTGCTGAGCAACGAAGCGGAATGAAGCATCAGCTCCAGCTCGTCGGGTTCTTCGGCGGCAAGCTTCATCGAATCGTCGAACGACTGCTGCACAACGGCGTCGAAATCGTGGAAGAACTGACGCAATTCGTGGTTTTCAAACGTGTGGCCGAAACGCATGCATACACCAGCGAGCGCCGACTTGCGTTCGTCCGACAGCGATTTGTTTCGGAGGGCTGCCAGGACCACAGGCTCGGCCGATGACCATATTTCCTTCCGCAACAGATCATGCTCATCGTAATAGGACGCGCCTGCGAGAAGCGCTACCGACGCCATCGCAACATCCGGATCGAAATCGTATGCGGCAAGCCATGCGAGGTCTGCGCCGCCGTTATCTGTATCTTGCGCGACGTGCGACAGGACGTCTATGGGCGAATCGTCGGTTTCCAGCATTTCCAGCGCATACTCGCGAACGATCGCAAGCTCGCGGCTGTCCGGCGAGCCGTCGCCGGCCTGTTTCCTGCCGCCGGTTTGTTTCTTGTTGCCGGCGGGCTTCTTGCCGCCGGCCGGCTTTTTTGGTTTACGCTTGGCCATCGTTGCCTCCGTCACCGGTCGCCGTCGCACAGTCTGCCCAATTCGGCGAATGTGTGTCGGTTGTCGGGATACAGCTTCTGAAACAATTCGAACAGACGGTCGTAAAATTCGGTCTGGCGAGGGTCGGGTTCGGTGCGGCCCGGCTCGAGTCTGACCGCCTGCTCGCAAGCCTGCTGGACGTCCGGGAATACTCCGGCGCCCACGCCGGCGCAAATGGCTGCACCCACTGCAGCCTGTTCATCCACCGCCACGCTCTTCACTGGCCGCTTAAGCACGTCGGCCAGAATCTGTTTCCACGCGGTGCTGCGCGTGCCGCCGCCGCTTGCTACCAGCGTATCCACCGGCACGCCGATGTGGCCGACTATCTGCTGCGACTCGCGCAGTGCAAACGCAACGCCCTCGGCTATAGCGCGGGCCAGGTGCACCTTCGTATGGCGGGTGGTCAGGCCCACGAAGGCGCCGCGCGCGGAGCAATCCATGTGCGGCGTGCGCACTCCAGCCAGGTAGGGCAGAAACAGCAGACCGTCGCTGCCCGGCGCTACCGTTGCCACCGCTTGCGACACCTCGCTGTAGCTGCCGAAGCTCGATACATTCTCGCAGAACCACTGGAGGGCCATCCCGGCGCTCAGCAGTGCCCCGCCGACGGTCCAGCGGCCCGGCATTGCGTGGCGGAAGGTGTGTATGCGAAGCTGCGGGTCGTAAAGCGGCGTGTCGGCCACTGCGAAAAACTGGCCGCCGGTTCCGATGTTCACGCATGCCGCCCCGGGCTGTACCACTCCGCTGCCGAG
>Ga0307379_10008234_pt1 | contig 14077 bp, 2 predicted proteins | sample UN2MG_FD_202237 | JGI IMG/M metagenome (GOLD analysis project Ga0307379, IMG submission 202237) | Soil microbial communities from Risofladan, Vaasa, Finland - UN-2 | ecosystem: Environmental > Terrestrial > Soil > Coastal area > Acid sulfate soil | place: Finland: Risofladan, Vaasa | collected...
TCGTTGTCCCGACCACCATGTCTGCGGTTTCCCCTTCAAAATCGCCGTTATCAGCACAAAAAAGCCGTTGCCTGCATGGCGTTTTTTCCCCCCTTTCCACGCGGTTTCCATAGCCCGGCGGATACAAACCCACATATTATTGGCCACAGCAGCATAAATCAAATTTTTCTCTTGCAAAATGAATTGTTTTCCTATACACTGAATTGTTGTAAGTCCGGTCGATTCTTGAAACTGGAGGTCGGGTGTAAGTAAGGTAACTTATTCAGAATTCCCCTATCAGGGTGGGTTTTTGGCAGGAGGTTTATTTTGAGCAAGCCGAGTTTCTTGACCAATTCCTTTGGCAGGAGGTCCCTGTCTGTTGTCACGGCATCGTTTCTGTTGTTGATCGCGGCGATCTCGCAGGCGGCCCCGTCACAGGAAAGTGGAGCGACTGACCGGCAGGCAGCGTTCCGTCGATTAGTCCAGAGCTACGTTCAGACCGGGAAGGAAGAATACGACAGGGGGTACTTTGAACAAGCCCTCAAAACCTTCCAGATGGCCGAGGGATATCAGGAGTATCTGACCGCGGCCGGACGCGAGCAGTTAAGCACGCTCACCAAGCAGGCGCAGACTGGCACAACGCAGCGCAAACGCACGCTGGAGACATTTCAGGCGGTCAACCAGTTGATCAAGCAGGATCAGCTCGTTGAGGCTGGGACACTTCTTGAGGGTCTTGGTGCCAGCGAATTCCTCAGGCAGGACGAGCGCACGCAAATCGCCGAGGTTCTGGGGCAGATAAACACTCAGATAGCCGAGCAGAAGGCCCACTCTGCGACCGTCGAGGACCGCAGGCTCTCGGCTTCGCAGAAGCTGGAGAAAATCGCCGAGCAGATCAGAACCCCTGCCGAGCAGCAGGTTGATCGCAACATGCAGCAGATCATCGCGATTTATGGAACCAGCATGCAGCTTTACCGCAGCGGTCAGTTTGAGAAAGCCCGTGCTGGTCTTGCCGAGGTTGCCGCCAGCGGTCTAATTCCGCTGGAAATGAAGAAAGACGTCGAAGGCACCATAGCGTTCATCGACAGGGGCCTGCCCGGAAAAGCCGGCAAGCCAGCGGTCGCCGAACAGAAGAATCCTGATATCGCGCCTGTTATTGAGCCGAAGGTTGTCAATCCCGAAGTCCCGGAGCCGAAACTTGCCAGGCCGAAACTCACCCAATCGGACGCTGCCGAAGAAGAATCTTCCCCATCGGAGCCTGCAGAACCAGAGACGGTCAGCGAGCAGCCCGCCGCGCCCGCGCCGGCCGAGCCGAACGTTGCCCGGCCGACCATGGTTGCGTCGCCGGCCGCGTCACCGGGGACAGGCGAGGGAAGCCACATCGAACAAACCATTCGAAGAAGAAACATCATACGAAGCCACACTGAAGCCGTCGTCAACGATGCTGTAATGAAAGCTGGCGCTCAAATGGACGAAGGCCAGTTTGACAAAGCCAAGAAAACAATCGAGACGGCGCAGTTTGTCGTGAATGAAAATCAGATTGACCTTGGAGAAGAGCTTTTCAAGATGCACAGCGGCAGACTCCAGGCCCTGGCCGTGGACATCGGCGAGAAACAGAAGGAGCAGGCCGTTAAGGCAGACGAAGAAAAACGTAAAGCGGCAACGGAAGCGCAGCGTCAGTTCAGAGAGCAGATGGAAACCGACCGGCAAAAGAGAATAGCCGAGCTGATGGAAAACGCCGTGGAGTATCAGAAACAGCAGCAGTACGACGCAGCGCTCGGCCAGTTGGATAGCCTGCTTGCCCTGGATCCCCAGCATGATAGGGCGCTGGTACTGAAGGACACGCTGGAAGATACGATTTACTTCCGCAAGCAACTGGAGGTGGAGAAAGAAGCGAACAAACAAAAAGCAGATATCCTTCTGAAGACCACCATATCGGGAATTCCGTATGCCGACGAGCTTACGTACCCCAAGAACTGGCGGGAGATCGTCCAGAAGCCGACACGACAGCCGGACAAGCCTATCGGCTTGGATCCCGTTGACGCCAACGTCTATGAAAGACTCGAAAAGACTGTCGATTTGCCAAACCTGACACAGGCAACGACGTTTGCCGACGTGGTAAGGCAACTGGCCAATGCCGTTGACCCTCCTTTGCAGATACAGCCCAACTGGAAGGATTTGCTCGAACTGGGCGAGGTTGAGCCGACCACGCCGGCTGGCATGGATCCATTGACCGGCGTTAAGCTCCGCAAGGCCATCGAGCTTCTCTTGGCCGGCGTTTCGAACGAATACGCTCCGCTCAACTACGTTGTTGACGAAGGCGTGATTCGAATAGCAACACGGACGACGCTCCCGGACAAGATGGTGCCCCGCGTGTACGACATTACCGACCTGGTTGGCGAGCCCGCCCAATACGGCGGAATGCAGGGCATGATGATGGGTCAATCGTTGGGCAGCATGATGGGTGGCGGCATGATGGGTGGCGGCATGGGCGGTGGCATGGGTGGCATGGGCGGCGGAATGACGGGCGGCATGGGCGGTATGGGCGGCGGAATGATGGGTGGTATGGGCGGCATGGGCGGCTACGGTGGCGGCGGCATGGGCGGCATGGGCGGCGGAATGATGGGCGGCATGGGCGGCGACGGTGGCGGCGGCATGGGCGGCTACGGTGGCGGCGGCATGGGCGGCTACGGTGGCGGCGGCATGGGCGGCTACGGTGGCGGCGGCATGGGCGGAAGCGGTGTCGGCCAGTATATCGCCCAGGATTTGACGTACCTTATACAAGATTCCACCGGCTGGGAGAACTGGGCCGACACAAGTGAGACCGGGGATGGAGGGATGATAACGCCTTATCCAACTCAGCAGCCAAAGAAGCTCTCGGTTCTGGCGACCCATGAAGTGCACGAACAAATCGACAGTTTGCTGGCGGCCCTGCGCAAAGCGCTCGGGTACCAGGTCTCCATTGAGGCGAGATTCCTGGTTGTCAGTGAGAATTTCCTTGAAGATATCGGCCTTGATGTCGATTTCTCCGTGAACCTTGGCAGCCGCTGGGGGCAGCTCAGTTTCGAACAGGACTCCGCGTTTGCCACCAAGCCGGAGGCTACGCAGGTTCCTCTGAGCCTGGGCGGTCTTGGCGCCTCTGCAAATGTGACAGGCGGCTATGGCACCATTTTGGATGACCTGCAGGTCTCGTTCCTCTTGCGCGCCACACAGGCGCACCGAGATGCAAAGTCCTTGACGGCGCCGATCGCCAGCGTCTTGAGCGGCGAATCCGCCAGCTTCAGCATTAACAGAACTTTTTATCTTGCCTTGCCCCCTGTCCAGCAGCAGGGTGCACAGACGATCAGCACGGGGGGCCAGCCAACGGGGTTCGGGACGACCAACCAGCCGCAATACATGCAGGTCCCGTCCGGGAGTAACCTAAGCATTAGCCCCATCATTACCCACGACAAAAAGAATGTCCTGCTTAACATTACGACCGTGCAGTCAGATTTCCTGGGGCTTCGAACAAGTAGGGTTGAGACACCCGTTACCGGTACAGGTGGGACGACGCAGGTCGTGCAGTACGATGTTCAGCTTCCTGAGACTGAATACTCCACGCTCATGACCCGCGTTAGCGTCCCTGACGGCGGGACCCTGCTGATGGGCGGCCAGAGAGTCACGGCTCAGGTGGAGAAGGAGGCAGGCGTGCCGATACTGAGCAAGATCCCCATCATTGGACGGCTCTTCAGCAACCGCAGCACAGTCAGCGACCATAAAATACTGCTGATCCTGGTCAAACCGACGATCATGCTGCAGGAAGAGCGCGAAGCCGAGGCCATTGCCGCACTGGAGAACGAACAGTAGAGATGGCGGCGGTCGAAGGGGCATCGTGCGATTGACCCCATATTTTTGCGAAACGTAGTTTGTGCCGCTATACCAGGCTGGAGTATCTTGGGCTATGGACAGTTTCAGAAATGATGATCACTATCTTTTTAGAACGCGGAGAATGAAACAGAGAATTCTGCTCAGCACGTTGATTCTCTTGACCGTCTGCGGTCTTTCCGGGGCCGTTGAGCTGCCATGGTCCGCATTTCACGATGTCTCGCAAACCGGATCGAGCGCTTACAGAGAGAACGAATTGATTGTTCGTTTTGCCGATCCGGATCCGGGCAGCCAGCTCCAGGAAGGGCCGGCGATAACCGGTCCCTGGTCCCGGCGCACCATCAGAACCATGATCGCGGATTCCATCGTCGCCGGCACCACCGTGAAGAAAGAATACGATGCCGTCGCACCCGGTCTGGCCGCGGTCGGACTACCCGAAGGGACGAATGTCCTGGATGCCTTTCTGGAGTTCAACGGCTCGGGCAACGTTTTGTACGCCGAGCCGAATTACAAATACAAGCTCTTCCTCGTCCCGAACGACCCGAATTTTGCCGACTTGTGGGGCCTGGACAACACGGGCCAGACCGGCGGCACCGCTGACGCCGACATCGATGCGCCCGAGGCATGGGACATCGTGACCGGCAATCCAGATATCATCGTCGCCATTACCGACACTGGTGTGGACTACGATCACCCCGATTTGAAGGACAATATGTGGGTGAACGCAGAAGAGTTGAACGGCAACGCCGGCGTCGATGACGACGGCAACGGCTACGTGGACGACATCTACGGCTACGACTTTGCGGGCGCCGTCGCGAGAGACCCCGACGATGACGACAGCGATCCGAATGATATGTTCTTCCACGGCACGCACGTCGCGGGGACCATCGGGGCCGTCGGCAACAACAGCGTGGGCGTTACCGGCATCTGCTGGAACGTCAAGATGATGGCCCTGAAGATTTTCGCGGACGATTTCAGGGTGGAGCCAACCGTTTTTGTCAGCGAGGCGGTCGAAGCGATCGGTTACGCCGTGAACAACGGGGCCAAGATCATCAATGCGTCATGGGGCGGAGATTATTTCTCGCAGTCGCTGTACGACGCCATCAAAGATGCCGGCGATGCAGGACTGCTGTTTGTCGCGGCGACCGGAAATGACCGCAAAAACAATGACGTCTATCCCGTCTATCCCGCCAACTTCGATCTGGATAACATCATCGCAGTCATGTCCACGGACCACAATGACAAGGCCTCGATGTTCTCGAACTACGGAGCCAGCTCGGTGGATATCGCCGAGCCGGGAACCGACGTCTTGAGCACGACGCCAACGTACCAGACTTTTGCGATGACTGTTTTTGGTGTGGACCCCAATTACGACACGCTCAGCGGAACGTCGATGTCCGCTCCTTGCGCTTCGGGTTCTTGTGCGCTGGTCTGGGCAAAATACCCGACGCTGCCCAATCGGCTTGTCAAAGGTATCTTGCTCAAGACGGTCGATCCGACGTTGACTACGCCGCGACTGTGCTTGTCCGGCGGACGGATTAACCTGTACAGGGCACTAACGCTGATTCCCAGTGGAAAAGCCGGCAAAGTTCTCAACACCAAGGACGACCCAACCAACCAGAATAATCTTTACTCGACAATCCGGGAAGCGATAGACGACGCCAACGACGGCGACGTGCTCATTGCAGAGGCCGGAACGCTTTTCATCGAAGCCATCGATTTCAAGGGAAAGGCTATAACGCTCCGCAGCGGCAACATCACGGATCCCAACGATCCGAGTATCAGCCCCGAAGACACCTATATCCTGGGCCTGCTCAATGAGGGATCAGCCGTCACATTCGAAAATGGCGAGGGTCCCGACTCGGTACTGAAAGGCTTTACCGTCAGTTGGGGCAACGCCAACTTCGGCGGCGGCATCCGATGCGACGGAACATCTCCAACGATTTCGGATTGTATTATCAGCAATAATTTCGCAAAATTCTACGGCGGCGGAATCGACTGCTACAACGCTTCGCCGACAATTTCAAACTGCACCATCAAGGACAACCGGACCCTGGGAAGCTCCGGCATAGGCGGCGGCGTCAATTTCGAGCAGTCCTCAGCGGTGATTACCAACTGCCTTATCAGCCACAACTTCGCAGATAACATCGGCGGCGGTATGGCGTGCTACCGCGCCGATCCCGTGATTGTCAATTGCATCATTGCGAATAATTCGGCTATTTACCAGGCCGGCGGAATTCACCTGGAAAACTCTTCTCCGGTCATCGCCAACTGCACGGTTGTTGTGGATGATCCGAATACGCCGAAGGATGGCGGCATCTTTGCGCACAACGATTCTTTCCCGCTGATAACCAACTGCATTCTGTGGGGCAACGGCGACGATCTCTACAACTGCTCCGCGACGTACTCCAACATCGAGGACAAGGACAGGGGCGAAGGCAACATCCACGTCAATCCCATGTTTGTTACGGGCCCGCTCGGCAACTATTATTTGAGCCAGATCGCAGCGGGACAACTCGCCGATAGCCCCTGTGTGAACGCCGGCAACCCTCGTACTGATCCTGCTCTACAGATAGATGCCTACACCACACGAACCGATGGTGTGCCCGATGCAGGTGACATCATCGATATGGGTGCTCACTTCGAGGCCTTGCCCGCTAATCTGGTTCCACTGAACATCACAGTGGTCTATTTGGGCTTCCCGCTGCCTCCGTATCTACCCATGCTGATTCACGGTCATGTAGATCGCGACCCCAACGTGCCCCTGTACCGGGAATACGAAGTAGTGCGACTCACGGCGCATCCGGATCCGGGCTACCGAATCAAGGAATGGACCGGAACCAATAACGATTCCTCAACCGGTCCCAACAACACGGTCACCATATCTTCCGACACCAACGTTACGATTGAATTCGAAGAGGTTCCTTTGCGTCGGCTGCGTACGGAAGTGGTCGGCGGGCACGGCCTGGTCGCGCCCTACCACAGAAGGGGCCAGGATTATCCAGACGGCACCGTGGTGACACTCACGGCCACACCAGACCAGACGTACATCGTTGACCGGTGGGCAGGAACCGATAACGACCTGTCATGGTCCGGCACGAATACGGTGACCATGGATTCCGATAAGGAAATCACCGTCACCTTCCGGCGGCCCAAGAGTCTGCACGTGCCGGGACAGTATCAGAGCATTTCGCAGGCCATCCAGGCCGCCTATCCTCACGGCGACACAATCATTGTCTCGCCCGGTACATATTCCGGCGGCAATGACTTCGACGGCAAGGCCATAACCATTGTCAGCGAACGTCCGGATGATCCCTCCGCCGTCGCCGCTACGATCATTCAGACCTTCGGTACGCCTGCGTTTATCTTCCAGAGCGGCGAAGGCCACGACTCGGTCGTTGACGGCTTCACGATCGCAGGCTTTGGCGATTTGGGTCTTATCTTTCCACCAACGGACACCGGAGGCACAGGCGCCCCGGGTCTGGGCGCCTCTGGCGGGGCGATTTCCTGCCTCAACGGAAGCAGCCCCACCCTGGCCAATCTGGTCATCAGAGACGTTGTTGCAAGGGGTCAGGACGGCGAGGACGCAACCTTTGTATTCGATCCGCCGGACCCTGCTCCGGACCCGCTGGATCCGCTGGATCCGAACGATCAGTTGCCGGATCCGGACGTGCCCGACCCGGCCGATCCGAACCACTGGGCCCCGGCGGATCCCAACAGGCCGCCACAGCCTGATCCCGACGATCCCAATGCGTCGGCGCCCGGCTTCGACGGCCAAGACGGCGCCCCGGGCCTGCCGGGAGAACCCGGTGCCGCCGGCATCGATGGCGCAGCGGGCTTCCCCGGTGGAGACGGCGGGGCCGCCTATGGCGGCGCCATGTATTTCGACGCCAACAGTGCTCCGATCATTCTGAACTGCACGATTATCAAGTGCCAGGCCATAGGAGCTGACGGCGGCAGCGGCGGGCAAGGTCAGGATGGCGGGGACGGACAGGAGGGCCAACCCGGCCAGGACGGCCAACAAGGACAGAACGGAGGCGAAGGGCTGGGCGATGGCGACGAGGGAGCCGGCGGCAACGGCGGCAACGGCGGCGACGGAGGCCCGGGCGGACCCGGAGGAAAAGGCGGTGACGGCGGAAAAGGCGGCCAGGGCGGTGAAGCCCTCGGCGGAGCCATCTACTTCGGCCCGAATTGCCGCCCGACAATACGATTCTGCAAGATCCTCAATTGCAGCACGCGACAGGGGCTTGGCGACCGCGGCGGAGCCGCCGGAAACGGTGGCAACGGCGGAGTGGGCGCAGAACCCGGCGAAGCAGGCGACGGCGGTGACGGCAGTACGGACGGCCAGGCCGGCAGTGATGGGGTATCCAGTCCCGGCGGAAACGGCGGTGACGGCGGAATCGGCGGCGACATGGGCATCAACGGCGTGCGGTCATGGGCCGGCGCTATTTACTTCGGCGAGAACTGCCAGGTCGATATGGCCGATACGACCATCAGTCATAACGCGGCTACCACGATTGTCCCGGCATATACCTATTCCGGCGGTGACGGTGGAGACGGCGGAACCGGCGGCGACGGCGACGGGAGTGCCCCTGGCGGAACCGGCGGAATCGGCGGTGACGGCGGCGCGGGCGGACCCCCGCTCGACCCCATTGCGGACACGAACGATCCAAACATTTTCCGTCCCGGCATCGGAGGCATCGGAGGTCCCGGAGGCGCGGGCGGTGAGGACGGCACCGACGGCCTGGACGGCTTCATCATGAGCAGCTACACCACGGGCTACGGCGGCGCCCACTATTACGACGTCAATTGCCATGCCGAGCTGCGCGACTGCACGATAAGCTTCAACGCTTCGCGGCAGCCCGACGGAAGCGGTCTGTATGGCGGCGGCGAGTACTACCAAACCAACTGCACGGCACTATTGAACCGCTGTGATATCATTGGCAACCTGGCCGGCTTGAGTGGAGCCGGAGGAGGCCAGTACTTCAACCCCGCGTGTACCGCGCAAATCCGAAACTGCAACTATATCGACAACTCCGCGGGTACCGACGGCGGCGGTTTGTCCAGCCTGTCTGACTCCGTGTTCGAGATCACCGAAAGCAGCTTCATCGGCAACTCCGCCATCGGTCTCTATGGCCGCGGCGGTGCGATGTACGGCGGCGGCGTATGGGACTGGCTCACGGCCACGTGGTACAACGGCAACACCGTGACAATCAGCAACAGTTACTTCGGCAGCAACGATGCAGCGTTCGGCGGCGCCCTGCACTGGCACGGCGACGGCGCGGACGTCTCGGTATCCGGCTCGGTCATCAGCGGCAACACGGCCGAGCACGGCGGCGGTATGTTCTGGGCCGAGGGAGCACCAACGATTGCCGACTGCAGCATCACGGGAAACAGTGCCCGAACGCGCAGGTTCATGCCGAATGATATTGTTTATCAACAGTACTTTTCCTTCTTCAGCAGTTTCCAGGAACCCGTCGGAGGCGGTGGTGGAATTTTCTGCTGGTCCTCCGACGCGCAAATCGAAAACTGCTTCATAACAGGAAACTCTTCGGCCCGGTCGGGCGGCGGTGTGTACCTCGCCGGCGCCCCGAGCCTCCCGAAGCTCCAGAACTGCGTGGTCAGAGGAAACTCGACGGCTTTTGACGGCGGCGGAATCGTCTCCTACTGGCTCACGACGCCCACAATCTCCAACTGCACTATTGCCGACAACACGGCGCGGGATCCGGAAAACGCCAACCAGGGAAGGGGCGGCGGCCTGGCCTCTTCCTACCAAAGCCGGACGACCCTTATCAATAGCATCCTTTGGGGTAACACCGCTGCCAAGGGCAACCAGCTCTCGGTCGGCAGCATCTATGCTCCGTTCTATATTGACAGGCCCGCGACTCTGACCGTCTCGTACTGCGACGTTCAGGGCGGCAAGAGCAGGGACGCCGTCCACGTCGAGCCCGGACGCGCCCTCAACTGGCTCGGAGGCAACATCAATGCCGACCCGCTCTTTGTCGGCTCGAGCCTTAACCTCAGCCAAGTCGCCGCGGGACAGGCGGTAAACAGTCCGTGCGTCAATGCGGGCAGCGGCTCGGCGGCCTCTCTTGGTCTCGACACGCTCAGCACGCGATCTGACGGCCTCGGCGACACCGGAGCCGTTGACATGGGCTTCCACTATTCCGTCACCCAGGGCAAATACCAATTGACGGTAAAAGTCATCGGCGGCCAGCACGGCTCGGTCAAACCCCTGGGTGGGATGTTTGACAGGTTCTCCGTCGTCAGATTGCAGGCCACCGCGGATCCGGGTTATCAGGTCAGGTGGATCGGCACAGATGACGACGGCTCCCATGCGCTGAGCAATAGGGTGACAATGGATTCCAACAAGACCGTGACCGCGGAATTCACAAAATACGCCGGCAAAACTGTCACGGTGCCCGGCACTTTCCCGACGATCCAGGAAGCGGTCAACAACGCCAAAGAGGGCGACACCATCGTGGTCGATCCCGGCCGGTACTTCGGCGGAGCCGACGGCATTTCAGTGCTGATAGATAAACCTGTTACGATCACATCGAGAAATCCGGATGATCCGGGTTCTGTCGCAGCAACGATTATTGACGGCTACATTGGGACCAATCCATTCGAGAACATTGGCATCTACTTTGGGCCCAATGCCGATTCGCGCACGGTTTTGAACGGCATTACAATAGAGAACTGCGGTGGACAATGGTCCGACGGCGACGACGGCGACCGGGATGACGGCCATCCAGACGGCGAAGACGGTTCGCCCGGCCAGGGCGCTGCAATACTCATCGACAAAGGCGCCGCCCCCATCATCAAGAATTGCATCTTGAGAAACAATCTGGTGTATGGAGGCAACGGCGGAAGTGGCGTGGATGCCGATGGGGACGACCCGATTCTCAATGCAGGCCGAGGCGGCTGGGCAGGCTGGGCGCACGGCGGCGCCATCTACTGCGCGCCGGACAGCAGCCCCAAGTTCATAAACTGCGTCATCGAAAACAACGTGGCCCGCGGCGGCGATGCCGGTAACGGCGGTGACGGCGGCGGAGCCAACGAAGGCTATGCCAACTACGGCGGAAACTACAGCAGGTCTCAGGCGATCTTCTATGATCCCTTCAGTGATCGCATCGATTTCGCCGGCAATCTGTGGCAAAGGCTTAGCTGGGATTTTGCTTCTACCTTTAGGTCTCTTTACGACGAACCCAACCTGACCTCTTTCGTGGCCGGGCCCGAATTCTACTCGGGGCTCGGAGCAGGAGCATTCTGCGACCTCAGAAGCAACGTCTCCTTCGTGAACTGCGAAATCCGAGGCAATCGTACTTATGGCGGAATGAGTGGAAGCGGCGGCGATATCGCCGGGACGGGCAGAAACCTGGAACCCCTGGTTCCCTTCGAGATGCCGACGTACGGCGCCGGCGTCTATTGTGGCGCCGAGTCCACGGTCTCGTTCACAAGCTGTACGTTTGAGAACAACATTGCTTCCGACGTTCTGGCGGGCGTCGATCCTAATCATCGCCTCGATCCCTTTATCGGCTATGGAGGCGGCGTCTGCGCCCAGGAAAGCGCCGCGGTCACATTTGTGGACTGCAACTTTGTCGGTAATCAAGCCGATTCCGGCGGCGCCATCTATGTCAACGACACGACCGCCACCGTTGTGGACTGCAATATTGCAGGCAATGCGGCGCTTCGCGGCGGCGGCTTCGCCAGCACGAACGGTGTGATCAATATGATCAGGACCAAGATCGCCCGTAACAGGGCGACCCCCGATGCCGATGCGAATGATCCGGATATTCAGAGCTTGCCGGCCAACGGCGCGGGCTTGTACTGCTCGCTGGGCGGACTGAATGTCCAGGACTGCAACATCAGCGGCAACCTCGCTAATTTCTCGGGAGGAGCTGCATACCTGCGCGACGTCAACAATGCGTCATTCATCAACAGTCTGATCCTGAACAACGGCTCCGGCAGAGACGGCGGCGGCATCTCCGCCAACTGGCATACCGCTGCGGTCATTGCGAACTGCACCGTTGCCGGCAATGCGGGGATAGGCAACATCGGTGAACCCAACGACACCGGTTTTGGCGGCGGACTCTTCTGCGGCTATGACAGTGACGTCGTCGTGACCGACAGTATCTTCTGGAACAATTTCGCCCGGAAAGGCAACGCCATTGCCGTCGGGTCCGACTTCCAGTTTGATTCGAGGCCCTCACGGCTCAGCGTCTCGTACAGCGACATCAAGGACGGCCAGGCCGGCGTCTGGGTTGACAAAGGCAGTACGGTTCACTGGGGCAATGGGAACATCAACAAAGACCCGCTGTTCACCGCCGGTCCGCTGGGCGACTACTATCTCAGCCAGACCGACTCCGGCCAGTCGCGTATGAGTCCGGCTGTCGATGCCGGCAGCGACTTCACCAGTATCATCGGTTTGGTGAACTACACGACACGAACCGACGAAGCCGCCGATTTGGGTCGCATCGACGTGGGCTTCCATCACCCGATACGACAGCCGTGCAGATTGGCCGACCTTGCCCTCGACGGGATTATCAACTTCCGCGATTTCGCAAAGCTTGCTGACGCGTGGCTCGAACAAGGCTGCTCGAAGCAGAATTCGTGGTGCCAGGGTACCGACCTGACGTCCGATACGCTTGTGGATTTCAGAGATGTGCTTTACCTGGCTGACTGCTGGCTCGTCCAGGATACGAGTCCGCCGGATCCCAACCCAAGCCGCTGGGAAACCGAACCGAATCTGGTCTCCGCGTCTGCTATCCGCATGATCGCCGAGACGGCCCTCGACGCCTGGGGCTGGGATGTTGAGTACTTCTTCGATTGCATCGACGGCGGCGGCTGTAACGACAGCGGCTGGCAGAAGAGCCCGACCTATACCGACACGGGCCTGACGTCTGGCGTCCTGTACGGCTACAGAGTCAAGACGCGCGACGCTCTGGGCAACGAAGGCGAATGGTCCGAGCCGCGATACGCCGGCCTGGACAGCACACCGCCGGCACCGGCTCCATACATCGAAACCACGCTCGCCACACCAACCTCGATTGCCATGATAGCGACGACTGCGTACGATGACAGCGAGGTGGAATACTACTTCGAGAATGTCGCGGGCAATGGGCACGACAGCGGATGGCTGCCTGATCCGAACTACACGGACACCGGGCTCGATCCCAACACCGAATACAGCTACAGAGTCAGAGCAAGAGACAGATCGAGCAATCTCAACACGACGCCCTGGTCCGAGACAATCGTAGTCAGGACGCTTGTGGCTCCGGATCTGATTCCTCCGACACCCGATCCGATGCAGTGGGATCCGACGGTGGTGGATCCGAATGGCGACGGGACGCCCCACGAGGAGTTTGGCGGCGGCGGTTCGTTCGATTACTATGCTGTGATGACGGCCGTGGTTGCCACCGATGCAGGCGGCGGGCCTGTGGAGTACTTCTTCGAATGCACCACCGAAAGCGGCTTCAGCAGCGGCTGGATAGCTACGCCGACGTACAGGGTCCTGGTCGGCCGACAGGGGCAAGGCCACCGCTTCCGCGTCAGGGCACGCGATCAGTTTGGCAACGTAACTGCCTGGTCACCCGAGGACGTGGCCGACTGACGGCGGTGAGTCGTGAAGTCAGGAACAGAAAACAGACGACCGAGGATGGGTTTCTCCATTCTCGGTCGTTTCTTTTGATGGATTCGCGGTCAGAGACGCCGCCGGCTCACCTGGCTCTCAGGGCCTGGTAGCCGTAGTGCATAATCAAGTGATCGAGTATGACCATCGCCGTGTAGTTCTCGGCAACGGGCCATATCCGCGCGACAATCGTCGGGTCTCGCCTGGTGATGGCCGCCAGGTCCGTGTTTTCGAGTGTGTATTTGTCGATGGTCTTCTGAGGCTTGTCGATGGTCGGCGTCGGTTTGACGGCAAGCCGCACGACGATGGGCTGGCCGGTGCTCAGCCCCCCTGTTATGCCGCCGGCGTTGTTTGACGCGAAAACCACCTTGCCGCCTTCTGCTCGCATCTGATCGTTGTCTTCATAGCCCGTCATGTCTTTGACCGCAAAGCCGGCGCCGACTTCCACGCCCTTGACCGCGCCTATGCCGAGCATTCTGCCCAGTTCGCCGTCGAGCTTATGGAAGACTGGCTCGCCAAGCCCCGTCGGCACCCCGGTGACGACTACTTCAACCAGACCTCCCGCCGAATCCCCCGTCGCGGCAATACGATTGCAGGCATCGACCA
>Ga0307379_10008235_pt1 | contig 14076 bp, 21 predicted proteins | sample UN2MG_FD_202237 | JGI IMG/M metagenome (GOLD analysis project Ga0307379, IMG submission 202237) | Soil microbial communities from Risofladan, Vaasa, Finland - UN-2 | ecosystem: Environmental > Terrestrial > Soil > Coastal area > Acid sulfate soil | place: Finland: Risofladan, Vaasa | collected...
TCTTTTTGTAGATTCTCTTTTCCGGCGCCTTCCATCTTAGCAAGTCTGTCGTAATAATCAGGTAACTCTTTTAGATGTGCCCAGACAATCTGTGCCGTTGCTTCTGGATCGTCATTTGTAACGTCTGTACCATCTCCGAGCTTAGTACCGTGCTCTAGCTCAACGTCATAGCCCATTTGAAGCTGCTCAACATCAAAGTCTTCCTCGTCCCAATTTATTCCTATTTTCTCACCCAGACTCTTAGCCTCTTCCTCAGATAATGTGTATGCTTTAATGGTAAAAGGCGCTAGCTGACTGACCGCAGTGCGCAGTTTACTTGCCATAGTGTCCTCCAAAATTTCCACTTCGTTATTGTCTATTCCATCTTCCATTAAATGTTTAATTTGTTTCAATGTATCCCAATATTTATACCGCTCTAAGTACTTCATCTCTATATTAGATGGATCGGCGTGACGCTCGCCTTTAGCGTATGCATCTGTACGCTCTTTTTTGATTCGTTCATATTCAGACACAGCATCTGCAACGCCTGATTCGATATCCTTTAATTTCTTATCCAGCTTTTCCTTAAACTTATCTTTATCCTTAACGCTAGACAGGGCATCTTCTATCATTCCGTAGTCTATTATATCTGTTTTTGTGTCTCTAAATATGTTGTCCAGCCGCTGCATAACGTCGTCAACTTCGTCGCGCTCCTCAGCGAACTCCTCATCTGGATCAAATTCTTCATCTCTTAAAAATGGATCTACAACCCAGATGTCTGCCAGAACGTCATAAACGGCATCCTCAGGTGTTTTGCCAAGAGGAGATTTGTCAAGATCTGTCTCGTCCCCAGAAACAATTATTGTTGCGTTAAACGGGTGCTCTGTATCACCTAGGGGCATATCATGGACAGTGTGCCTCAAAAGTTCATATATTTGATCCCCAGTTACGCCTTTTAGCTTCTCAGGCAGCGCATCTGGAGACAGTACAATACGGGCATCCAAGTCTGTAGACTTATTGTACTGATTCCCAAGCAGTGACCCGTAAATGAACAAATCCTCTAATGCCTCTTCTGAAATGCCTACGTCATCTAGCGCTGAATAAACAATGTCTAAGATATCTTCTCTGATCTCTTTCTGCAGTTTGGGCATGTCCGTATCCAAACTCCAGATCTCTGGCGCAAGATTTTCTCTAGAGTAATCAATGATCGCTGCCCAGCGCACGAAGGCCTCCATTTACGCATATACTATCCTAAAATCAAAGGATAAGTTTAATTAGCGATTGATTCTTGACATCCTGATCACTTTTCAGTATAATACACGTACAATGGGTAAACAGAAGGCACATCGAAGGCACAAAGAAATACTAAAAATTCGCCGCGAGTACATCCGACGCGTACCAGAAAAAAGTAATAAATCAGTAGTGCATGTAAAAAAGGCATACTTCCGGAGGCGCGTATTTAAAAGCGCCTGCCCAACCTGTGGAAGACAGTTTAAAAAAACACCGTCCGAATTTTCCATTTACGTATGCAAGTATTGCTGCTCTGTTTTTAAGTTTGTCGTGCACTCTACATGCGTAGAGGCACACTGTAAGTGGGGCATAGTTGGAGAGTTAGTGGAAATTTTACACATACCGTGGAATTTTTATCTTTTAGACCCCAAGTGGCATATCCCAATTATTTCCTTTTAACCTAAGCTTTGCATCTGCTCATCTGGAACGCTTACTATTGGGGTAGACGAAAACGGTATTGGCATATCGAAGTTAAATCCGTATGTTACCTGTGTATCTCGAATGTTGGTAGAGTTGGGCAACTTCTCGCCATCCTCCACCATGCGGGGCTTTTTAACATTTGGAGTAATATCGTAGTCGTCCCAAATAAAAGCAACATTGTTCTGCAGATCGTACATCCCCACAGGGCCGTTTTGCGGCTTGAATATTATAGACTCTTGTTCATATAGTCTGCCGAGATCAAGCAAAAAGTCAAATGGGACATCCCAAACAAGAATACTATCTTCTACTCCAAAACCCAACTCACCCTTCTCTGGCCAAACTCCCTGGGTCGTTTCCCAGCGCAAGTTTAGATCTTGGACATACCTAATAAGATCTCCTTTTCGATCCTTATTTTCCTTGTTTGAGTACTCGTGTCTCCGCGCAGAGAGGATCCCAAACTGAGAATGCGGCGCGTGCAGTTTTTCTATTTGGCTGCGGGTCAGTGCGTATGAATACATACCTATTCTAAGTAAAGCATTCTTAAGTGCGTACATGTGTTTACTCTATCAGTCTTGTAAAACAAAGCTTTAACTTCTGACTAAGCGTTAACTTCTAGCAATGTCAACTCCCACAGCCTAGTATAAACACTTGACAAACAGAATAATATGCGGTATAATAATACAGAAGTTAAGCCTGCTTGCTAGGCATGAGGTATCATATGGGCATGAATAGGCTTGAGAAAATTGTAGCTGCGCTGAAAACGGCAGCTGATCCAGTTGGTGTAATTCTAGCTCCGCAGCTTCAGCAGAACTGGACGACAGATGCAGACTTTATCTTGGATAACACGCACAAATATACGGATATGCATGGTGGCACCAAAACGATTGGCCGGTTTGCGTACAACCCAGCTACGGGCGAGCTTGTTTGGGGTCCAATCGAGGAGCAGCATGCCGCAATGATTCATAACCAGGCGACTAGCCCGTTTGATGATTTCGTGCGTGGCGTTTACGATGGAAATAAGATAATGTTACGGTGGTATAACACAGATCCGTACTCCACGCCAGACGAAATACAAGCGCAGAGCTTCGATGCCTGGTGGGACACCAAAAAGATGTTAGAAGACAATGGCATTCCTGGAGGCATGGAAATACAACTTGGTGTGGACACAGGATCTATCAAAAATGAGCTTGGTGGTGAATTAGGGAGATTCTACCGATGATCATGGCCAAAATCGCGCTTAATCCTCCGATTGACTGGGACGCCGCAAAAGATGTTGCAATTCCTGCAGGTGCCAGCTTTATCACTAAAGCTGGATCTGATAAAATTCACAGCATTTCCTGTGCGCCCTCCGATGTACACAGAGTTTCAGCCTCATTAAACATCAGTAAAATCGCACACATAGTTCCACCTCAAAAATAACTTTACATTCTAATCTATTTCTCGTATAAACGTACTATGGGAAAGAAGACTCAAGCCCGCCTGAGCATCGAAGAGCACAACGTACAAGTCGCGCTTAAGGCACTGCATACGAAACGTGACGACCAAAAGACGGCAAAAAAGCGGAAGAATGAGTATAAAAAGATGGGTGGAGAACTCATTCTAGAGACAATTCCAGCTAAACCACCCAAAGATGCATGGATCAAAAACCCACGCGATTGGAAACCAAAATATTATACTAAAAAGAAGCAACAGCTAGCATTCCTTAGGTGGCTAATCTGTAAGTACCCTATCCCAACGTTCCTTCTATCAAACTTCCTCCGACCACAGCCAGATATGCTAATAACTAACAAGAATAGAGTCGTTGCCCTGGTTAGGTGGCAAGATGTAGCATATAAAGTTGCGCATGGAGCATCGCTGTTTAAGCTCGTAGATAAGGCGCTAACTAAGCGCGAGTGCTACTACTTTCTACAAGCCCCAGCCACAAATACGATTTGTGGAAACATGTGGTGGGCACGAGGAAAAGCACTAGAAATCCCTAAAGATCTTCTTGCTGCATTTGTCTCCAAAGTCGATGAGTACTACCTGGCCCATGAGCACAGTTCCAAATGGTTCGAATTCATTGAATTCATTAAGAAGTTCGAGGGAAAATTAGACGCAAAAAGCGTGGAAGACCTCTTTGATTTCATAGACATGCGGTGGGAAGATCTGCAGACTCTCAAGGGGCGCACTGTGGAATCTGTTGTGCGCCTAGCAAATGGATGGCATCGAGAAACTGTTGTTCGGAAAAGATATGGACCCATTATCGCTTGGGACGGACTTCCTATCAAACCGTGGGAATTTAAGGGTGAATCTGGCGTATGGAAAGTCGTGCAGCTTAACTCTTCTGATTTGTTAGCAGAAGAGGGAAATAAGCAGCACCATTGTATTGCTGGCTATGCACATGCGTGCGCCAGTGGAAGATCGCATATTTTCTCTTTGCGAAAGATGCGTAAGGATAACCCCAATAAAGAAGATTTTCGTGTGACTGTAGAGGTTCGTGGGCAGACCGTTGCACAGGCGCGAGGACAACTAAACGCCTTAATCGATTCTAAAGCTAAATCTGTTCTGCTGCGTTGGGCCAAGCACAATGGGCTTATTATAGGTAGATATGTGTAAATTTACGTCCTTGGCACTTAAAAACGCTTGACTTTCACACCAAATATTGTATAATAGGGATGGAGGCTAACAAATGGATTGCCAAATCAGGCATGCTGACCTTGGGCTCTTTCAGGGAAATCTTATGGGAATCGACCTATGGACTTCTCAAAATAAGTTTCCGGAGGGAGGAATTCGTAAGTACTCCGCTGAAGAAGACGCACAAAACGACATGGCTGCTATTATCGAGGCATACACAAAACATGACTCAGTTAGATTCTCTCCAAGCTCATTTTCCATTGAACCCTTTGACCGAGAAGAGGATGAACAGATGATTCGTGGGGCGTTTACCTCCAGAGGGGCGCCTAAGATCTATTGCGACCTCATGCTCATCACCAGATACCACCCCGAGGTTAAGAAAAACTTCAGGTTCAACTAGGGCGCATTATGGAATTTGACATCAAAAAGCAGACAAATTTGCTGGTCGTTACGGGATCTCGGGCGTACGGGACGTACACGGAGCATAGCGATATCGACGTTCGCGGAATTGCAACACCCCCTAAGGCCTACTTTCTGTCGTTCCACAAGAAGTTTGAGCAGTATGACGAGCGCTGTCAGCCAGAAGCCTACCCGTTTTGGGACTCCATCGAAAAGTACATGCGAAGCAACGAGATCAATCCTACAGCAGTTATAGGGCAGCCCCTAGACCAAAGCATCTATGCTCTTGGCAAGTTCTTTATGCTCGCGGCACAATGTAATCCGAACATTATTGAACTTCTGTTCTCCGACCCGCAGGATATCTTGTACAAGGACGAGATTGGAAGTCTCCTAATTGAGCATAAACACCTATTTTTGTCTGCAAAAGCAAAATTTACATTCTCTGGCTATGCGATTTCTCAGTTAAACAGGATCAAAACGCACAGAAAATGGCTGCTGAATCCGGTAGAGAACAAACCAACGCGTGCAGATTTCGGATTGCCTGAGCGCTCAGCCATTTCAGGTGAGCAAAGATTAGCTGCTGAAAAGCTAGTGGATAAGTTCACTCGTGAATGGCTTCTTATGGAAGAGAACGACCTTGATAAGCGCGTAATGGAAAACGTCCACTTGCGCTTGGGAGAACTATTTGCGGAAACCTTGCGCCTACCTAATGATAAACACGACGCACTGCCTCAAATGGTTGCTAGGCTATGTGCAATGAACAAGCTTGGCATGAGCAAAGATTATATCGCTATTCTCCAGGCAGAAAAGGCTTATCGGGACGCAAAACGAGAGTACTCACAATACCAAGATTGGAAGCACAATAGAAATCCTGACAGGGCAAAAATGGAAGCAGAATCAGGATTTGACTGCAAGCATGCCATGCACCTCGTGCGCCTAATGCGCATGGCAAAGGAAATTCTAGTAGAGGGGACAGTTCGTGTAAAACGGCCAGACGCTGAAGAGCTAAAAGGGATTAGAGATGGGGCATGGTCGTACGATACTCTGATTGACTGGGCACACAAGAAAGAAACAGAATTAAACAACATCTATAAGGAGAATGCCTATGTAGTTCCAAAAACGCCTAATATCAACGCCATTGACAAACTGTACGCTACCTGTTGTATCATGTCGTTTAACAAGGAGAATTAAAATGTCCGAAGCAATTCAAGTCGTTCTGCGTGGAGACGAAAATGAACTGCGCTACCGTGCGCGCCTCGAAGAGCACGCAGTGCACATTGACAAGTGGGTAGGATCCATGCGTTCTGGTGAGTGGACGCGTGCCGGTCAGGGCCTCTGGAGCGGCAAGCACGTCATCTGCTGTGACGCCAAGCTGACTTCGTATGATTACCTCGTGATCGAGGACGAGTTCCGCACCGCTGAAAAAAATACAGAAAAGTAAAGCCTAATCTTCAAACCCCGTAAGCACGTTATCGGTATTCCGATATCTTTATCGGAGTACTGATAATTTTAATCCCAGTCTTGCAGACGTGTACACATTATACTACTGGTATTTCAAAAATTGGTCATATCGTTTGTATATAAAATCTTGTAAAGATTGAGGATCGCGCTGCACAAAATCATCTAAGTATTGTCCAATGTCTATGTCCCCAGTTTGACCAGAATAAATGCTGATAAGATCAGCTTGGATTTCTGATACAGCAACACCAAGTTTTGAACTTACCTGATCAAGAAAACTAGTTAAATTAGGGTATGCTGATAAGTCTACATATTCTTGGTATATCTTTAAAAATTTAGCAACTTTTTCTAATGATCGCATTCCGCCCCCTAATTAATCCCAGTCTTGCTCGTCAAGAACTCTAAGTATTTGAATTTTATCGCCTTTACTAGAAATAAGTAGCCATTTCTTCCCAACAGACGCAGTTTGCTGCTGTTGCTGGCCCCCAATAGACTCATACACTTCCCAACCTTTTGGTAGCGTTGCCTCGGCCTCATCCCAAGAGGTATATTTGTCCCACCCCCGTGGGTAGATTATTTTCAACTCTAGTGGGGTAACTCCGATTACCTGGGCACCGTCTGCTGTTTGTTCCACAATAAACACGTCGTATAGGCTACCCTCAGGATCTATGATACGAAGCCTCTGGGGGCTTCCTGCGCCCTCAAACGCGCGCTCTAGGTTCCCTGCGCCAGAAGGTTCTAGGCCGACACCCTCATCAATCATTCGTTGGATATCTTCCTCGGATACATCCCACTGTTGACCAGGAAGTAGGTCATTGGGTCCGCCCTGAGCGATTAATTTTATAAGCTCTTTTGCTGAAATTTTCATATGGAATGCTCCTATTAGGTAGTCAAGAGCATTATACACGATTTCAGAAAAGATATTTAATTGCTGTCTTTTTCGGAAGGGCGCGCATCGCAGGCATGTTGCCAAGTTCGACTATGCCGCCCTAAGCGATCTTTTGGGAAGGTTCCGCAGTGGGGGCAAGGCCGGACGACAATATCACTATATGCAGCATTGGCTTCGAATGCCTGCTTGTTGAAACGCCTCTCAAGTGACCCATATCCCCCGCACACCGGGCACGGGCTGTTCGCTAACTCCGTGTACACAGCAATGAGGGCACGCGCATATTGTATTATTCGCTCTTCTTCAGCCGTCAGTGTACCACAGCAGGGCTTACTGTCAAGCTCAATGGATATGCTTGTTAATCTTTCCTGGGGGGGATACGTCTTCAACGAATTGCACCGTTGAATCTGCAGCTTTGTGGGGTGGGGTGCGCATTGATGATATCATTATATGTAAACCAGTCTTCTCCGCGCTTTTTACCCCCCAAATCAGCTTTCATGGCTTTATATGATTCTTCAGCATGTTCACCATGAGTGCCTGAAATAAATCTCAAGTACATTTCACGCATCTTGTCTAGATCTGTTAATTCTGGATCGTCCAATTCCCCATCAAAACGGCGCTTCAAGCTTTCTGCGGCTTGTAATATATCTACAAATAATTCTGATTCTGTTAGGCTGTGCCCAATTGGCTCATCAACATCATAAAATAGATATGCGTGTTCGCAACCAGGATCGCCAGTTGTTCTGAAATAGTCATCTACCACTAAGATAGTACATTTGACAACCAATCTGCCATACACAATCCAGACTTGTTCGCCTACTTCGAGAGTTCGTTCGTCCCATTCTTTGCTTGTTCCATCGGACAGCACTAATTTATGGTGTTTTAATTTCATTATTTTTCCTTCCGCCCCCATCCCCGCGAAAACTAACAGACTGACACGTTGGGCACCAAGACCCGCCTCCACGTGCTGGTCTAATTCCTATATGCCACCCAAGCTTGCAAAGTGTCCTTGACAGCACTCGACTCATCCACCTCTTCCACCACGGACTAGACATCTCACTCCCCCTCTCGCCGCGCAGGGCCTGGGTGAGGGACAGCCTTCACGGCCTCACGAGCGTGCTCGCAGTATTCTTGTTTGAGATCAATTCCGATCGAGCGGAATCCCTCTGATTTCGCGAAGGTCAGGCTCGTGCCTGAGCCGACAAAGGGATCGAGCACAATCCCTTTTGGTGGAGTGGTTGCCATGACAGGGATCCGGATCAATCCCTCGGAGAAGGTTGCCCTATGGATGCCGCCATTGCCATTCGACGGCGGGACCTCCCAGACATCGGTGGGAGGTAGGATTGAGCCCGAGGGCATTTTGCGGCCGACGGTGAATCGGTTGAAATAGTACCACCGTTCCTTCGTGAAGTGGAAAACATACTCTTTCGAAATAGAACATCGATCACGAACCTGGTCGGGAATGGGGTTTGGTTTTCTCCAAACGTTGTCATTCCGCACTAACCAGCCTGCGTCCTGCATCGCAATCGCAAACCTGTGGGGGATAAGGAGTAGTTGTTTAGGCTTGGTCCAGCCGCCGTCGCCAGTACGATCTTGTGGCCGAATACCAAATCTGCGAGCCGATTGCTTAACCTCTTTTGATTTGTGCGCCCCTTTGCCCGACCAGTAGGTGTCACCGAGGTTAACAAAGATGCTGCCCGTGTTCCGGAGTACTGGGCGACATTGCTCGAAAACCTCGACGAGTTTCCTCACAAAATCTTTTGGGTGCTTCTCTAACCCGATCTGCCCAGCTACTCCGTAGTCGCGTTGACCATAGAAGGGGGGTGAAGTGACAATGCAGTCCACCTGTAGTCCCTGTTTTGCAAGGTATTTGAGAGTTTCTCTTGCGTCACCAGCGAAAATAAGGGTGGACTTGTCAGAGAAAAAGGCTCTCCTGCGAATACACCTCTTCTCGAAAAGCTCTTGCGGCGTCGTTTTTGGGTAGAGCGCACGATTGGCTGGTGTGTCTTTGATTCCGTCCTTGCCGATCGAGATGCTGGCCGGTGGCTTTGGGGGAAAATTCGACTGACTGGCGTAACCCGCTCGTCGCGACTTTTTTCGGTCGAGCGTCATCTGTTCCTCTCTTGGGTAATCACGCCTTCGGCCCCCTCACTCGTCAGGCACTTCATCACTCCCCCTTGTCGTCGGTGGGATTCAGGACCGGGCGGCCTTCGTCCCCGCATCCATTTTTTGCGTGGTTGGCAATTCTGCGGATGGCGCAGTCAGCACACGTACATGGATCTTCGAGATGCCAGTGTGCGCAGTGGCCAGTCAGTTTTTTGATCTTTTCCAGCGCCTCCAGGTAGCGGTCACGCTCTGCCGTCAGGCGGGCCACCTCTGAATCGGAACGCAGTTGTGAGATGTACCGCTCCAGGTTTTCTTCGACTGTTCCAGTGTCGGTGCCAACCGGAATCAACATAGCAACGCGCTCTCTTGCTTCGCACAACTCCCCCACCCGCGCCTCAGCCTGTGCCGCTTTCTTCTCAGCGTCTTTTAGCTGTAGCAACACAGGGAGCGCGTCTCCCTCTATCAGCATCTCAAGTGTGTCGGTGCGTGCTTGGGCCTTTGTAATTTCGGCATCCCTCTCGCGCCTCAATTCAGCAAGCTGCGCATTGGCTAAATCCAGAGAAATCCCAATGTCCACGCGCTGCTGCATAAGAACTTTGTTGGCTGCCTTGAGTTCTGCAATCTCATCTGTGTAGATGCAGATGCCAGGATCTGCGCAGGCCCGGCACGATTCCAGCCACACCCGCTGTCCTTGCCCACATTTTTCGCACTGTAGAAATGCATTAGCCAATGGGTTGCTGGAAATCTTGCACTTTTCATTTCCCAATTCTGTAACACAATTTCGTGCTTCAATAAGATCCGCCTCGGCTGTTTGCAAGTCTGCAGTAACCCCGTCGAGAGCAACTGCCTGCGCTTTCCAGTCGTCTCTTTCCTGTTCAATCACTGTAATACGGTCTTGTGCTAGTTGAGCAGCAAGCTGCCAATGCTGCCAAGCGCCAGAATTACTCATTGCTTCATCCCGCCAAGTTGAGCACGTACTTTCTGCTGTATACAAGTCCTGCTGGCACTCAGCTAGATCTGACTTTACTCCCTGCAACTCAAGCGCCATAGCTTTAACTACCTCTGCCGCCCTTGGGTCTATTTCGATCATCCCATGTACAGGGTGCTCAATTCTATTATCTGGCTTGCTCATTTTTCCTCTTTAAATGTTGCTCTAAAAACAAGTCAACGTGTAATTGTGTCAGACCAAATTTAGAGAATCCATCCAACGTCCAGATAATATTCTCTGGAGGAATGGCATCACGAATTATGGGCATTGTATCATCGAGCACAACATACTCCCCGAAGTAGTCATGATCCCACATCCACTTTAAAATCTTATGCCCCCTACTTGTGCAATCTGTTGAAAGAACTATAAGGCTCTCAGAATCAGGATCTGGGGGGGCATCCTGTTCTGTACTGCCCAAAATCATGATCTCGGGGGCGCCATAGTGTGCAAAAGCCGATTTAAACCACGCGTCGTCATGGAAATATCGCCAATCTGATGAGATAACAACCCCGTCAGCCGACAGCTTTTTATACAGATCTACGAATGCACACACAGAAACAGGATCCCACTGAAATGCTGGATAGGCTACATAACTGCGCGCGGTTGCAAGCACACCATCAATGTCTAAAAACAGAATCACCTAGGCCTCCACCGGTACACACCCCTAGACACCTTTTCAATTGGAAAGCCCTCTTTTCGAAGAACAGAAATGGTCACACTGGCCGTTTGCTTTGCACCAGCTAGAACTGATTGCTGCGTCAGGCATTGATCCATCAATTCCTGTGCTATGATATCAATTGAAAATTCAGTTCCTGGGTTAGATTCGAACTTTTCCTGCACGTAAAGCTTTGCCGTTCGTCCCTTCTTTTTTAGCTTTCGTTTAACAACGCTGTTTTGTGCAGACGCTTCTACAGTTTGCTTTCGCTGTGTTTCCAAACAGCTTTTGCAAAACCAAGCGTTGCTGTACGGAATTGCCGCCTCACCAACGACAAGTCCACACTTAGAACAAAGTGCATTCTTACCAGTACGGTCAATAACTATGACGCGCTTTTCTCTTGGCATCAGTCTTCCTTTTCGCATGTGGCCAAATTAAACCACCCTCTAGTTCGAAGTGCCACTAGCTGCTCTCGCACAATTTTGGTATCCTCGTTTTCTGGAAGCCGATGCACCCAAGCGTGCGTAGCTGCTAGCTCACAAGCCCGTGGCCTGCCGGAAGACTGAATCAAGGCCTCATTTCGTAGGATGTTAAAAATGGCCTTGTCAAGACGGTCTAGTGATACCTTCATTGCAAGCTCTCCTTGCACTGATCACAGACGAATGAAAAATCTTCGTCCTCTTTGATCTCTTTTTTTGCAATTATTCTAGCTGTATTGTGGCACACAGAGCAAAAGACAACTGCACGCATGAAATCCCCGCGAACAGCATCCTTGATTTTTGCAAATCGGAGCATTGGTTTTTCCTCTCTATCTTTCATTGTACTAGATATCGCACTCCTTGTCAACTTCTTTTTTAGGGTTATTTTGTAAGTTATCGATTTTCATACGTAATTCTGCACGTTTTTCAATGGAATAGTCATAGCAGCAGTCAATAGTGTGCCCACAAACTGTGCAAATTTCAGATTGCACGGCGTATTCATCGTCACGTAGGCCCACAGAAGCTTGCCTACACGGGCGATCTCCACCTGTCATAGACTTTGGGCACGAGCACTTCCAATCACTCGTTGACATCTTTCATCTCCGGAATTCTAGTTTTTAGCACGTCAAAGAAGAAAGTTGTACTTTTGGTGTCACATTGAAGGCCTATGATCTCAAAGCACGATTTGAACAGTGACTTTTTCTCAGACCATGAATATTCTCCTGCAGGATCAATCTGATGCATCTTTTCAACTAAGTTGCACAACGATTTTCTTAGGGCAGATCTCTTTGTAAATCCTACGTCTACGAAGATACAGAAATTTCCATATGCTGGATTCCGGCTTAACTTGTCAAAAGATATCATTTAGGGCTCCTAATTACTGTGTTGGCAGTACGATTATACTCAAGCTGTGGCAATTAGTCAAGCGGGAATAGCACTTATTTTAAATTTCCGTCTGGCCCAATTTCAAAAGTAATTCGTATTCCGCCATCAGCTGTGTACATCACAGTGTAGTCCACATCGCACCCTAAAGTGTCTATTATTCCCCACATTTCATTCTTTGCATCGTCTGATGCTACGAGTCTTACAGATGGGTGCGGTTCACTTGTACCGTCTAAGTGTATTAATCTATCACGTATGGCTACTTTACCGCGTGTCATTTCTTACCTTTACAGTCTGCGCAAGCATCCATGTCTGGACAGCACTGTACCCAAAACCCCAAAGCTTTCAAACGGCTTTCTAGTGCAGCGTCTCCATGCTCCGCCATGTACTTTTCGAACTTTCGTTGCCCGTCCTTGAAGGTATCTTGACTAAATATCCATCCTTCTGGGTCATCTCGTCCTTCCCATATACCAAATCCGATACCTTTTCCATCGTCATCAAATTTCATTTCTAGAGCCAAACCTAGTGGGTGTAGTACCTGTTGATTGATGCGAAACAATAATCCAGAGTCAACCAGAAAACCCTCAGGTTCTTCTACGTACTTAATCATTTTAGTTCCTCTCTTTTGCTAAGATCATATGGATTAGTAGACTTTTTTGGTTTGCGCTTCTTGGGTACTGGCTTAACTGCGGCTTTACGACGTTTAGATAAAGAATTCAAGTCATATAACTGATCCATGCGCAGATCCAAATCTTTGGGTCAACACGCTCGTTTTTCGCTGCTACCATTATACGCAGATTGCGATGTTCTCAGGGCATTATTCTTTGTTGTACTAGAATCCGAGGTATTTTTCTATTTTCCTTCTTGGATTTGTCTTCTGATTTGTCGGGCTTAGCACCTTCCACATCTTCATTTCCTGAAAACATGGCCGGTGGTTTGAACATCCGACCTAGAGCAGACCCCCCACGAACACCGCACCGTTCCTCTACTCGTACCAAACGTTCTAATAAATACGCCCGCTCTTCTATCAATTTATCGATTTTAGCTGCTTGGGCATCCTGGTTCTTTTCAATTCTAGGCAAAATAATGTCGTTAATTTGGGTTATGACTAAATTGAACGACGTATCTTTCTGTTTAGATAATGCAGCCAAATCCTCATCAGAGGCCGAATCTTTGTTGATTATAGCCACGGAGACAGCCGTTGCCAGCGAAACGACTCCTGTGATAAGCGTGAGCAACAAAGTCTTGTTAGACTCTTTCTTAGGTGCATCCATGGAAGGCAACTTTATTGTATCTCTAGACATCTTTATTAATAAGGTTTCTTCGTTGGCCGCTTGTCCCACGCATACATAGGCCAAACAGCAGAATAGGCCCCCATCTTTATTGGGCCGAAATATCCGTCAAAGTGATTTGCCCCTACTCCCTGTCCAACTTCAAGCTCATTATCCTGTCCTGCCTGGATTCCTGTTCCTGCTCCAGCTTGCGCGTTCCAGTCATACCATGTAGAGTTTGCTACATTATAATGTCTAGCATCTATTGTGCCTGCATTACTTGAGCAAATCTCTACATAATGCCAATCTTCAGCAGAATAATTTGTTGCATCTACTGGAAGTGAAGATGAGAGTGTTGCCGCAGCACCATCATAAATAGTAAAAGCAAAATTTGGAACAGTCAGAAGAATTCTATTATTGTTTCCTGCTGTTCCTGGAACATTAAATATTCTATGTATACCTGCAGCATCTCCACCCCAATCACTGTATAACCACACTCCTAAACAGAATCCGGTAGTATATGCATCTGCACCTTCAGATTGAATATAGTCTGCTAGAACATTATGCACAGAATAGTCCCTGCGGGTATAAGTTACAGCGCCACCACCAGACGGAACATGAACCCAAGGAGTATGATAGGAAGCTTCCTT
>Ga0307379_10008236_pt1 | contig 14075 bp, 23 predicted proteins | sample UN2MG_FD_202237 | JGI IMG/M metagenome (GOLD analysis project Ga0307379, IMG submission 202237) | Soil microbial communities from Risofladan, Vaasa, Finland - UN-2 | ecosystem: Environmental > Terrestrial > Soil > Coastal area > Acid sulfate soil | place: Finland: Risofladan, Vaasa | collected...
TTTCAAAAACGGTTCTTGCCAAGGGGCTTGACGCCGGTACGGCTTATGAGATTTTATCCATCGATATTGCCGATGTCGATGTAGGCGAGAACATCGGCGCCCAACTACAGGCCGCCCAGGCTGAAGCAGATATGCGAAGAGCGAAGGCCGAGGCCGAAAAACGCCGGGCTATGGCTGTGGCACGCGAGCAGGAAATGCGAGCACTCGTAGTTGAAAATGAAGCAAAAGTGCCATTGGCTATGGCTGAGGCCTTCAAGAAGGGCTATCTCGGCGTCATGGACTATTATAGAATGAAAAATGTTATGGCTGACACCTCGATGCGAGATTCCATTGCAAAGCCCAAGAAGAAAGAATAGTCTCGAATATTCATGCTCTAACACTTGATTCAGTATTGACCTCTATGGTCGAAAGTAAAGCGTATGACTGAGCTTTTAGCACAAGTAATTCTGGTAGGCCGAAGCGATGACGCTGAAAACTGGATGAGCATCCTGGTCTTCGTAGTACTGGCGGCAATCTGGGCAATTGGCGGCATTGTAAAAGCGAAGGCGAATAAGCCCGGAGGCCGGGACGAACAATTGCCTGGTAAACCTGTCCGCAAACCGCCGTTACACAGCAGGGAGGCACGGGAACAGATGCTAAAACAGCTACAACGTCCTGCCGAGCCTGCACAAGACCAAGGCCAACAGCCTCGCCCCGCCGCACAACAACCGCGAATGAGGTTTGCCGACCTCCAGGCTGCTGTCCGTAAATTTGCAGTCGAAGCCGAACAGTCTTTTCAGTCTCAATCCGGTAAAAAGACGCCGGTACTCAAACCGATATTAACGGAGCCACAGATTACGCCCAAGACCGTTGAACTCCCTGAGCCTATAGGCAAAACTGTCAAAGGACTGCAAGATAAACTGGTTTATGAACCGGAACAAATGCCCGAGTTGGAATATCTCTCCGAGCTTCTATTGGATTACGCCAACCCGGAAGAGCTAAGAAGGGCGATCCTGCATTACGAAATCCTCGGCAAGCCTTTATCGCTGCGAGATTAACCATAACATCTTATCGGACTTTATGCCTCCTGCAGAATAGCACGTATTCAATCAATTAAACTCGAACGGCTGTTATTATTTTGACAAGGATCAAGTGTTCAGAATTTCGGCCGTTCCCGCCGCCCGGCATGCCCGGTAGTTTGTCAACTTCGATTAGGTAGGTTTGAAGGGTGGCAGCCTCAATCGCAGCGCTCCCCTGAGCGAAGTCGAATGGGTTGGGGATGGTTTCTCCTGTATTGACCATCCCCAAAGCTTTTAGCTTTGAGGCTGCCACCCAACTGCGGGAATGACAACTTACAGATTTAAGCTTGACAGGCTAATAGTCCTTTTCGTTCGAAGCCGCCTGAACTATACAAAGTATCCACGTCATACTGAACGAAGCGAAGCGGAGTGAAGGATCTTTGGATAGGACTTATCGATCCTTTCAATAGACCTTTTTCTGTAAAACCGGCAATAAATTGAATAGATGCCGAAAACTGAATATTAGAAAAACACCATTACCAAGGTCCTATGATGATTGTTATGTTTCATTCGTTCGACTTCCATGTCTCAAAATCCCTGTTTTTGGTTCTTTTGGTTCTTTTGGTTCTTTAGCCCGGGTCCTCAACACAAGGAACCTTGTTCAACAGCACTTCTTCGGTGAATTTTTCTCTGGCTTTGGCTTCATCTTTGGCTTGATTATATTCAGGCCAAGCCTTCCGATCGAGTTTTTCAACGTTCCATTCGGCTTTTTTGAGCCGTCCGTTAATCTTTTGAAGCCTAAGTTCATTTATGATGAAGAAAACAACAAAGCCGACAATCATGTACATAAAAAACTTTACAAAAAACCAAGTCAAATCTGTACTGATTACGATTAAGGCTTCCTTTAGCGCTTCGATCTGGGCCTGCATATCGCCCTGGCTGCTTTGATCTCCCAACGCTTTGATTAATTGTAACAGCTCCATGATCTATTTCCCCTCCTCGACTTTTTCCACCGCCACGCGCTGATTCTCTGCCACCGGAGCAACTTTTTCTTCGCGTTCGGGTGGTGGAAAAATTGCCACCAAAGCCATAAAACCACCAACAACGCCGGCAACCTCAAGCTGCGTCAAAGGTCCGGCACAACCTGACCCAAAACAAAAAGTCAAAATCAAGGCTAAACATATTAAACGTTTCATCTTAATCCTTTCAAAGCGGCGGAATCTGCCGGGTTGAAGACTCAAACGAAAACATGTTTACTTGAATAAAATGTGATCTTTTGAATTGTCCCGGCAGATTTCGCTGCTCTTTTAATTTGCTTTTCTGATTATCCATTTGAGTCTTCATAATCTCATAATATCCGATTCGGCCGGCTGCATCAAGAAAAAAATCGAATCGGACACTTAGTTTTATCAGACTGAGGCAATTTTGACTATTTTGGCGATCGCGGCATGAATCTTGCGCTTGAGACCTGAACAGCCGGTCGCCGGTCAAGCCGCTGGGGCTTGCGGGGGTCGGGGCAGCGCCCCGGATGGACTCTCTTGCCGCCTTAGCGGCCTCTTTTTCATAACCTTAAGGAGATAGCTTAGTTAGCCTCGCGCGCGCGGCACACTAAGCGCGCGAGCTTCTGCTTAGTGTGCCAGCCATCCGCCGTTAGCCTAACACTCATATTTCCGGCTGTCAACAAAAAAATCTCCGTAAAATTCGCCTGCTTAAACATCGGGAATTTTATTGATGGGGTGTCTGCTGCCCGCCCTGGGGCCGATCGGCCGGCTGGGGCGCTCCTGGGGGCATTGCCGACGGCTCCTGTGAGCCGGCCCGGGCGCTCGGGGCGGTCCTGAAATAATCCTCGATCTCGTGAAACGAGAGCGTTTTCGTATTGGACTTGCCCTTTTGGGTGTACCTGATATGTATGCACTCACCGTCTCGGCTGAACAAGACAGAGTCGATCGTTATGCCGGCACTCATAAGAGCGGTTTTGATTAAGAAGTCTATCATCATCTTGCAGCCTTGAGCTGATCGACGAGCTGGTTGCCTCGATCGTATATCCCGGCCGTTATCATTTCATGCCTGATTGCATCCTTGACCGGGCTCGTCGGGTTCGTCTTTGTCGTTTTTCCGGCCGATTCGATCCCCTTGACGATCGCCTTTGTGGTTTTCTTCATTAGATTACCCTTAATTTGTTGCCAGCCGTTTACTATGATCGAAGCCAGGGCGATCGCAGCCGTCCCATAGAGCTGGAAGCCTGGCGGCAATAATGCCCCGGCCGGCGATTGCAGAACGGCCCCCCCCGCCGTGATTATATCGTTCGCATCTTTTACGAGCTGGTCGACGTCCTTAATCTGATCCTCGTTGCAGCCGCCGATCAATGTCACGAGTCCCATAAACATTATTATCGTTACATTCCTCAATGTTCTCATTTTGTCCCTTCCAATTTTATCTTTGCCAGAACCAAACGCCGGCACGAGCAATTAAATTGCTTCATGGGTCCTCGCATGATGCAACCCTTGCAAACGTCCCTGGCTCGCTTAATTTGTTTCGATCGTTTTATTTTCATTTTACCCAAAATTCCGTTCCCCAGGACCGCCCACAAGCGGCGATCTCGATCGGACGCGATATAATGTCCGGCTCAAAACGCTCAAAATGGAGCCGGCTCCCGGCGCTTGCTCCGTCGATAGCCACCCTTGACTTTATATATCGACATATTCGACGGCTTCTTTTTCTTTGCCGCCGCCTTCGTCCGGTAGGTCTTACGTCGTGACTTCCTGGCCTTCGATGAATAATAGCCGCTCATTGTGGAGCCTATGATGAATTGCCCGCCGGCACAACGTCGCTGCCTTCTTTTCTTTTTCTTGGCCACGGCTTATTTCCTTTTGCGTCAACGTTTTTTCCAACTTATTCTATATCCGCCTTTGACCTTGTAAATGCCCTGGCCTTTTTTCCTAGCGTTCTGTGCGCTGCTCTTTTTCTTGTAGGTTTTTCTGCTGCTTTTTCTTCTTTTTCTCTTTGCCATGATTAAAATATCCTTCCGTTAGATATAAACAAAATCTCTCGTGATACATTGCTTTGTCACGTAAACGCCGGGCGGCCGGCCGATCAATAACGCCCTGCTGCTCGGCGCTGCCGGCGGACCGACAAGAATGCCGGCGTAAACCCCGGCGACCATCTGGCGATCCGCCTGGCTGAATTCCAGGCCATCCGGATCCGGCATCATCGGGAACAAAATCGTCCCCGCCGCCGAAGCCCTGAGATCGCGGGTATCGAACATCAGTCAACACCCCCGAATTTGCCCTGATCGAAAAATGTTCCATCGTCGTCAATGTCACTCTCTGCGAATTTCGTTGTCGAATTATCCTTGTAAACCTCGATTTCCTTTGTTGTTTTGTTGGTTCTTTTCCTGTTGCGGCAAATTACATAAATCCAGTTTAAAGCCTCTATGATCGAAACATTGATAGCCGGGACCGCCGCCAGGTCAGCCATTTGCCAGCTTGCCGGCAGAGCATCGGTCTTTGTCTTTATACCGTCCGTTACGGCCGGCAGGTTCGCTGCATCCAGCTCGGCAAGCCTGGCTTCCGTGCAGACGCCGGCCAAAGCCGGGTTCGTGGGAATCGCCGCCACGTCGGTCGGCAGGTTCGCAGCATCGAGCTCGGCCAGCCTGGTCTCCGTGCAGACGCCGGCCAAAGCCGGGTTCGTGGGAATCGCCGCGACGTCGGTCGGCAGGTTCGCGGCATCGAGCTCGGCAAGCCTGACCTCTGCGCAGCGTGTTTTAAGCGTGTCAATATCCGCCGGCAAGTTAGCTCCATCGAGCTCGGCAAGCCGGCCGGCCGAGCATACGGAAGCCAGGGCCGCGTTTTCCGTGCCTCGCATCGCCGTGGTCGGGATCGCCGCGATGTCGGCAGGCAGATTCGCCTGGTCAAGCTCGGCAAGCCTGGGCGCTGTGCAGACGCTGGCTAAGGCTGCGCTGTCCGTGCCGCGCATCGGCGTTGTCGGGATCGCCGCGATATCCGTCGGCAGGTTCGCAGGGTCCAGCTCTGCCAGCCTGGTATTCGTGCAAACGCTGGCTAAGGCCGCGTTTTCCGTGCCGCGCATAGCAGTTGTCGGGATATCATCGATCTCCTGAGCATCCATCTCGAATACTACAAAGCTATCTGCAGCGCCGGCAGCCGTCAATTTTATTATAACCTGGTCGTGATTCAGCTCGGATGCTATCAGGTCAATCTCATAAACGCCGGTCGCCCCGATTTCTGCAAACGTGTCCGTGATCGCAAGCGCCGTCCAGTCCCCGGCTCCATCTTTGGAATAGGCCGTGTCGACCGGCGAAAGTCCCGTCTTGAAATTTGCAGGCGTCGCCGAATCGACCATCGGCAAAGCCAGGTAATAAGCCGTGTTCTTTTTGTGCCTGATAACCATAAAAATAACTCAAAACTCAAAACTCAAAACTTAAAACTTAACTTGAAACTCAACTTTTAATTTGAAACTTTTAACTTAAAACTACGTCACGCCGCCCCCCTGCAAACGCCTCGATTAACTCCGCGTGTTTTCCTTTCGTAATCCAGGACCGTCTGTCCCGGCGCCCCGCCGCCGTAAGTACCTGCCCGAATCTGGTCGATTTCACCAACTGTCAAAACATCGTCGAAAGCGACAACTTCATCCTCATTTCCGCCGAGAGTAGAACCCGAACTTGGATACCCCAGATAAAAATTACCCGCGACCAAAGCCGGTGTAATTGATGTCCCGGTCTTATCGACTCCCAAAATAGCTCCGGCCGTATCATCCCAAATCCTGATTCGATACGCATCGTCGGAATCTTTGTGTGTGACAGCGACATGATACCATGTATCGGCGGCCAGAGCCGAAGCGTGGGCGTAATGAGTATAATTTGTGCCGTCGGCGGATACGGCCAAAGTCACATGATCATCCGTAAAGACGTATAATACAAATTGCCTGGAGCCGGCTGCACCTGTTTTGCAAAGGATATATTGCTCCAATCCGGTAGCTGTCAGCTTGATCCAATCGGCAAAAGAAAAATCTGTATGAACCGCATCGCTCCGCATCGGAAAGTCGGCATCCATATTGGCTTCGGTAACATACAGCCGGTTTGCATCGGCTTTCACCCAAAAGCCGCTGCCGGCGCCTTCCTTGAAATTGACGGCATCTTCATCGACACCGATATTCGTTAGCGTATTAGTGCCCTTGGAATCAACGGTCAAAGCCCCGGATTCAAGCCGCCAGAGCGCCTTGCAATTAGCATCTTGTGAAAAATCATTCATAACTTAAAACTTAAAACTTAAAACTTAAGTCACTTTCCCAGGACGTATTTGTAAACAACGAATATCAAAAGTGCTATCCCCGCCGCGCTCATTCCGGACAGCGCAATTTTGCCCGTTGTCGTTTCGGCGATTTCTCCTATTACTTTTGGGATCTCCTTGATAAACATTCTGGCTTCGTAAAACATCAAACTCATTACCAGGCTCGCAGCGATAATCGACGCCGCGATCGTCATGGCCGTCACAGCGGCCCCGGAAAAAACGATGTTCGAAGATACGGACGGGGCTTGCATCCAAGAGCCCTGTGCCTGGTCTTTGATTTGGACGGTAAAAGTTATACGCCCCGCCGCCGGCAGGCTGTTATTTATGATCTCCCAATCATCTCGATTCGAGAGCTGCCATTCTATCATTGCGATTTGCGTCGATGAAAGCCACAGACCGCCGGCGATCTTGAAATCCAGCTCCACGATATCGCCCGGATCGAGCGGCTTGTCTTTGTCAATTTTTACCCACGGCATTATCGAACCCTCTGCAATGCCAAATATGTTCTTTCGTTCGTCGAATCAATATCGACCGTGTCCCCGCCTGCGAAAGATGTTGCCCACAATTCGACGTAATCGCTGGCTGATAAATAGAAGTTGGGCAGAACGCATAAAGTACTTAACGAGCCGCTTTCACCGGCTTGATTCTGATTGTCGCATACCTCCACTCCGCTGACTTTGATGGAACAATTATACGCTGTACAATCAACCGTACCGATAAAACGTACCATTCCCACAATCGAATAAAACCCGGCCCGGCCTGGCGTGATCCTGTGCGTCACGATGTTTTCAATCCCATCGGTAAAAACGGCAGGAATTACATCGAGATTTACAAGCGTTCCCACACTGCTGACTAAGTTCGACTGCTCAGCCGAGAGATTTAATCTTCCTGATGGTTTTTGAAAAGCCGGCGGCCTGATTATTTGTGTATTCATAATTTTTTCAAGAACGCCTTATGTGGTTGTCATATTTGCATAGGATATAACGCAGCCCGACACGCCGGCGGCGGCCGCGGCCACGAAAAATATCTGTCCCGTGTTCGGAATGATGTAGGCCGCATCGCTGGGGATCGGGATCCCGCGATTGTTATTTGGGTCGATGGTGACATCGCCCCAGTAAACGTTATATGTTCCATCGTGATTGTGGACCACGATCTCTTTTCTCGTGCTATCGGTCGCGACCGATCGCGGCTCGGTCAGCCCGACACTGTCGTCGACACCGTCGAATGTCTCGGCAACATAAGCAGCCGTGATCACGATCTCGTTTGCCGAGCTGGTCGCGTCGACCACGTGGGCGACGCCATCATAATTCACCGTGCCGGTTATTGTCAGGATTTCACCCGTCGTGAACGGCTGGGCCGTTAATGGGATCCCGACCAGGCCGCCGCCCTTATCGACGGCCGCTGCGTTGTTGATTAAGAACGAAAGCGGCAAGGCGACGATCGCCGGCGGCGTTTCGATCGCATCGGTAATATCCTCGATGGGTATAGTACCCACGAAAATCGCCCGATTGTCCCAGATCTCCCCAGCGCTCATTGCAACCCACAGCGCCATATTGGAAAGCGATGGATTTTTAAATTCCACTCTCGAAAACGGCTCGACTTTGATCGACACACCCATCGGGATCTCATAGAACGGATCCCCGTCGATCGAGATTTCAGGATTGGTGGACAAAGAGTTATGAAGGATCGTCAAAAAGCTGCCGTACATCGCAATAGTCTTTTGCCGGCCGGCCGCCATTGTGAACCTTGTCGATGCGTAAGTCTGTCTAGCCATTTTGTCACTTCCTCGTCAATAAAAATAATAATAAAAGCCCGCCGGCGATGTAGAGCATACTCGTATCTGTCGCTATGCCGTCCGGCGCGACCAAAGATGCAGGCGCTCCGGTCAGTTGGCCCTGGGTCTGAAGTTTTTGATATTCCGCCATGCCCGTTTCGGCCGGGACGCTGCTGTCCGAAAAAATGTTCTGCACTTTGGTTGCCGTTTCTTTCAATGCGCCAACCGCACCGATCACAGACGATACAGTTTCCACAGCCGGCTTTCCCAAATTCCATAAACCACTTAAAGCACCGCCAATTCCCCCGGCGGTTTCACCGGCAGCCCCTGTAATCGTACTTGGCGGCAAACCCAATTCGGCGGCCGTCGAGCCTGCCGGAACATCTGCGATGGTAATAACGGGCTGTCCTCCAAAAAGATAGGTCTGTCCTCCCGCCGGAAATATTACCGGAGCCGCCATGAATCCACCAAGCGCAACCCCGACTTCCCATTGTTTCAGCCGAGCAGCTTCTTTCCGTTTGTCCATTTCCTTTTTGACTGCATAAGCGCGTGCCGCCTGTTCTTCTGGCGATAGAGCATTCCACTCATCAAGCTGCGCTTGCGTAATTCCAAGCAGTCCGGTTTCTGGATCGACTGGCATAATGTCACTCTGCTATAAATCAGCTTACTTTTTGGCGAATAAGAGATAGCCGACAACAAGGATTGCGACGATCATGCCGGGCGCCAGGCCGAACAACGGCGATGCCGATTTCACGATCGGCTTTGCGGCAACCGGCTCCGGGGCCGGCGGGCTTTGGGAATATGTCGGGAAAAGCGTTTCCCTTACATTGCTGAAAATATCCAGCCCCTTGCCTACAACACCGCTTACGTCTTCGAGTATGCTTGACGTTTTTTGTATTTCATCTTCCCAGGCCATTATTTAACCGGGCCTGTAAGGCCGCGGACCTCCTCGCAGAGAATCGGAAAGCTCAGAGGCGCGTTTGTCGCCCACTCGATGTCCGCTCTCAAATTGGTCAGCGGGCCGATGGGAAGATAGCCGGCCGGATGATTCGTAAGCGCAAAATCGACGTGATACCAGCCTGCCTGGATCGTTCGACCGCAGTCCTTCAAGAGCTGGTCGTGCAGGGCCTTGAGCATTTCCGGGTAGATGTCGGAGTCAACGCCCTGGCCGGCCGATGCCTTGACCGTCACAGATTTGAAAGTACCGGCCCCGGCCCCCTTGCCGAAGTGGATCGCGAACATGCCGACATCCGCCTGGCCGTACGGCAGCTTTTTGTCGATCTGCTGCACGCCGAGCGCGTTGAAATAATCGGTCAGCCGGCGGATGCAAAGATGTTTTCCGAGCTTGCGGGTATTGTCCGGCTCGATGTAGCTTCTCGGCGTGATCGATGCCAGCGTTGCGACGGCCGTGATATCGATCTCAGCGGTAAAGCTGCGGACATCGGCCATGCCGTACGCTATCAGGGCACGATCGCTCAGCTCGTTGAAATTGTACCGCGTGAACCAAATCGGCAGAACGCTCACCATCGTATTGGCACCATCCTTGTCGCGATAGTATTTGCAAAGATCGATCGCCTCGCTTGCGAGCATTTCTATCTTCGGCTCGCCATCGACCTTAATTAGAATCTTGCCGACATCCGCAATAATCTCGGCTTCCGTCATGGTCGCCGCAGCGGCCTTGCGGAAATCCAAAAACAGGGCGTGGTGAACGCCGGCCGCCGTAAGGTCGATTGTCACCTTATCGCCGGCTCCCATGCCCGACTTTGTTGCTTCTTGTTTGATTACAGGAATCATTTTTTGTCACTCCATTTCTTTTTCATTGCCCCGTTTCAACTAATTGCCAATTGCCGATTGCCAATTGCCAATTGCCAATCCCTAAATAGCCATAAACCACTTCTTGATGCCCCAGGTGTCCGGCGTTGCGCGGACCGCGAACATGATAATCACAAGGGCGATGGCCGTCTTGATAATCGCGTTCGTCGAAGGTAAGGACAGATCGAATTGCTTTGCCATTTTAATACTCCTTTATAAATTTTCGGCTTATTGTTAAACTACTTAACAATTGCCCAGGCGGGAAACTCCGTCAATCACTTTTTTTTCCGCCTGTTTTTTTTTGCGTTACGCACCCCCCTGCCCCCGGATGCGCCGCCTGGCAATATGCGTAACGCCTTTTTTCTCTCCTTTTTTCTTGCCCGGTAAAGCGCCTGCCGGCATGACTTATGACAGAAACCGTCCCTGTACGTCGCCTTTCTTGGCGAATACGGCTTTCCGCACCATCGGCAATATCTTTTTCCGTATGTTAAATACTTCATTTGCCTTTTTTTTTGTGTTACATATGTTAAAATGGGTAAAGCCCCGATATCTAATATGCGTAACGCTGAAATTTTTTTAAGATTCTCTATTTTTCTCGAATTCTTTTGCCCGATCCATCGACAACAACAAGGTTTCGAGATCATCCAGCGTTTGTTCAAGCCTCCTCAATTCTTTACGCAGAATCGCGATAACGCCGAACAAAAAAACGATCAATATGAACATGAAAATCAAGAGATAGATCATTTGTCGCCATCCTTTCCCAACCTCATTTCGGAAATTTCATGGAGATTATATAAAATAGCCTGCCCACTAAGCCAATACACGGCATTTCAAGTTTAGCCCATTCTTTTATTGTCCCTTGCCATTTTTTAGGTGGCGGATTTGCGGCAACCCATTGTATCCAATGCCGCTCAAAAAAATCACGATCCTTGGCGTTCATCCTTTCCGACCTCGATCATTTTAGCACCCTCGATCCAGTGCAAATATTCATATGGTTTAAGCTGGCGGATTTTATTTTCTAAAGAGAACGCCAACTTATTCACAAAATACTTTACGTCGCTCGGCTCATCTATATTGAATATGTAAATCTCGGATGCCTGGCTCGTGATGTCCCTATGAATACCGATCGGCCTCTGCATCAGGCCGATAAAATGTATATCATTCATCCGGCCGCGAAAGATCACTTTCCGCAGCTCCGGACCGATCGACTGCGAGCCGCAAAGGCTCGGCAGCTCCTCGGCGACGATCGTAACGTCTCCCAGGGCAAACGCCATGCGGCAAATCTCCTCGAATTCGGCCAGCGGGTCCAACGGCCGGTATATCAGCCGAAAGCTGCCTGGAGCGCGGTAAACTTTCAGCCAAAACCTTTTCAGCTCAGCCATATCGTAGAACATGACACCATCGATATAATCCTTGCCCTGCGTGTCGAACATTATCACCCGCCGGCAATCTGCAATCAGCTTGACCGTCTTGACCGTCTTGCCGGATCCGGTTTTGCCCACGATCAACTTGATATCAGCTTTGTCCATTTAGATCGAAACGCCCTGGTTTCTTAGAATTTCCTTGCACGTCTCGCATGTAACAATACTATAATCTGTCGTATTTTTGAACGGATCGCCGGCCGCGATCGCGTGCAGCGGTCCCTGGTTAAGTCTTTGGAAATGAATTAACGTGCCATCGCCGCCCTGGGCCGGCCCGGTCCTGATGTCAACGGCCGCCCTGCGCTGCTTGCGGACCTCGTCGATCAACTTCATTCTCGGCTGTACAACCCGCGTGAAAGCAAAAATCATCATAACCCATGTCCCGGCGATTTCCGGAATCATTCCAGGGAAGTAATACTCGGCCAATTGCGTAATCGGCAGGCTCAAAAGATCCGCTTCATCTTCGGACAAAGCCAGCTCCTCGATCTTCGCGGCCGATGCCCATAAATCGAAAAGTGCCTGCGATCCCTGCTTGATCGGATTCGATGGATATTGAGGCAGGTTCTTGACCCTCGCTTTTTCATCGGTCAATCCGAGCGGCCGGCCGCCTCCTTCCCGGACGCCGCCGCGCTTTTCTTTTTTAGGCGGCTCGGCGATTTTAGCCGCCTGCTCGAATTCGGGATTGACGGGCGGCTGCTCTTTGTGACTTGTATCAAAAACGACCGGCTTCGGAACCGGGACCTTATCTTTGATCTGTTGTGCCATTGCAAAACGTTGCTTGATTATCAGATTTGCGATTTTGTCCCGGGTCCATGATGGCTTGAGCTCGATACCATGCCCCCCCGCCATTCTCCGTAACTCGCCGATCTTTTTTTTCAACAAATCCTTTTTTGCTTTGTTCCGATTCTCCATAATCTTTTTCCCATAATAATTTTCAATCTTCGAATTTCACCCTGATTTTGATCCCATCATCTTCATCATCCGGGTCCGGCTTGCCGGGAGATGGAGGAGTTAAAGCCGGCTCTTGAAGCGGCTTCCCATCTCCCGGCGTGGCAGCCGGACCTTCACCAGGCGTTACAGGTTGTTCTATTTGACCAGGCTCAGGCGTCGGAACGATCGGGCTCGCCGGCGGATCGCAGGGAATCCTCGAACCGTCCGCCTGGACCTGGAACCACCCGCACTCAGGGCAATTTACATAATCGACTTCATCGACCGTTATGATATCAGCTTCTTTTTTGCAGTTTGGGCACTGTGTTTTTTCTGGCATTTCTTATTCCTTTTGTGAGTTTTTATAAATTCCTTTTCGACCTGGTTTGGTTTTATTACGCCAAGATCAATAATTGCTTCTTCGTCACCGCATGTGTTACAAATGTAGGTCTTACCATCTCGACGGCTCAAAGAATTTAATGCTTTTTCAGGATGAAGCTTCCATTCTTTGCATCGCGGGCATTTCCCTCTTTTTTCAGACATTTTTTTCACCTCAAAAAAACCACGGGCGGCGCTCATTCCATTGAGAAATAGACGTAACAAGCCATTGCACAATGCCGCCCGCTTTGGCGTAGCCCTTAGACTCACGCGCTAATTATATTTTATATCAGTAAGCGTGTCGTTAATGTCACTGAGCCTATTGCACATGGTTTTTAAAGCCTCCATGACATTGTTCATCGCGTTTACAATGTGGATCATCGTATCCATTTGTGAATTGTGCATCTCGATTTCGCGCAGCTCCCTGGCTTTGGAATCCTTTTTTACAGTTTCGAGCAACCCCATCGAGTACTTTAAACCGAAATTCAGAGTTTCGTCAAAACTCATTTCAGCCAGGTCGGGCGGCTCAGGCTGGATTCCCACCGGGTCAACTTCATCCTCGCTTTCAGACTGGACGGCTTCGGCAGCCGGCTCAGTCTCGAGCGCAGCCTGGCCCTCGAGCGCTTGCTTTTCAATCTCTTTCAATATAGCCTCTCTCTGTGCAGCCGCTTGTTTTCTTTTGTCCACGACCGATTCTGTGATCTTTGACCTGGCTGCTTTCTGATCTGCTGCTCGATCGATCGTTTCTTGCAGCCTGGTTGTGCTGCTTTTTACCGGCTCAGGCGGTTGCGGTGACGCCGGCTGGTTTTCGTTTTCCTGTTCTTTTTCTTCTATATCTGCCATGTTTTTGTTCCTCACTTTCAAAAAATGTCCCTGTGTCTTTGAAAACATCGTACTTTTTATAACGCCCCTTCTTGCCTTTGAATACGATCCTGACCAGGCTGCCGATAAGCTCGTGGTCCTCGATGATTCGCCGCATCTTCATATTAGCCGGAAATTCGATGACCTGGTCATCTTTTGTGACGAGCAGATCGACACCATCCTGCCGGCCTTCCCAGATTTTAATGCGATATGTTTTGAGCTTGTAATGGATCGTCTCTAGGTTTTTTGACTCGTACAAAATCCCTTTGAGGAAGTCGCCAGGCTGATGAAAGTAAAACAACCCCAGGCCCGCTCCATCTTTGTCTGTCTCGATGAATTCGCGTCGAACAGGAAAAAGTTGTGTTTCGTTTGCCGGCATTGCCAAATGTCCGATAATTGTTTTATCAAAGACCTATAAAAACTCCGTTTAAGACCTTAAACCGCTTTTGTTTCAAGGTTATCGGCCTATGATGATTGTTATGTTTCATTCGGTCATAGTTTCCGGGCGGCAAACGTGTTTTTGTATTTTGGGCTCTTCCGGCATCTTTTACCGGCCGACGGTCAAAATTGGTTTTCGGCACTAATTGCCTGGTTGGCT
>Ga0307379_10008237_pt1 | contig 14075 bp, 28 predicted proteins | sample UN2MG_FD_202237 | JGI IMG/M metagenome (GOLD analysis project Ga0307379, IMG submission 202237) | Soil microbial communities from Risofladan, Vaasa, Finland - UN-2 | ecosystem: Environmental > Terrestrial > Soil > Coastal area > Acid sulfate soil | place: Finland: Risofladan, Vaasa | collected...
CATTTTAATAAGAAGAAGAGAATAAGAGCTTATGATGTTCCGATAATATGCATTATGTCAACCTGCAAGCTTAAGGGCCTGTCTACTGGATAATTAAATTTATACCAGGAAATTTAAGTTTTTAAATATCTCTTTATCTTGTTAAAAAAAATATTTACTCTATACTTATGTCTTATGGAATATCAATTTATAATAGACAAAATCTCAGACATTAAAAATAAAATATCTATCCAGGAAATATCAAACAAATACAGGGCTATCTCAAAAGACGACATCTTACATAATACTTTTAAAGAAGGTGATTTTGTAAATGACAGCAGAACCGGCAAACAATACCAAGTCATCACTACCGCCACGAAACGAATTTCTAAGGTTTAGTGTTCCGGAAGTCGAGGAAGTGGAAATAGTACTTCTTAAGGACAAAAAAGGCAACATTATAGCCAGGACAGCCAAAGAACTGGAGAAGCGTTAAATTTATGGTATTTGGAATGATCCCCATTGACCTAATTGACAAAAAGAAAAAGGACGATGTTCTAATTTACATCAGAGATCTCCCCATTGATTCCAGAGATAAAAAACGCTTGCTTATGGCCTGGTGTAAAGAAGTTGGAGCAGTGCTGGATCGGGACATGGTTGAAAAGGCCGGAGCGGAGTAATGACATGGTTATTTATAATCATATTCCCAAATATGAACACATGTTACCGGACGAAAGATCTATTTGGCACAGGTTCATTGTACCCAGGGAGAATAATTTTATCCGGATCATATATGACCTGCACCTAGGCGAGGGTACCATTCCGCCGGCTGGAGCTTCCGAGCAAGTTAAGGCCGTTGTAGCTGCAACTTCCAGGAAGCGTGTTGACGCTATCGGAGAGACTCCGGCAGATATAACTATATTTGAAGTCAAACAGAGAGCCGGCATGAGCGCCCTGGGCCAGTTATTAAATTACAGAGCATTATATTTAAAAGAATACAATCCAAGAAAACCGGTCAGGCTTGCTGTAGTTTGCGAACGCCTGGAGCCCGACATTTTACCTACCTTTAGATCTTATGGAATAGATCTCTTCATAGTTTAAGATCCTACAAAAAAACAACTTACTACAATCAATTTTAAGGCCTTAGAATTATAAGGGTAATGGTTTACTATTACCAAAGTATAACTAATATACTTGACATTACTTGCTATAGGTGCTATATTTTACATAGTTTATAAATGAAAGAGTGACAATCTTTTGAATTATTAAGCCGGTAATATGAAAAGATGTAATAAATGTGAGATATTAAAACCTCTTGGTATGTTTTATAAAGCTAAAGACCATAGAGATGGGTTAAGGTCAGAATGTAAGATATGTAGAAACCAACAGAATAAAGTATGGCTAAAATTACATAAGGGAAAAGGAAGTGAATATGTGCACAGATATTGGAAGAAGTATCCTGGAGTTCGTAATAGCAATAAGTATAAATATAAATATGGAATAACTTCGGAGGATAAAAAGGAAATATTAAAGAGGCAAAACTATCAATGTGTACTTTGTGGTATAGAGTTAACATTTACAAGTGCAAGTGTAGACCATGTGCATGGAACAAAAAAGGTAAGAGGACTACTGTGTGATATGTGTAATCAAGGTTTAGGGCATTTTAAAGATAGTCATGACATATTAAAAAAAGCTATAGAATATTTAGAGGGGGATAAGGTAAAATGTCAAAAGAATTAGAGATCACAAAAAAGACTAAGATTGATAGGGTTATAGCAATAGCATTAGGAACTTTATACAGCGATAGTAATTTCAATAAACTACATAAAGAGCTTATGCTTGCAGTATTCTGTCAATGCCTTAAAGAGTATGATCCTAAATTTAGTGAAGCTAAGTTTAAGAAGTTTGTTAGGGGAAAATAGGAAGGAGATAAAAAATGCAATGTCCATTAAAAGTAAAGGGTGATTTGCCGGAAAATTCATGGAAGTGTACGGAGAGTGATTGCGCTTGGTGGATCGGCGGAGAAAATCAGGAGTGTTCGGTTAAAAGTTTAGAGTTTCAAATTAGAATGATTAATAAGTATGGGTACCAAAAATAAACGTATCAAATGAGCCTTGAAGAAAAATTAAATAATGAGCAGCCTTTGGTATATTGTGAGCGCCAGGGCTGCTCATATTGTTGTGATGGCAAGTGCAGTCATATTTGTATTACAATAGGTAAAACCGGTATTTGTATGAGCTGGGATAAAGGGATCCAGGAGAAGGATTTAGTATGAAATGGGATTTTAAAGATTTCGGTAGGCATGAATTTGTTTGTAAGCATTGCGGAGCATTGCCTGAAATAGCAGAAATTCATTATCATGGAATGGTGATGTTTTTCCTGCAGCCTCTCCGGACACATGTTAAGAAACCAGTTTTTATACATTCCGGATACAGATGTCCAATTCATAACGCCAATTCTCCAAATACTGCAGTAAATTCTTATCATACCCTGGGAAAGAAACCAACAATTTATCACCCTTGCGCTGTTGACTTCTGGACAAATATTGAGCCAGAGGACGCAGTATTTTATATTGAATATCATACTGCTGTGGATTTCTGCGGTTATCATTTATATGAGGATTATGCTGATAGATGGTTTATTCATATTGATTGGAGGGGATACAAATGTCGTTGGTGATACTTAATTTTATTATACTTCCGGTTATGATATTGATAGGCCTTCATGTATGGATAGGACTATCGGGAATAGCATTATATTTTATCTGGAAAGATTATTAGAAAGGAGATAATTAGATGAAACCAAATTGTTATGAATGTAAATATCGTGGGAGCGTACCAGGAGACGCACATTCTTGTTGTAAGCACCCAGGTTTTAGCAGCGACATAAATAATCCGATGGCGCAAGCAATGGCAATACTTGCCGGTGTAGGAAGGATTGCACCAGTTCACGGGCAAGGCTCAGAGTATAAGGGAGAAAAGGTTATAGTGAAAGGAAGTATCCACGGAATAAGACATGGCTGGTTTAATCACCCATGGAACTTTGACCCTGTATGGTTAGAAGAATGTAACGGTTTTGAGGCTAAAGAAAAGGAAGGTGTTAGATGAGATATGGAAGCGTTCATTCATCGGGTAAGTCTATATTGCCTATCGGTGATAGCGTTGGTTTTCGTTTTATGCTTGATGATTACCAGAAGGGTAATTTTTGGAAAAGGACAATAGCGGATCATGACGCAGCTGCAGGGCCCATGTATCCGGATAGAAGGACATATTTAAAGCAGCTCCAGGACGCAGTTAAGGAAAATGCGCAGGAAATATTTATCTGTATAGATACGCCAGGGAATAACTTTAGGGGTGTTGCTGCTTTTGCTTTTGAAATCACAGTTAAACTTAGAGAGTTAGGATATGAAAATGAGTTAATTTTAGGGCCTCCGAATGAACCCTTAGAACACATGAGCGTTACTGAATACGCACATTTCGCTTATGATATGAGTGAAGTAAGTCAAAAGAATACAGGCGTCAAACTCTCAATCGGCGGTATGGCTTCTGAATTTACAGACTTTTACAGGCGCATAGCAGCGGAGATTCCTTATTATGACTACATAGATTTTCATACTTCTAATGATGGCAATATTTGGAGCATATCCTGGTTAATTAACAATATGCCGGCAGATAAGCCACTGATTAATAGCGAGCATTATTTATTAAATTGCGCTCAATATTATGGTTACAACCATGACAACTGTTTGTCAACAATGAAACTAATTACAGACTCCATGTTTGCAAGTCCCCGGATCAAGAGTATCTATGTTACAGTACCGAGCATTTATAAAGAGAATCCGGACGACAAGCTTCATGTTCTTAGGTATGTGGATAAAAATAACAATGTTATAATGACAACAAAAATGTGGTATTTATTAAAACTTTATGAGGAAGGAAAGGAAGTTATGGCAGAATTAAAGGAATTAAAACAGGGAGATAAGGGTTATCAGGTTGTAGCGCTGCAGAAAATACTTAACGAACATCTTGAACCGGGTATTGAGCCAAAAGAGACCGCTACAAAGAAATCCAGCAAGGCTGCAGCAGTACCAGTTTATACACCCCTTGCGGTTGACGGTGCTTTTGGGCCGATTACCGCAGCAGCAGTTAACCAGTACAGAAAATCTGTTGGTTTTACAGAGAATGGAGTTTGCAGCTATTCAGTATGGTACATGCTTTTAACAACAGAAAATATAGGCGAAAGCATATTTGCTCTCTTTGAACTAATAAAGGTGATCTAAGTGGCTATAAAACACATGATCGTAGTTAAGGACCTTAAACTTTGGAAGCGAATTAAAGTTGCTGCTGCAATGAATAATATAGGTACTTCACAGTATATTGAGCAGGCCATCAAAGAGAGACTTGTAAAAGATGATAAGGAAATAAATATATTCCTTACAACAGACTTTGACGACGAGGTAAAACTCTGATGGTAGAAATTAATTATTTAAGTTATACGCAGCTCAATATGTATGTTCGCTGTCCACGGCAATACTTTTACCGGTACGTCGAGAAGAAAATATATCCCCCGAAGGCTCGGCTTAGTCAGGGCCGGGCCTTCCACTCGGCGCATGAGGACGGATTTACAAGAAAGATGGCGGACCACAAGGGATATAAAACATCTGATTTAAAGATATTATTTGCAGAATATTTTGACAGGGAGGTATTTGCTAATGAGTCAATATTTGAAGAAGGACAAACTCATGGAAAAATGCTTGACCAGGGAGTGCAGGCGGTTGATGTTTACGGCAAGGCTAAGGGCAGGTTTATTTATCCTAAGCACGTTGAAATGCCTTTTGAGATTGGCTTTAAAAATGCTCCCTTCACCTTCAAGGGATATATTGACCTCGTTGATGTCAGAGACAGGCTCATTGATATTAAGCTTCGTAGTAAGCGTTTCAGCGAAAAGGAAATGGACACAGACCTACAACTTACTTCATACTTTGTTGGATATAGAGAGGTTTTTGGTACAAATCCGAAAGAAATAGCATGGGACGTTACACTTACACAAAAAGAAATCAAATACGAGAGAGTACCGGTTGTCCGGGGAGAGGTACACTTAAAGCATTTTCTGCTTACTGTTGCAGATGTGGCTAAGGCAATCCGGACAGGTATATTTTACCCGAATACTACCGGTTTTATGTGTTCTAAGGACTGGTGCGGTTATTATCAAATATGTATGAAAGGTGGTAAGGATTAATGGAATTTGGCTGGTTGGGATTTATTATAGGTTTTTTATCAGGTGTAGTATGGTGCATAATTATAGGTAAAATAGCTGAATTTATCAGGTTTATATCTATGGCTAAATATCAAGCGTCAACAAAAGGAAAGGAAGGTGATAAGTTAAATGAACTCAGTCAAAGATTTAAAGAAGGACTTGGAACTGCCGGGCCTGGGGACGAAAGAAAAGCCGGCAAGTGATGTATTTGAACTCATGGACTACGAGGACGAACTGCAGATAAGACAGGCAGTAATGGGCCGGTTTGTTGATATTTATGTTTACAGCTTTGATATGTGGATAGAAGGAAGAAAGGTAATTCAATATGGTATCTCATGGGCCGGAACTAAGGAATTGATAAAGACTGCAAATATCGGTAGAAAGGTAAGATTTGTAGTTACAGATATTCCGCCGGTAGTAGAGGAGCATGACACTTATTGGTTATCCCATGTGCAGACAGAGGATCTAAAAAATGGCAGTAAGTTTTGGGGTACTGCCAGGCAAACTAAAAGGAAAAAAGGTGGCCAGGTTGACGAGCACTCCTGTACTATTTCAGTATCGAAAGCACAGCGAAACTCATTTCGACATCAGCTCCCGGAGAGAATGATTATAGACTTTATTAGAGACTATGTGGATCACAAAAAAGGTGTAAAGCATATAGAGCCGGTAGAAAAGACAACAACCATTGTAAAAAAGACTCCGCAGCCTGTAGATCAGAGACAATTCCTGGAAACAGCAGTATTTAATATAGCAGATAAGCTGGCTATAAAAATGAATCTTAGTATAGCTGCAATTATAGGTAAGGAGGTAAAATTAGTTTATAAAAAAGAGAAGCTCCAAGATCTAAGCATAGATGAAATGAAATCAATGATCCGGGATCTATCGGCAAGATATAATAAAATAATTAAATCAACAACCGCTGCAGCTTCGGCCCAGGATAAGTTAGAGGAGTCTTAAAATGATACAAATTAGCTTTGATAGAGTTATCCCTTCCCGAAACGAACTTGAAAACTGCGCAAGAGGTAAAAAGACTCGAATTAAAGAGTGGTGGCAGAAGGAGACAGAGAAAAGGCTTGAAGGGTACAAGAAAGATTATTATGAAATGATCGTGATTTTTAAGGTATATTTTAAGGTTAAAAGAAATAGAGATATTGACAACTATATGGCAAGCTTAGGAGTCAAAGGTATAATTGACGGTATCGTTTCGAGTGGATTAATCCCTGACGACAGCGAAGAATATCTAAATTATTCAGTAGATCCATTAATTGATAAAGAAAATCCAAGAACGGAGGTAAGGATATATGGCGCAAAAGAAGGCAATAAATATTATAAATGAAATAAAAATGGTTAAGCTTGATGATATTAAACCGCCTACCAAAACCATAAGGACCAAAGCAGATGAGGATAAAATGGAGGAGCTTATAGACTCTATAAGAAGGTTTGGGCTGATTAATCCCATCACCGTATTTCCCCGGGGGAAGCTATACGAGATATTTGCCGGCCATCGGCGCTATATTGCATGTAAGGCATTGGGCCTTGACGAAATACCTGCCAATATAAGAACTGCAGACGAGACTCAAAGAGACATAATAAAGCTGCATGAAAATACTGTCCGGGAAGATATAAATCCTATAGACCAGGCTCATTATTTCAAGTACATGATCGAGAAGTACAAATATACGCATGATGAATTTGCTAACATGATCGGTAAATCCCGGCCTTATGTATCAAACATTATGAGACTTCTTACTTATCCGCCATATATCCAGGAAGCCATAGAGAAAGAAGATCTTACTTATAATATAGCCAATATACTCATGCAAATTGAAGATGAAGGCACAAGGGAGATTTATATAGGTCATGCAATCAGAGGCGGTCTTAGCCAGGAAACAGCTAACACATGGGTACAAAATTGGAAAATTGCAAAAGACGCTCAAAAAGCAGGGGAGGCTGCTGAAATTAATCAAGAACCGCAAGCCGAGCCGGTTTATCACCCTCCAACCTGCCACTATTGCGGTAAGTCTTCAAGAGAGTTACCACTCGAAGCCATGCTTGTATGTACACAATGTAAATTCAATCTCCGGGATATGCTTGCTGCAGCAGGGCAGAATAAACCTTGACAATTTAGACAAAAACAAATACGCTATTTAAAGCGTAAATGTGGGATAGCTCCCAAATATATTATTTGAGGCTATCCCTTTATTATTTTGGGAAGCCTTGAGAGAAAATCAATTTTATTAAGGAGTAAGTAAGATGAATATTAAATCACTCGAGGCCATTGCCGGAAAATATACGAGTGTAACTCCTGGAAGGGCTTCCTTCTATGCCGAAGGTGTTCAGAGTCCTAAAGCAGATTGGGAAACACAGACCAAAGCTGCTGCCGGCAACTGGGCAACTGGTGTCCAGGCTGCTATAGGTAAGCAAATGTTCGCAAAAGGAGTAACAGCTGCAGGTACGGGCAAATGGCAGAGAAAAGCTATGTCTGTCGGTGTTGACAGATGGGGTGCAGGAGTTAGTCAGGCAGGAGACGACTACAAGAACGGATTTTCTAAGTATCACGGCGTTCTTAGTTCTCTAAAAACCAGCGCAAGGAAAGAAACAGGCAATCCGGCTAACTATCAGATAGTAGCGCAGATCGGCGACGCACTTCATAAAGCAAAAGTTGGAAGTTAAGGGGGGTTGATCTAAATGTACTGGCAAATGGAATATCTCCGAGAAGGAGATACAATGACAAGAAATTCAACCTATAGGCTGGATCTCCCTGAAAATGGTATGCTTTCAGCCATACAGCTAAGAATTGAAAGTACAGCGGCCTCTGACGCTTTCGCAACGACCTTTAAGTATAGAATTGTAGATTTTATAGACAAAATAGAAATTATAGGAAATGGCTCTACTGTAATAAAATCCTTAACTGGAAATGTCCTGCAGGCTTTGCAATTCTTTGATACTGGAATCGCTTCGCTTGATTACACATCAACCTATGGACAGGCAACGGCCAGGTGCAATTTAATGCTTCTGTTCGGTAGGCACTTATTCGATACGGTTTTCGGTCTTGACCTTTCCGCATGGAATAATATTGAGATCAGGATTACAAACTCCGCAACTTCAACATATTATGGTGCAGACTTTACTGTTGCACTACTTGGGTACTGGTTGAGAGACGGTGGCGGATTTAGTAATTATCTTAGGACAGAAGAATGGCAGAAGTGGACCACTGTTTCAGATGAAACCAAATACCTTGAGCTTCCTGTAGAAAATAGAATCAGAAGGGTTATTTTCCAAGTTATACCTCCATATGACACAACCGACAACACCTTTAATACCGGAATGTGGAACTTGATAGATGATCTGGAAGTATCATTAAAAACCGGAGTATTGAGGATTTACAAAGGCGGAATTGATGACCTGATGAGAATGAACGCTATTCTCATGCAGCGCCTTGTTATGGCCTATCCGCAGTATTACCTGACAAATGATTATAGCCGATACATTGGTATTGGTTATGTACTCGGTGGAGCTCATTCTTTTGGTGGTGCAGCTGCTGCAATAACAAACGGTAAGCCTGCTCTTGAAGTCGGTAATACAAACGGTACGCAAACATCAAAAGCATATACAGGTGATACCAGTTATCAAGGTCTCCATGTTGGATTGTGTCCTGAAAACTGTCTACTGTTCCCATTCAATTTAATAGATGAGCCGGCGAACTATCTCGATGTAAATGCCAATGCGACTGTTAAGATGAATGTCCATACAAGAAGCGGATCAACTTACGCAAGTGGTACAATAAGGGTTATCCTTGACAGAGTAGTATAATCTTAAAAGGAGGTTATACGAAATGATTAATAATTGGAGTTCTTATTGGCTTGACGCTGATATAAATTTAATTGAGCAATCAGTAGAGGTACAGGGAGTTATTATAACTGCTTCTACCTCTACTAAAGCTGTTGTATCCGTCTATGATGGAGTAAATTCAAGCGGAAGATTAATCGGTACTTTCAGATGTGCTGCTGATGATAGTGAAACTTTTCTATTCCCTCAACCTATCCCTTGCACTCGTGGGCTATTCATTGATATTGACGCAAATACAACTGGTGTAATGGTATTTTATAGACCTATAAAACCGGGGGTATAGGTATGATAATAGACGGTCAGAATTATGTTTATAATGGCACAACCTGGGAAGAATTAAGACGACCTAATATAATTAAAGCGGTAGCCACGTCTGTTGTTGCTAATAATGCCTCTTTTACTCTTTGGACTCCTGCTGCTGGCAAGACAATTAATTTAATGGGATTAAGCATAGCAAATATATGTGGAACAGGTGCTGCATATACTTTAGGTTTTCAGTTTTATGATGGTGCTACGCTTATTGGAGTCATCAGTATATTCTTTGATCCCAATATAATTGTTTTTCCTAACAATGGAATTTTATTTTCTGTCGCTAATAACATTCTTACTGTTAAAAATGTATCGGGCGGAGAACAAACTGTTGGTGGCTTTGCTTGGGGTTATGAAACATAGTAGAAGGTTTAGGAGGTGAAACATGACAGGAGATTTATATACGGTTTCATTGGAATTAGTAAATACTCTGATATCAAGTCCTTTGGTTACAACTAAGGTTCAAGCCTTAGAAGTAATTACCAATATGAAGGACATTATAAATAAAACTATGCCAGGTCCAGTAGTATAATGGAAGAAGGCTCTCAAATATAAATTATGCATTACTCATTTGACTTAACAATTCCAGCTCAAACAACAGAGGTTAATAAAATTAGCCTGGTATGCCCTGTTAATTATGGCATTTTAAGAGAAATAGAGATATTTTTCCCCTGGGGCTGTGCGGGACTGGTTCATGTGCAGATATATAGATTTCAAAGACAGATATTTCCTTCAAATATTGACAGCAATTATTCAGATAATGACTACCATTTAAGGTTTGAGGAATACTATCCTATTTTAGAGCTACCTTATGAGCTTGTAGTTAAGGGCTGGAATTTAGATGATTACTTTGACCACACAATAGTATTTAGATTTTCTGTAATTCACCCTTCAGCTATAAGTACAGTTTCAGGAACACCGATAACAGCCGAAGAATTGGCAGCACTACTTGGAACTTATGAGATTGCAGGTGGTGGTTAAATGCCTCATGGTACTAAAGATTATGCCAATGTTCAACCTAAAATAACTACTTATACACTTACCGATATGGCCGAACTTGCCGAAAGGTTAGGAGCCATACCTTCAATAGACAGACTCGGAGATGTGATATTTCTTGATAGTTTTGAAGATGGGTTATGTAAATGGGATACTTATGTTGACGGGCTTGGTTCTACTCTTGGAGTATCAGGAGCTGTGTCGGATCATGGCGGTTTTAGTTGTAAAACACATTTAGTTAATGACAGTACCGCTCTTGTACGCTTGTTTAAATATCTTACCTACCCAATTCCCTCACAGATAGGTATTGAGTTTAACACTTCGTTAGATTTGAACATGAGTAGCTATATAATTGATTTGTATTTCTACTCGGGTACGCTGCTTGCATGGGGTTCTCTTTCAATTGATAGATCCGCTGGTACAGTTTCTGTTTTAGGTACCGGAAGTGTTTGGCAGATAGTTATACCAGATTATAATGCGCTAACTACCTATAATAGATTTCATAGGTTTAAATTAGTGATTGACTTCACTAATCTTACTTATAGAAAACTTGTTACTACAAGGGGAGTGGTTGACCTTAGAAGCATAAAAATGTATAGTTTCGTCTCTGCTTTGGCTCCGGAGTTTAGAGTTGTATTTAATATGCAAGGAGTTAATGCAGCTGCAATAGATATATACCTTGATAGTGTTATAATAACTCAAAATGAGCCTTAGGAGGGAATATGGCTGATAAAAATAAAACACAGTTAGCGTTATCTCTGCTGACATCACTTATATCAAGTAGTTTGGTAATTGACAAAGTAACAGCTTTAGAGATAATAGAATTAATGCAGGAAATGGTAAAGAAAGGGTTTTAAAATGCAAATAGGAAATCCAACAAAACTTATTGTTGCTATCCTGATTATTGTAACCATTGGGGTACTTGCCTTTTTTGGCAAGATAGCCGAACAGGCTGTAACTGCTCTACTCGGTGCAGTAATTGGATACATTCTTGGAAATGGAACAGTAGCAGCAAGCAATAAGATAATGGAGCTAAAAAGTAAGTAAAAATAAAAAATGGCTTTTTCAAATCAAGTTGAAAGCGCAATTTCTAAATATTCAGCGCAATATGATGTTGAAGCTGCTTTAATTCGTGCAATTATAATGCAGGAAAGCAGCGGAAATCCCAACGCTTTAGGTGATTACGACTCTGCAGGAGTACCTCATTCTTTTGGACTCATGCAGCTCTATGACAAAGGAGCAGGAGCAGGATACAGTCCTGCATTTCTTTTAGTTATTGATAATAATGTCAGTATTGGTACTCGTTATTTAAAATCATGTCTTGACGCATTTCCCGGAGATCTAAAAACTGGTATTTCTGCATACAACCAGGGAATTGGCGGAGCAAGAGATCGGGGTTGGACACATAACCGGGCCTATGTTGAAAGCGTACTCTCTTATTATGGAAAGCCTGTACCCGAAGTACCCGGAGAAAATCCTCCTGGAGAAGAATATTTGGGAGTCCGGGTTGTACCCACCGAAAGTGAAACAGTACAGCATTGGAAAAATACCTTTGATAAGATTGCTCTCGGCTGCTCGACTTATATTTTTATAGCTATTATAATAATAATTATCATCATTATTATTGTGAGGTATTAGATGAAAGTTACAATTACTAAAGTTACACAGAGACGAACAGGTGAAGCTCCTGAAGGTACGCCCCCTTATTTGTATAACATATTTTACAAGACTGATACTAATTTAGTAGGTGAAATAGAGATGTTTCACTCTGAATACTCCCCTGAAAACGCACTAAAGAAAATTCAAGACGAAATAGTACCTAAAGCTGCCATGATAGGTAAAACCTTTGAAATCAAATAAGAGGTGAATCTAAATGTATTGGATTAATCTCTTAATAGACTGGTATTATACCCTTAGAAACTGGCTTAATGACAGGTATAACTCTTTACGGAACTGGCTTTATGATGTTGGAAACTCAATTTCTAATAGCCTTTGGAGTACCTATTATGCTTTAAGAAGCTGGCTTTATGATACTTATTACACTGTCCGGAATTGGTTATCCTCTCATTATAATTCTTTAAGAGACACTCTTACATCATGGTATTATACTGTAAAAAACTGGTTAACAGATACCTATTATACTGTAAAAAACTGGCTTGTAGATACATACTACACGGTAAGGAACTGGCTAATAGATTCATATAATTGGTTAAGAAATTTGTTAATAGATACTTATAATTCTGTAAGGAATTGGATTATAGACCGCTATAACGAAGTCCGGAACTGGATTATAGATCTATGGAATACTATTAAGAATTGGGTATTAGACGCTTGGGTAAAGTTTCTAAGCTGGATTCAGGACTCGTGGAGTAAATTTCTAAATTGGGTAGAGGACGTAAAGCAGAAGTTTTTAGGTTGGGTAGAAGACAGGAAGCAGGATATCAAGAATTTTGTTATAGATAAAATCCAGGATATTAAGGACACCTATGTAGACATTCAGGGTAAAATATTCGGCTGGTGGGGTACACTATTTGATATGTTTGCTACCGCTTTTGGTGAATGGCTGGAAGGGTGGTTTCCTACATCAGAAGAACAGGATCAGTCCTGGACACAAGAGGTAGATGTGGGTGTTGATATTAAAGAAATTAGAGCAGTAATAAAAAGTAAAGCTGTCTTTCAAGGTATAAATACTAATACCGATATAGAAGCAGAGAGAGCAGTTATAAGAGAAACAATTAGAAAAGATAGAGAAGAGAGAAAAAGAGGATAGGGTACTAATGGCAGAAGAAAAAGGCAGATGGCAGGGATTTTTAGGTATGATCGCCGGCGCTGCAGGTGTTATATTCACACTGTTTATTACAAAGTTCCGTGGAGCAATAAGCTCTATATTTTCTCTTGGCGCCATGTGGTCCCTTCACTCCGCTACTGCCCTGTTTCCTGATGAAGCCTTAAAAGTAGCCGGTTTTGTATCAGATAGCTATTTTAGCCCTCCGGCTGAATGGGCAGGATTTGTCGCAAGTTATTTTGAAAATATGACAGGCAAGAAATTAAACCTTGATATGATTACAAAATACGGAGTTTGGGGTGCAGGTAAAGAAGGAATAGAGCAAATTGGAGATACATTTTTAAGACCCATGCTTGGACTCATTATGCCGGGTACTGGTTATGGAGGTGCGGAAATGACAATATCACCTCAAGATGGCCTGGACGCTGCAGAAAGATTTTTAGGTGTAAATCTGCAGTTTCAGATGTCTGCCTGGTTTCTACATCTTTTAGGTGATATACAAAGTTTTGGTATGTTTAAATCTCTTAAGGATCTACCCAATGCTATTTCATGGTCTTATGGTATAGGCTGGCTCTCATGGTTAGTTATGGGAGTACCATTCAGAAAAGGAATTTCAGAACCTCTGGAAGTAATGTATAACAGAATGTACAGACCTACCAAGCCTTCACTTTCACAATTAATAAATGGCAGGAACAGTGGACTGGTAACAGCAGCGGAGTTTTTAGATGAAGTTAAGAATTTAGGATATGACGATAGGTGGATCCCATTAGTTACCTCGCAAGGCCGGAAGAAAACTACCCAGGCACAGCTTGAGCTTTTAATGGAGAAGAAACTGCTTACAGAAGAACAGGCCCGGCAGGAGTTAATTCAAGATGGCTATAGTGAATTACTGGCAACTTTAATT
>Ga0307379_10008238_pt1 | contig 14073 bp, 13 predicted proteins | sample UN2MG_FD_202237 | JGI IMG/M metagenome (GOLD analysis project Ga0307379, IMG submission 202237) | Soil microbial communities from Risofladan, Vaasa, Finland - UN-2 | ecosystem: Environmental > Terrestrial > Soil > Coastal area > Acid sulfate soil | place: Finland: Risofladan, Vaasa | collected...
GTGCAACTGACCGAGGAATTCCTGCGGGCGCTTTGCCAGAACGCGGGCTTCACACTGCACGTAAACGTGCCCTACGGCAACAACGCCCACCACATGACCGAGGCGATCTTCAAGGGCCTCGCACGCGTTATGTTCCACGCCATGACCATCAGCGCGCGGCAAGTAGGCATACCGTCGACAAAGGGAGTGATCTGATCGAAGGAGGCGGATCCGGCTGCGAGCGCTCGGACAGAGACCATTGATCTAAAGCCCGAGAGCCTCAACCCGAACGCCTATTTCTTCGGTTTCTCGCTCGCGGGGTCATCGTCGAAGTTGCTGAGGGGCATTGGTTTGAAGGAATCGAATACGGCCCTTTCATCGACTGTGAGGGGGTTGTTCTCGTCGAATAGCTCGGGCCGGATGAAGATGGTGAGGTCGGTTACGCGGTTGTCTTCGGTTTTGTTTTTGAACAGCCACCCTATTATGGGAATGCTGTGAAGAAAGGGCACCTTGCTGCCCTGCGTGGTGTGCGATTCGTCGCGGAGGCCGCCTATCACTACCGTGTCGCCCGACTTGACCATTACCGTGGTCTTGGCCTGGCGTGTGCTGACGATCGGCCGCTGCTTCTCGCCCGCCACGATGATGTAGTCCACAATCTGCTCCACCTTGGGGTTTATTTCCAGCGTGATGTAGCCGTCTTTGTTGACACGCGGCGTAACGATCACCTCGGTGCCCACCTTCTGCTCCTGGAATCCGCTGAGGATTCGAGCGCCGGTTTCCTTTGCAAAATCGAATAGCGGGATCGGAACGAGCGTGCCGACTATGATGTTGGCGGGCTTGTTTTCGAGCGTCATGATCCGCGGCTCCGACACTACCTTGGACTTGGTGAGCGTGTCGAAGAAGCTGAGCAGGAGGTTGAACTGGTTTTCGGCCAGCACGCCGGCGCGGAGATCGACGGACGTGGCGACTGCCTTGTTGAATACGCGTGCCTTGGTGGAGCCGTCGGTGGTTTGGCTGCCATCGCGCGCATAGTTGCCCTCCGCCGAGAATTCAAACACCTTCAGGCCGTCGAGCGACGCCCAGTTCATGCCCAGCTTCTGGAGGTCCGAGTCGCCCAGCTCCATCACCCACGTGGTGATCAATATCTGCCGGGGCTTCCTGTCTACCGTAGCTACCATTTCGGTCATGTGCTCGACGATCGGCGGGTCGTCTTTCACGATCACTATATCGGAATCGGCCGACTGCACGACCTTGCCGCTTTCGCTTTTGAATTCGGTGAGCAGTTTTACCACCTCGGCGGGGTCGGCCCAGGTGAGCTGAAACGTGCGGCTGATTTTTTCCACCGCTGCAGGCGCGGGCGGCGGCGGAACGGGCAACGGCTTGTGCACGTGGATCACCCGCCCGTGGCGGCTGAAGGCCAGGCCGTTGACGGTGAGAATTGCATTCAGCGCTTCGTCGAGCGAAACGTCGTAGAAGTTCACCGACACCTTCCCGGCCACGTCGCTGGACGAGACGATGCTCACGCGGAACTTCGTGCCGATCATCTGCAAGAGCTCGGTGAGTTCAATGTCCTTCACGTTCATGGTGAAGCGCTCGGCGGACTCATCGGGGGCCGGCGGCTGCTCCTCGGCGGCTGCGTGCATGGGGCACAGCAGCGGCAGGAGCGTTGCGAAGAGCAGGGCAAGCAGCATGCGTGAAGGTGGTTTTGTGAAGCAAGGATTCATTGTTCGGACTCGTTTGTTTCTGCCTCGGTTGTTCGTTCGATAGCCGGCAAATCGGTGATATCCTCGATGGGTTTGAATTTGCCGGAGGAAGGCGGAGCCTGAGGCTGCGGCCGGTGCTGCTCTTCAGCGGCCGGCGGCTTGGGGGCTTGCATCAGGCCGCCGTCGATTCGCGGTTTTTTTGCAGGGCCGGGAAGCTCGATCCGGGCTTCGGTGTGGCCTTTTTTCAGCAAGACGCCGGTTTCGCGGATTTCGAGCACGGTGAAGCCATCAAATTCGCAGCCGACCTGCACCGTGATGTCGTTGATGAAAGCTATGCGGCCGGCGGCGTCGCCCAGGATGCCCTTTAGCTTAAGGGATTGAGCCTCCCTGATGACTTCCGGATCGGGGCCCTTGGGCAGATCGCCGGGTTTCCTTACCTGCTCGGTTTTGGGCTTGCTGAGCTCTTCGAGCATCTTCTTGAGCTCGGGCGGGAGGACGAATGGGTCGCGCGGGGCAGTGCCGGCCCGAACGAGCAGCACAGGCTCGGGCGGCAGCGGCGGAAGAGCAGGCGGCAGGGCCAGCCGTTCCATGTCTTCCTCGATCGCGGCCTCGGTGGCGGTGTTGGCTTCGGATTCACCGGTGAAGGCAACGCGGTAGAGCAGCATGCCGGCCAGCACTGTGCCCAGAAGGCCCACAGCCACGTATTGCGTGCGGCTGCTGAGGCCGAAAGAGCCTTTTTTTTCTTTCTGCGCGTCTGCCATCAGGTGCCGCTCCCGGGCTTCAGATAAAGGTTGAAGGTGAGGTCTACAAGGCACTTTTCCTTGCCGGGTTCGTTGCGGATTTGCAGCCTTTCGATCATAACCAGAGGGTCATGGGTTTCGAGGCGGTGCAGCAGCGAGTATACGCCCGAGAAGGCGCCCTCGAGCTGGATAGCGATTGGGGCATAGCTGTATATCTGCTGCTTGGCCGGCTCGCCGGGCCGCATGAGGCTCACGGCGATGCCGCCGTTTTCGGCGTCGGCCATGAGCCGCCGGAGGAAACCATCGATCTCGTTGGCGGCCACAAATCGCCCGGTGCGCTCGGATATTTTTTCGCGCAGCGGGGCTAGATCGGCGCGGTCGTGCGCGAGAAGGTTCTCAAGCCCTTCGTTTTCCAGCGTTACGCGCGTGAGTTTCACCACGTCGGCTTTCACGGTTTTGAGGCGCTTGCCCTGGCCGTGGATGAGTGTGAAATAGATGAACGTGGCCACACCCACCAGCACCAGGAATCCTACTGCGTCTATCTTGCTCGGTTTCATATCTATCGCTCGGTATTGGGCAGGCATTCGATTTCAAACGCGATGAGCTTTAGCTGCATCACGGTTTCCTGCCGCCCGTATTTCAGGTTTACCTGTTTGAGAGCATCGGACTGCGACAGCTCGGAGACGAGCTGCGTGAGATCGACGTTGGTGAGCGCATAGCCCCGCAGTGTGATAGCGGGTTTGGGTTTTTCGATGTGCGCAGGCTGCGGCTTTGCAGGCTGCAGAGCGGGCGCAAACGAATTCATCAGCACTTCCACGAGAAACACCCTGTCGTTGCAGGCAAGGGCGAGGTCGTGGAGGATGGCAGTATTTACCTGCTTGCGCTGCGTTTGATGGATTTCGGCAAACTGCGAGGCGATGGCGGTTTTCTCGTTGGCGATGGCCTGAAGCTCGGCGGCCACGTTTTTGAAAACCTGCACCTTGTCTTCGAGGCGCCGCTTTTCTGTCTCGGCGGCGTTTAGCTGCGTATTGAGGTTCAGCCCGAGGCTGCCGACCATCGCGGCGGCCGCCGCCACGAAGGCGCCCCACGTGGCCACGCGCTTGCGGAAGTATCGCGCGTATGCATACTCGGGAGGCAGGAGGTTGATTTGTTTCATAGCGTTTTTCCGCCTCAATCGTCGGTGCGAAGAGCCAGGCCGGCGGCCACGGCGTATTCGGGGCCGCACTCGGGCGCGTCACGCCCGGCAAAGAGCGTGTTGAGCGTGGGCAGCATCTCGATGCGCACGCTGGTCTTTTCCGATAGGAAAGCGTCGAGCCCTTTGGTTCGGCCGCCGCCTCCGCAAAGATAGCCACAACCGACGGAGGCGCCCTTGCACTGCGTGGCGAAGTATCGGAACAGCTTGTGCAGCTCGGAGGCTACGTCTTCGAGCTCGCTGCGGAGTATCTCGTGTATGGTGCCGGCCACTTCGGTTTTGGTAACGAGCTCCTGGTCGGCGCCGAACGACAGACCGCGGTTGGCCACGCCGGTGCCGTACTCCCTCTTGAGCAGCTCGGCTTCCTCGAGGCTGACGTCGAGGCTCTCCATGATTCGCGCGGTAAACTGCTCGCCGCCGCGCGGTATGTTTCGCGTGAGGCGCAGGTCGCCACGGTTGCTGATGACGGCAATTGTCGACGTGCGGCCTATATCCAGCAGGCTCACGGGCGAATCGCTGTCGGTGCCCGTTACAAAGGCTCCCAGCCGGCAAAGCGCCATCGGCACGATGTCGATGACGTCGACCGTGAGGCCGGCTTTCGCGAGCAGATCGAGCAGCCGGGTGATGTAATTGCGCCTGGCGGCCGTAACGAGTACCTCGCTGCGCTTCTCGTTGCCGGCATTCACCTCGCCAAGCTTTACGTAATCGATGCAGGCGTTGGCAACATCGAAATGCAGGTACGACTCGGCCTCCCACTTGAGCATCTTGTCCAGATCGGCTTCGGCGCCGGGCAATGTGAGCGTGCGGACGTCTGCTTTCTTCGGGGGCAGCGAGATCACGGCCTTCTTGCCCTGGAAACCGTGAGCTTTCACGGCTGCCTTGATCTCGTCCACGAGCCTCTGCGGCTGCTCTTCTTCCACCTTCAGCAGGCTATCGGTGAAGGAGACAGACGCGGCGGCAGCAAGGGTGTGGGCCTTGCCGGAGTCGGACCAGAGCTGCAGCATTTTCGCGCTGTTGCCCTGGAAGTCGATCCCTATTGGTGAAAAGGCTTTTCGCATGCGATGCCTCGTTGTCTCGGCCGCTCAATAGTCTGCCGGCGGAGTGTCGTCGCTGGACACGCCCCGGTATCTGCCGCGGACGCATGTGGCGAGCAGCCGGTAGTTCCTGAATACTTGCACTCTTATTCTTTTAGCATCGGTGGAATTCCAACTCTGTACACTATCAAGATTGCCCGGCAGCACGTTCCGAACGTCGACCGTGCGGCTGAATGCAGCGGCGCCGGCGATGGGCGAGCCGTCTTCGGCGCAGGGCGGGCTGTCGGCATAACCGTTGTAATCGTCGATATCGTCGTACCCGGTTCGGTTGTGCAGGTGGCCGGGCGAGGGGCCCACCTGGTAGTTTATGTTCACCTGCTCCTGTGTGAGCGCCTGCGAGTAAATGGCGGCGAGGAAGATTTTTCCCTGCCAGGATGCGCCGAAATTCTGCAGTTGGCCGATCTGCACCGGATAGCTCTGCCAGAGCGCCAGGCTGCCGGCGGGCACGGTTTGCGCCGCGGGCGAGCCGTTCACGTAGATGGTGGCGATCGAGCCGTTGTATACGGCCACGATGTGCATGATCTCCGATTTGAGGGGCGACAGCAGAGTGGCGGTGGGCGTGCTGCTGACCGCATCGGCGGCGCTGGTGCGAACGTAGAACAACAGGTTTGCGTTGCGCTGTGCGAGGATGCAATTGGCCAAGACAGCATCGGCGGCAAAGCTCATGATGGCGCTTTCGGCGCAGGCAAGGCCGGCCGGCTCGATCCACAGCTCCACGCTCACGCGGCCCGAAGACACGCAGGCGCTGGATAGCTTGCCGGCGGCGGTGCTGCTTGCAAGGCGGCCGCCGGCCTCTATGCTCACGCCGTTCGAGCCGGGAATCCATTTCACCAGTTCGGCGTTTGGAATCTCCAGCGGCACCAGCGGCCACGCGCGCGACTCGTCCGACACTATGGTGCCGGCGGCGTCTTCGAGCGGGTAGTACAGCACCAGGCCATCCGACACACGGCCGGTGGGCGACGGCGTGGATGCCTGGTATGGGCGGATGTCGATTTCCGCCATCAGGCTCTGCGCAAGCGCCGATGCGGCCACCGTGTCGGCCGTGTAAGCCGAGCCGCTGCTGAGAACGGTAACGGCGCCCATTACGGCCACCACGCCCACGCCCACCACGCCGATGGCCACGATCATCTCAACGACGCTGAACGCCGAGCACGGAAGCAACCGGCCCAACGGCGCCCGATAAGATTTGCGCGTTGTATTTCGCATCATGCGAGCTTCAGCCTATCAAGTGGAGCCGACGGACGCGGTGCCTGTGTAACCTTGCCCAGGCAAATAACGCCACATTTGCACCTTGCACATTGCACCCGGCACCTTGCTAATCCCTGATCGTGCCGGGCACCAGAACCAGCCCCGGGCCCTGGAAACCAGCCACGGCCGTTTGCGCGAGATCAGGATCATAGCAAACGTGGAACGCCGGAGCATCGCTGATTTTTATCTCGTCTGCCACGATCGCGCCGTTGATGTAGAACGGGCCGGCGTCGGTGCCCGTTTGAAAGCCCGTTACCCTTTTTGTGGAATAGATCACGCCGTTGATCTGCGAAACGTACTGGTCATTCGTATCGCCGTCGCCGTTGAAGTCTTTGCCGGCGGCTGATTCCTTCAGGATGCGCTCGATCTGTATCTCTATATCGCTGTTGCTGATTATCGCCGGGTACTTCTTCGCCGCGGGGCGAATGAAGCAAGCTACGCGCACCACAACCTTGCTGGCGTTGGCGATTATGAGCGTGCCGACAATGTAGCATTCGCCGATCCTCACTTCGGCGCCCTTGCCGTCGATGTAATACAGCCCCTGCGGGCTGGTCAGCCCGTAGGGGTTTGAGGAGGGCGTGAGGAGGGCCTTGCTGATCTCGTAACGCCCGCCCGAAAGGGAAAGTGTGAGCTCTTGTGCAACCGACCTGTACCATGTGAAATCAATCGATGGCGGATCGACCGTTTGCTCCGTGCGGATCACCTGCGTGTCGGCATCGACGAGCGCTGCGGTGACGGCGGCCGACGGCGACGTGTAGATGTTGCCGACGAGCTTAACGTCGGAGTCGGCGTTGACTATGCCGGAGGTGCGGACATCGCCGTACACGCTCACGCCTTTCTTGAGTTCGAGGTTCTTGTTTGAAGTGGAACAGAGGACGTATTTGAGGGTCGGGCCGGGGGGGGGCTGGGCCTGCGCTACGACGTTGCGCCGGGCGAGGCCGCAGGCGGCCGCGGCGGTGAAGCTGATCTTGCCGATGGGCTCGCCGGGCACGGTGCCGTCGTCGGGGTCGGTGGCGGTTACCGTAACGGTGCCGGTGCCCACGCTGAAATCGGAAATCCAGTTGCCGGCGCCCAGGCGCGTGCGCCAGTCGGAATAGAGCTGGCTGAGGTAAAGGCAGTAGTCTATGCCGGTCCAGGCGCAGTAATATGCTTGCCGCACCGAATTGCGGTTTTGCGAGGCCCTTGTTTCGAGCGCCATTTCCTGCGAGGCCGCCGCGGTAACCACCACCATCACCGAAAGCATGATCAGCGCGGTGAAGGCTATGATGCCCCGCCTGCGTCTGCTGCGATCCGCCGTGTTGTGGCCGAGGTGAGCGTACATGCCGGGTTCGTTTCCCTACAAGTTTGCCAGCCTCACGGCTGTGCTGATGGAGGCCGCGTGCTTGCCGGTGCCGTAAGTAAGCGAAATCTGCACGCGGCGCAGCTTTGACTCTGTTTGAGCCGTATTGATTCCGTATGCGAGCGTATAGGTTGCGTAGGTTACGAAACGGAGGTCCACCTGGTTTCCTAGATTCAGCCATGTGCCGCCGGAATCAGTGGAGTATTCGTACATTGTGCTGTTGCTGGGGCTGCTGCCGTCGGTGATGCGCAGGGCCTCCAGGTCGCCGGCGTAGGAGTTGCCGGCGGGCGTGAATGCCCAGCGATATTCTTTATCGGTGGCCAGTGCCGAACCGCCGCCGTCTTGCCAGGTCATTGGCACCACAAACGTCTTCATGGAATAGTACGCCATGTCGAACCTGCTTAGCAGGCCCGTGGCCATCGTGCGCCCTGTGCTTTTTTCGACGAGCGCGATGTTGAGATTGGATTGGCCGAAGCCGAAGAGCGAAGTGCTCATCGCACGCAAAGAGATCGCATCCACACGATGGGCGATCGTGAGCGGCGTAAACCACTGCCCGCGCCAGCTCGCGGGCTTCACCGCGGTCGTTACCACTTCAGACGCACTGCCGCTGTAGGCATTGAAATAGGCCGGCGTAACCGCAAGCTCCCTGGTGGCGCTGGATATCTTCACAACGTTCCTGTCGCGGTAGTTGTAGGTGAAAGCCAGCGACTGCACCTGCGGCAGTATGTGCGTGTCCGAGCCATTGTTCACTTTTCTGACCAGCGGCGCGTTGGCCGAGCCGCTCCAGGAGTATTCGATCAGGTCATTCACGCTGTCGCCGGTGATGTCGGGCACGTAGAACGAGATCAGCCGGTTTTGCATTGAGGCGACAGACGTGGCGAGTGTAAGCTCGCGTTCAATCTTGAGCGCGGCGGCAGACACCGCCTGCCACGAAGCTACCTGGGCAGACACCTCGGCGGTGGTGCTGAGCGTGCCGGATAGGGCGGCAGAGAGCGATAGAAAGAGGATCGACGAGATGGTCATGACCAGCACCACCTCCGCCAGCGAAAATGCGCGTTTGCGGTTCATAGGTCCAACGTCCGGAGTTAAAGGCCAAAGGTGCATGCGTGGAAGCTGTGCCGAAAGAGCCCGCAAAGGCTAGTTTGCGGCCACGGTTACGCGGCCGGACGCGGCCGCCACCGAAACTTTCAGCGACCTGTCGGCCAGCGTCAGCACCACGTGCCCCTGCGCATTCGGAGAGCCGGTGGAGTCGAAACAGATTATCGAGCGGCCGGCAAAGCTGGCGGCAAGCGTGATGCGTTCGCGCGAGAGGTCTACGTTCCACGCTGCGTGAGTGATGGGATTCGTGATCGGCGCGAAATCCTCATCGAGGTCTTGCGAAACAACCTTCACCACCTTGTACCCGGTGGCCGAGAAGCTGAGGCCGTACTTGGAGCCGTCGGTGATGGCGAGGCCGCGGGCATAATCAAGCTCCGACATCAGCCTTTTCGCGGCACTGCGCAGGCTGATGTCGGAGAAGCTTCCACTGAGTGCAGGCACGCCGGCGGCGGCCAGAATGGCCACAATCAGAACGACTATGATGAGTTCGGCCAGTGTGAAGGCACCTGTCTTCTTGCGTCTCATGTGGCCTGTCCGGTACTGCTCGCACTCATTGATCGGTCGTTACCGTGCTCGCTGTTCCTGCAGCTCCGCCATCTTCTTTTTCGTTCTTTGGTCTAGCCAGCTCAGCGGTCGTCGTTATCGCCGTGATTGGCGATGATCTGCCCGGTCGAAGAGCTGAATTTCCACCCTGTAGTCGGATTGGCATCGGCCGAGATCGGGCCGTTTTCGGCTACGACAGTAATCGCGCTGGGTGTGGCCGTGGCGCCGGTGGCGGGCAGCGGATTATTCGGAATGCCGCGCCTCAGGTAAGGCCCGTATGGGAAATTCGTGGCGTCGCGGGTATCCGAGGTGTTGCCCAGCGCATCCGAATACATACTCAACTGCTTCGCGAATGCGTCGGCGGTACTTGCGTGCGCGGCCGCTTCCCCGGCGCCTACCTTATGCGTCTTTATAGCCGAGGGATATGCGCTGCCGTGCTGGTGGAAGTACAGCTCGATGGCGCTCCGCATCGACGTGAGGTCGGCGTCGAGCGACGCCCGCTTCGCATCCGAGGCCGAATCGCCGAATTGCGGAATCGCCACCGCCGCAAGGATGCCAATGATGATAACCACGATAAGCAACTCGACGAGAGTGAAACCTCGTCTTCCGGCACGCTCTGCTACAGCCATTGAAAGTCTCCTTTTCCCAAACTGGGCCAACCAACAGGCTCAAACCCCGGATTCCTGTCCGCCCTGAAGCCTAGGGTAACAATTCAATACGTTGTCTCTCGCGGACTCGTCTACACGCCTCTGGAAATTTTGAAGAGCGGCAAAAAGAGCGACAAAGCAATGAAGCCCACCACCGATCCCATCACCACCACGATCAAAGGCTCAAGCAGCGACGTGAGCGTCTTCAGCCGCACCTCCACCTCCTCGTCGTAATGGTCGGCCATCTTCACCATCACCGAGCCCGAGTTGCCCGTCATCTCGGCCGTGTGCACCATCTGCTTCACAGCGGGCGCAAACAGATCGCTATGCGAAAACGGCTCCGACAGGTTCTTCCCCTCCTTCACGCTCTGCTCCACCACATCGAGGAAAGCCGCATACTCGCAGTTGCCCACCGTCCCGCGCGTCACGTCCACCCCGTCAAGCAGCGGAATCCCGCTCTCCAGCATCACGCCCAGCGTCCTCAGCAGCCGCGACATATAAAGCATCCTGCACACCGGGCCAACCAGCGGCATCCTTATCATCCCCTTCTGAATGAGGATGCGCCCCTTGGCCGACCTGCCCAGAAACACCGCACCCGCCAGCATCGCCACCAGCCCCACCAGTATCAGCGGCCAATACGCAGTGATGAAATCGGCCGTGGCTATCAGTATGCGCGTGGTGATCGGCAGCACCTCTTCCTTACCTTCAAAGAGCACCGCAAACCGCGGCAGAACGAATGTCATCATAAACACAACTACGCCCACTGACATCAGGCTCAGCACCACCGGATATGCCATGGCCGATTTCACCTTCGTAACCAGGCCATCCTTGAGCTTCAGAATCTGCACGAGCCTCTGCAGCATCTCCACCAGGAAGCCGCCCATCTCGCCGGCTCTGACCATGCTTATATATACGGTTGAGAATATCTTCGGATGCTTGGCCAGCGCAGTTGACAACATTTTGCCGCTCTGAACGTCGATCGACACACCATGCAGCGCTTCCTTGAGCGCCGGCTTAGCCATCTGCGACTCGATTGCGTTCAGCGTTTCGGTGAGGCTCGAACCCGTTTCCATCAGCAGCGCAAGCTGCGACGTAAAGAAAATGAGTTCCTTCTCGGATACCTTGCGAAACATCGCCTGGGGCCTCTTGCCGCGGCGCGCGCGGGCACGCGGAAACCGGTTTTCGATGCATGTGATTTGCTGGTAGTAGTTTCGGTGCAAACAGAGAAAGGGGTGAGGGAATTTCGGGGGGAGGCGTGCGATGTGCTCACAGCCTCTAATGCCGGCGCGCCTGCAAATCGTTTACGGACCCGCAGCAGGCCGTTCGCGAAAATCAATTGAATCTCATCGGCTGCCTGGCTAAAATACTCAATTGCGGGCCCTTAGCTCAGCGGTAGAGCAGGGGACTCATAATCCCTTGGTCGCTGGTTCGAACCCAGCAGGGCCCACCAGAAAAACCTGCACCGGTGTTGAGAATATCCAACGCTGGTGCGGGTTTCTCTAACTTCAAGGCAACTGGACATTTTCCGATGCTTTCCGATGTTTTCCGGTGTTTTGCACCCTGGAGGTGCATGCAGGGGTACACACATGTTCATGCCGATCCGCCACGACGCCTCTGCTTTGCCTTCGGGTGCGTGCCGAAGTCAGGCAGCTTGTTCACAGCACCGGCTTCCTGTCCTGAAAGCACATGAGAATACCGGCTCATAGTCAGGTTGATATCCGAATGGCGCATCAGGCTTTGAGCGACCTTCGGATGAGCGCCTGAAGCAGCCAGGTATGAACCGAAGGAATGCCTCAGGCTGTGGAAGTCCGCATGCCGGCCCGATGAATCACGATACAAAAGCAAATCGCTCCCCTCGCGCTGCTTGCGTTCCTTTGGCGTCTTCGAGTCGGCAAGCCACTTCTCGCGTGCTGCTTCCAAGTCGTTGGCAAGCATTTCAGCCGTGCGCGGAAACTTGTGCATGGGAAACAGCCGTTGCCCGCGTGCCAGCGTCGCGAGAAACGGCCTCACGGCGTCTACAATCGAATCCGACAGCGGCAAGGTGTCTTGCCTGCCCCGCTTGGAATAGCCTGCCTCTACGGTTACTAAAGGCGGCAATAGCGATAGACCAAAGGACTCACGCCGAAGGCTTGCAAGCTCGGATACACGCAAGCCGGTAGCCAAGGCCAGCCGATACAAGAGCGCCCGCTCTGGCCCCGTCATTCCATGCCGCGTCGGTTCGCCCTCTGCTGTAGTCAACAGCACTTCAATCTCATCGACGGCAAGCACGCGGCGCTCACGCCGCACGTCTGTTGCCGCGTTCACCTTCGCCAGGTAAGCAACTGGATTTGATGTGGCCCGGCCGTCCTTGCACATCCACGTGAGGAACCCCTTGAATGCCGTCAGGTAGTGGTTCCGAGTCGCCTTGCCGAGGTCGGCATCGTGAAGGTAGGATGCAACCTTCGAGGCGTTCACGTCGGCAACGAAGACGAACCGGCAAGCCGAGAGTATCTTCTTCACCCTCGAGCTCGACTTGTCCGCATGATCCTTGCAATCACCCTTCGCAAGAAGGTATCCGTGCCAGTCGTCGACGTGCTGAAGCAGCGTCTTGCCCGCTGCTGTGGCTACGCCGTCCAGCAGGCCCCACCGGGCAAGCTTCTCACGGATCCCCGAGGGCAGGCCCTCAAGCCAGCGTCGCATGTCAATCGGCATCACCTCGCCGGACGCGCGGCACGACACCAGCCGTTCAAGCGTCCGCCCGAGCGCCTCCGATTCCTTCTTCGACGTGAACGCCGGCAAGCGCCGCCGAACGCCCCGCGCATCCACGAAACACACGTACCACTTCGACGACTCGCACGGCACGCCGTTGCGATTACGATATTTCAGCTTGAAGATGAACACATTGCACCTCATAGGAAAAATGACGGCCTTGCCGGTGGAACAGGCATTCGGTGAAGGTGCCTCGGCAAGGCCGTCAAAAGTCTATCTGGTTGCACCGGTTCCACTCGGCCCCAAAATAGGCTACTCATCGGCCTTTGAGAAGTCAAGAAGAAACCGGCTCGGCACGCTCGCCGCGCGCGCGTGGATCAAAAGGCTGTTGGAAATGGCGCCTTTTGATCCCTTTCGGATCGCCGGCGCGTGGATCAAAACTGCGTGTTCTTCTGATATGCCCGCGCGTGGATCAAAAACTCAGTAGTCGGTCATAGTGGCCAACCACCGGCACAGGACCGTGCGTGCGTGTCGACGGCGCTGTAGAGGATGGATCATTCTGATCTTTGTCGCGGTACGGTCTGGCAAGATGCGCAAATTGCCCGCAGCGTCGTATACCGGTGCGAATTCTGTGCCCCATTCGGGCGTTATCGAGGCGATTTCGTTCGCGGTGTTGTGTGTGCGGGCGTCGCTGGGCACGCCGGCGCTGCCGTTGTCGTTGGAGTCGATGGCGAGCCCGGAAGGATTCTGCCAGTTGCCGACGTGATCGAGCGTCCAGGTTTGCTGGCGGGCCGCAGTGCCGGTGATGCCGTCCTTGTTGGCGTTGAGATCGCCGCGCTCGAAGCTGGCCAGGCGGTGCAGCGCGTCGTAGCTGTAGAGCTCGCTGGCTGTGGCGGTCAGCAGGTCTTCCTGATAGAGGCGGTTGGATGCCTGCGAGTAACCGTAACCGAACTTCGCGATGTCGGTATCGGGGGTGCCCCGCTTGTAGTGCCGCATCCAGATAGGCCGGCCCCATGTGTCGTAACCGTCGAGAGGAGCTGAGTCTTGGAACGACAGCCGCACCACGTCCGAGCCTATCGCGCCGCCGAGGCCGCGCTGGTTGAGGTAGAGGCCCTTGTATTCGTATTCAGCCAGGGTAGCGCTCGATTGGGTGATCGTGCGGAGACGGCGGAGGGTGTCGTAACTGTAGCCCAATGTGCGCGAGTTGGGATAGACGAGGCCGGTTCTCACGCCGATGTTCGAGTATGTCGACTCGACACTCCACGGACCTTCGGAGTTGATGTCCCGGTTTTCGGTTACGGTTTGGCTGGTGCCCGACCACGCGTAGGTGTATGACACCTCGGAGTCCGGCCCGCTGCCATTGTTGTCGGTCACCGAGGTGAGGCGTCCCAGGCCGTCATACTTGTAGACGATTTGCGTGGTGCCGACAGCTCCGCCTGTGACGGTTTCGGTTCCGCCTCGCGGTGGGCATCTTTGCTGTCCGGCTAGCCGTTTTTCCTGACGAGCCTGTGGGGGACTTGCACCGTCGAGTGATCGTGTCATGCCGGGTGCACAACACATCAGGGGCAGGCACCTTCGTGGCGCCTGCCCCTGTATAGACTATCGGGGCGATCACTTGCCGCTGCATCGCTGACTCAAAGGCGAGGATGCGCTCCGCTGGATGCGCCGCAATCCGGACCTGTTCAGGCTCATCAGGTTCACCGATCAACTGGTGGCCTGAGTTTTAACAAAGCACTGTCATGTGGTTGGCCTTCTATTTTCGAGGCAGCACAGAGATGTTTTATCAATTACCCGATCATCGG
>Ga0307379_10008240_pt1 | contig 14072 bp, 17 predicted proteins | sample UN2MG_FD_202237 | JGI IMG/M metagenome (GOLD analysis project Ga0307379, IMG submission 202237) | Soil microbial communities from Risofladan, Vaasa, Finland - UN-2 | ecosystem: Environmental > Terrestrial > Soil > Coastal area > Acid sulfate soil | place: Finland: Risofladan, Vaasa | collected...
AGTTTAAGAAGTTGCATGGGAAGGGCACAGGGTTGGGCCTTTATATAGCAAGGCAAATTGTTAATGCCCACGGAGGCGATATATGGGTAAAAAGCGAGCAGAAAAAGGGAAGCGTCTTTTCCTTCACGCTACCTGTCTTTTAGCAATCCTTTTATTGAGCGCTGGATGTGTCACTACCTTAAACTTTCAAAAGAGATGGCAGGGGCACGAACACCTTGATGTGGCAGAGAAGCTCATGATCAAAGGAGACTATGAGGGGGCGCTGAAAGAGGATGAGGAGGTCGTAAGACTTTTTCCTGGAGTTTCGCCGGGGGATAGCGCACTGTTTCATATGGGGCTTATCCGGGCTCATCCCGACAATCCTCAAAGGGATTATAAAAAAGCCCTTGGATGTTTTCGGCGGCTTGACCGTGATTTCCCCCTGAGCGCCTTGAAAGAAAAAGCCAGGGTATGGATAGGCGCCATTGATGAACTCACCCGGAGTGAGCGCAGGATCAAAGACCTTGAAAAAACGGTAAGCGCCTTGGAAAATAGACTTAAAGCATTGAAGGAAATAGACATAAACGTTGAAGAAAAAAAGAGAGAGGACCTGCCCCGGTAATGAACGTGCGTCGCCGGTGATCGGTGAGATGGAATATGGATAATATACTCATAGTCGATGATGACAAAAATATGCTTGAGGTTTTGAGACTCAGGCTTGAGGCGGAAGGGTATAAAGTCACTGCCACAGCCGGGGCGGAAGATGCCTTAAAAATGGCTAAAGATGAATTGTTTGACCTTGCCCTCGTCGATCTCAAGTTGGCCGGAACGGAAAATGGCATTGATCTAATGGAAAAGATGCATCTGGCAGCTCCCGAGATGCCGGTCATTATCCTTACCGCCCACGGAACGATTGAGACAGCGGTAGAGGCGATGAAGCAAGGGGCATATAGTTATCTCACCAAGCCCTTCAACCGTCGTGAGCTCCTCCTTCAGATAAAGAACGGCCTGGAAAAGAGCAGTCTTTCCAGAGAAGTAAGAAGGCTCAAGGCGCTGGTAGGGGAAAGATATGGATTCGAAAACATCATCGGCAAGAGCAAGAAGATGCAGGAGGTCATGGAACAGGTATCAAGAGCGGCAGAGACAGATTCCAATGTATGTATCTACGGAGAGAGCGGCGTCGGCAAGGAACTTATGGCTAAATCACTGCATCTCTTAAGCTCCAGAAAAGACAAACCGTTTGTGGCGATAAACTGCGCCGCTATTCCGGAAGGGTTGCTCGAAGGCGAGCTGTTTGGATACGAAAAGGGAGCATTCACCGGCGCCGTCAGGAATAAAAGAGGTTTTTTTACCCAGGCCGATGGAGGCACAATCTTCCTGGACGAAATCTCGGAGATGTCGGAAGCGATGCAGGCAAAGCTGCTTCGTGTATTGCAGGAAAAGCAGTTCCACATTCTGGGAGGAGAAAAATCGATTGAGGTGGATGTGCGGATCCTGACGGCCACCAATAAAAACATGGAAGATGAGGTGAAAAGTGGAGCTTTTCGCGAAGACCTCTTTTATCGTATCTATGTTATACCCATCCATCTCCCGCCGTTGAGGGAAAGGAAGGAAGATATCCCTTTTTTGGCAGATCACTTCATGAAGGAGTTTGCCGGGGAGATGAAAAAAGAGATAAAGGGGATCTCCACGCCCGCCCTCCGGAAACTTCTGTCTTACCCCTGGCCCGGCAATGTGAGAGAATTAAAAAACACCATCGAATATGCGGTAGCCATGACCGCCCAGGATGTAATCAGTGAAGATCTGATTCTCCAGACCAAAACCACAGAAGAAGACAAGTTGAAACCCCTGAGAGAAGCCAAAGGTGAGTTTGAGAAAAGCTATATTTCCAACATCCTGTCGCTTACCGGGGGCAATGTGAGCAAGGCGGCGAAGCTTGCCGGAAAGTACCGGGCCGACTTGTATGACCTCCTGAAAAAACACGATCTAAAAGCAGCGGATTTTAAAATATCAGAATAGCGTATGAAATAACCTGCACACTAAGAATGTAGAATTTACAAGTAGTTCAGCCTGTCAATTAAGCTTTACCCATCTTCCCCTGTAGGAAAAACCCTTCAAAAAGATCCTCCCCGCATGATCCTCCTGTGATGACAATTCTTTAAAAATCAAGTGGTTAACCCAACCACGAGAGTTTGGCACATCCCTTGCTTATTAAAGAGGTTATCCCTGCAAGCCGAGGGGTCTCCCTTCCCTGAACAGAGCTGGGGGGAACGCGGCCAAAAGGACAGGAAATTGGGATCAGGTAAGAATATGATGAAAAAGGAGGTGATAAAGAATGAAAAGGTTTATGTGTATGTTTTTTGCGTTGTTTATGTGCCTTGGTTTTGCGGGTGGTCTTGCCGGCTGCAAAGGGGAGGACTCCCCGCCCGCAGTAACGGAGAAGATAACTCCGCAAGTGGAGGAGACTATACCAACTTCCCCCGCCCCGGCGGAAAGACAGCCCCAGGGGGAACAGGAAGGAGGTGGCGCCGTCTCAAAATGATAACCGATGATAACTGAAAAAAACAGAAGATTTTCAAACTAACCATAAATAAAGGGAGTAAAAGACAATGATGAAAAAATTAACATCAAGAAAGTTAGTTTCTGTGCTGGTTGTTGCCCTGTTTATGCTTTCTTTTGCCGGAGCAGCAGTTTCCCAGGAGTCACAGGGGACAGAGGTGATAAAAGTGGCAGGTGCGATAAGCGCCGTAAATCCTGATATCGGAAAAGTTAGAGTAATAGAGAAGGAATCCGGCAAGACAGTAACTTTAACCGCGGGTTCGGATGTGGACCTTAAGGGCTTTAATGTGGGCGATCAGGTAGTGGTGGAATGCACTCGTGACGGGGTTATCAGATCAATCACCAAGCAGTAACGGAAATAACGAGATAAAAAAAAGGGGATATTTTTATCCTCCCTTTTTTTGAAAACTGCCGGTATTAAGACCATAGTGGTTTACGAAACATTGTGATGTCTCACAGTGATAACCAGGGAGATCGAGTTCCTTACTGCCGCTGTCTATTGCTCTCGGAATCCAGCGATGATAGGCTATAGTCAGGCTCTCTGAGGTCTAAATATTTGCGGGTGCACTTCAGGGACAAAGAGCACGAAAAGGCATTTTCATAACGACGCCAGAGTTTTCAACGGGGGCACGAGACTATGTGTCCACAAATGGAGATAAAATTGAAGCATCCTCTATACAATATCAAGTTCCCTGTCACAGAACCTCATCAATTCGGCCAAGATGAGTCCTTTTTCTGCATCATCGAAAACGGGCAGGAAATTAAGTTCCGTTTTCACGAATATGGCGATATTTACAAGCGTCCCGGCTTGTACGAGCAGCTTTTTTATCATCGTCTCAAGTGCAACTCACCCAAGAAAGTTGCAGATATCTTGGCCAAAGTTCTGAGAGACAACAGCGTTGAAATGACAGAGTTGCGAGTACTCGATCTCGGAGCCGGAAACGGCATGTTTGGGGAGCAACTGCACACGGTGGGCGTAGCCCGCGTTATTGGTGTTGACATCTGCGAAGAAGCGCATATCGCCTGCGAGCGTGACAGGCCGGGTATATACGATGCGTATTATGTCCGCGATCTTTGCATTCTGGACCCCACATGGCAAGATATCGCTTCGTGGCAGATTGATTGTCTCTCTTGTGTAGCCGCGCTCGGCTTTGGTGATATTCCGGCAAAGGCCTTCGCTAACGCGTTCAATATAGTTTCTCCAGGAGGATGGATTGCCTTCAATATTAAGGAGTCATTCCTGCTCGAGAGTGATACTTCAGGCTTCTCCCGCCTGGTCAAGTCACTGCTGGTAAGCGATGCACTGGAGATTCATCACTTGGAACGATACAGGCATCGTATCTCCATTGACGGGCGTCCGTTATTCTATTATGTCCTGGTCGGGAAAAAGGAGTACGATATTCCCGACAGTATGATGGCTGATCTTGACTGCGTCTGATTGGGTAGTCGGGGGTTTTTCTCTTCCAGCCGCCTCACTACCCGGTATGTGCGCACTGGGTGGAGTTGTTGGTAAAGACAACTTCCCGAAAGATTGGACAAACCATTCAAAGAGACAATGATGTAAACAAATTGAAGCAAAAAAAGCTGTTTGATGATATTGCTGTTGTGGTTGAAAACATAAATGCCGAAGTGAGCGTAAGCCTGCCCGCGGCGAATAGTATGATAAACCTCCTGCGGTATGATCTGGACAAAGTATCGAAAGCTTCGCAATGAGCATTTCGGAACATGGCATGGCAACGGTTGGAAAACTACCTTTATTTAGTGCAGTGCCGCAAAGAGGATGAACCATGATAAGAAAAGTGTTTTTCTGTATAGCGATTTTATGTGTACTCCTGGCTTACCCTGTTTTTCGGGGAATTATTCATAAGACCCAAGAGGGCCTTGCAACTCCTGCGAATCAGCCTTCTCTTAAGTCGATCCAGGACAAGGTTAGTCCGGGGGAAACGTTCTTTGATATCTTTAGAAGATACGGACTAAACATGGAAGAGCTTTTTGCCATGAAAGAAGCTGCGGCAAAGGTGCACCGCCTCAGAGATATTCGTAGCGGTCAGCCATATACAATCACCATCGATGGTAATAACTGCGTTGATTCTTTTGTCTATTGGATTGATGACGATTCACTCCTGAGGATCGAAAGGGTTGATGCGGGTTTTCAAACAACAAAATGCAAAATCCCTTATGAACCGCGGATTATGACCATAACCGGGACAATAGAAGATAATTTGGTATCCGCAGTCGGGAATAGCCGTGAAGAAGTCCTCCTTGCTCTCAGGGTGTCTGATATATTTGCATGGGACATTGATTTTACCTCCGACCTTCGTCAGGGGGATACTTTCACACTTGTCGTCCAGGGGCTCTACCTCGACAACTCCCTCAAGAAATATGGCGAAGTGCTTTCCGCCGAGTTTACCAACATCGGCGAGCGGCATCTTGCATACAGGTTTTCATACGACGGGAAAGTCGATTACTATGACGAGGCAGGCAATTCTCTGAGGAAAACCTTCTTAAAGGCCCCTTTAAGTTTCCGGAGGATAAGTTCCACTTTTTCTAACAGACGCTTTCATCCCGTATTGAAGACCTACAGGCCCCATCGCGGTGTAGACTATGCAGCGGCAGCAGGCACACCGGTCAGTTCAACCGCAAACGGAACCGTTTTATTTACAGGTCGCAAAGGTGCATACGGAAACCTGGTTGTTTTGCGTCACCGCAATGGTTATAATGCTTACTACGGTCATCTTTCTCGCATAAAGGCAGGTATTCACAAGGGTGTTCAGGTGAACCAGGGCGACGTTATCGGCTATGTAGGCGCAACCGGGCTTGCAACAGGCCCACACCTCCATTATGAGATGAAACGTGCAGGCAAACATACCAACCCGTTGGCTGTTAAACTGGCGGGCAAGCCCATCTCGGCCGATCGGATGGCCCAATTCAAAACAATAACGGCGTCGATGGATAAAATAATTGAGGTCCGGATAGACGGAAGGAAATCGCTTTCAACGTTGCGGCGCTGACCGACGTATTGTCCATGAAGGCAAGTTATACAGTACGGTATGCGAATGCTCCCACTCCTGACACAATCAAAAATACCGATAAAATTTTCAGAGTCGCACTTGTAGCGAACTTCTGACCTGTTTCGTATATTACGAAAAGCAAAAAAATGCTTGGGAAAGAAAGGGGACAGATTTATTTTTTGATATTCCTGGTGGCCAATGATAAGGCTTTCTCATGCTTAGACGAGCGCAAGTAGTTCTGGAAAATTGTCCACACCCTATCATTCAACGTGGGCACAACCGGCAGGTTGTATTTGCTGGAGATGACGATTATAGGTATTACTTGGATAATCTACGGGAATGGAAAATAGAATTTGGCTGTAAGAAATAAAAATAAATCTGTCCCCTTTCCCCTGTCCTATTCATATTCTTAATTTGTGGTATCAAGCTCTTCAATTTTATCTTCAGCACGTAATGCACCTTTTACATCTCCGGCAAGGTATCGGGCTTCTTTAATAATTTGCCAGTTTCGGCACATGATACGTTTTGATCTTCCGGCCAGGCTGTTAGATTTTTCCGCCAGAATTTCAGCCTGAACAGCGTCTTTTTGCAGAAGTCGGATTTGTGCAAGGCGCTGCCATGGTATGGGGTCTTTCGGCGAAATTCGCACTGCCCGTTCTAAACTGGCAGCAGCTGTTTCTAATTCTCCGGATTGTTCCATATGGTCTGCCTTGGCAATTAAATCACTTACAGCTCTACTTGAAGGTTCCGGGATCTGTTTTTGCTCTGGTGCAGGCGGCAAAGAAATTTCCGGAGGCAGATGCCCAGGCGGATGATAGGTTGCAGCACAACCATACAAAAAAAACAAACTGCCAAGAATCATTAAACATAAGTTAGCACGATGATACATTAATGAAACAACTCCTTAAACCATTTAAGTGTTCTGTCTACCGGATTTTGCATGCACGGTGCTGGATCGTCTGGTACCGACCCTTTAATAAAAGGAATCCATTGCGCCCCCTGACAGTTATCGTCAGCCTGCAAACCCGTAACAGGATCAATAAGCGCCCACTCAATATTATCAGGCAATTCAAGACTCAGTGACTGTGTCGGCATGGCACGTATAATATCGGCCCATATCCTGAGTGCACCGCTTGACCCGGTGAGTCCGGTTGGCTCATTATTATCCATCCCCACCCATACCACCATCAGGTGCTCGTCGGAAAACCCTGCGAACCAGCTGTCACGAAAGCCGTCGGTTGTTCCGGTTTTGCCGGCCACCTTGAGACTTTCGCTTAACAGGGCCTGCAAAATCGAAGCCGTTCCCTGACGAGTAACTTCATGCATGGCTGCTTTAATAAGATATATGGCATCTGGTTTAAATACGTGTTCGAGTTCAAGGGGATACCGCTGTAATGGTCTTCCGTCTCTGTTCGATACAGAGCTTATGGCGGCAAGCGGAACACGATAACCGCCTGCAGCTATAGGCTGATACATCTGGCTAACCTCAAAAGGCGACAATTCGACAGCGCCCAGCAACAGTGAGGGATATGCCTTCACCGGATCTGAAAAACCAAGTCGATGTAAAGTTTTGATAACATTTTCCAAACCAAGTCCCATCCCAAGGCGTACCGTGGAAACATTATAGGAATGAATAAAAGCATTGCGCAAGATGGTTGGCCCATGGAACTTTTGGTCATAGTTTTCCGGCGACCATGATTTATCACCGTAAAGAGGTACACGATACGGCTCATCCTCTATAATGGAGGCAAGTGTGTATTGATCCGGGTTTTCAAGCGCCGTAAGATAAACGACAGGCTTGATCAGAGATCCTATCGACCGTCGCATTTCCAAAGCTCTGTTATATCCGGCAAATTGAGGATCACTCCCGCCGATCATTGCCAGTACTTCTCCGTTTTCAACACTTGTAATTACCACTGCAGACTGTAACTGATGTTCAGGCAATCCCTGCTGGTACTCCAGAATATCCAGACGTTCTTTCATGCGGCTTTCAGCATTGGTCTGCACTACAGGATCAAGTGTAGTAAAAATCAACAGCCCTTCCGAACGCAAATCTTCCTCCTGATAATCACGTTTTAGCTGCTGACGAACCAGTTGCAAAAACGCTGGATACAATGTTGCCCCTGAAGGCGCCTTCTTTGTAACTCCAAGTAAAGCAGCTTTAGCCGTCACTGCTGCTTCAGAACCCAGCAATTTCTGTTTTTCAAGGACACCAAGTACTAAATTCCGGCGCTGTTTTGCCCGATCAGGATGCTTGCGGGGTTCATAGAACGAGGGACCTTTTACCAGTGCAACAAGTAGCGCTATCTGATCCTGCTGAAGTTCTTTTAAGTCAAGATCGAAATAAAAACGGCTTGCCAGTGCAAAACCATGGATCGCCCTTCTGCCATCCTGGCCCAGATAAACCTCATTGAGATAAGCTTCAAGGATTTCTTCTTTGCTGTAATGCCATTCCAGCAAAAGGGCCATGACAACTTCATTGAATTTGCGTTTCAACGTGCGTTCGTTTGAAAGAAAAAAGTTTTTGACCAACTGCTGTGTAATTGTACTGCCGCCCTGGACAGTCCGACCTGCTTTGATATTATAAACTATCGCACGTAAAAGCCCGGCAAAATCAATGCCGTGATGGTTATAAAACCGATGATCTTCAACTGCCATCAAGGCATCAATTAACAATTTTGGCGCCCCGTCGAATTTTATCAACACCCGGTCTTCATTATGCGAAGGATAAATATTTGCAATAGCCAGCGGCTCCAGCCTTACCAAACCAAGTTCCAAACGACCGTTCACATCAGTAACATTACGAACCTGGTGATCCGTAAAATTAACACAGATACGTCTGGCAATTTCCTGGCCATCCCAGAACACAAACCCGCGAGAGTTTATTATAATCTGTTGTTTTTTCTTACTATAAGTGCCGGGAGTTTCTGCACGGTCTGTTTTTCGATAGCGCAGCAGTCGCAATTCCTTCTCAAGCGTTTGCGTGTCCAGATCCTTTCCGGCATGAATTTCAAGCGGGCGGGCAAAAACACGGGCAGGCAAGGCCCATCGTTTCCCCTCAAATTGACGGCGGATTTCAACATCCATGCGGACTGTATAAAGCACACCCGCAACCATGCACACAACCATGCCAAGTAACATGATGGTGCGCCAAGTAAAAAGCAGTTTGAGTTTAATTTTAAAACGTTTGAACACAGGTCCCATACCAAGGTATTCTGATAAATCAGGATTAAATGCAGGTCTTCGTCACCATCTCAATATCTTCGTTATATATGAAACGCTGCTGCAGCGGAAAAAAATTCTGACCGACAATGCTCAAAACCTGGGATGCCACTGGCACACAAGACATTAGTGCAATCCTGTACTTAGACTACCAGATATTGAAAGGTAAAACAAGATTGAAATTAATACCGAACCGCCTTCAGCCTTCAGCCTTCAGCCTGACTACGTGAGTAGTCACGAACGATCGTTCTACTATGTCTTACCGACGGATTTTAAGAGATCCGAATAAAGTGTATGAAATAACCTGCATATAAGAATGTAGAATTTACAGGTAGTTCAGCCCATCAATTAAGCTTTACCTATCTTCCTCTGTAGGAAAAACCCTTCAAAAAGATCCTCACCGCATGATCCTCCTGTGATGATAATTCTTTAAAAATCAATGGGTTAATCCAACTACGAGAGTTTGGCACATCCCTTGCTTATAAAGAGGCTATCCCTGCAAGCCGACAGGGGACAATGTCTCCCTTCTTTGAACAGAGCTGGGGGAAAACGCGGCCAAAAGGACAGGAAATGGGGGTCGGGTAAGAACATGATGAAGGTATTGATTGTCGATGATAATGAGGATTTAATCGGTCTCATAAAGGAAATGATAAAGAGTGAAGGCATCTATCGTGTGAAGACGGCCGCGAATGGCGAGGAGGGGTATGAGGTCTTCCTCCACTTCAAACCCGATATCATTCTTACCGATATCCAGATGCCGATGAAAAACGGCCTCGAAATGGTAAGGGACATACGGACACACAATCCCAGCATAAGGGTGATTTATATGAGTTGTGACCTGAGCCGATTTCGGTCACTGCTTGAAGACGAGAAAAAGAAATACCAGGCGAGTTTTTTGACAAAGCCCTTTTACAGATTTGAGTTGCTCGGGTTGCTTTCTGAAACCATGGGTTATGACCCCCCAGGGAAACTTCCCCCGCCCCGGCGGAAAGACAGCCCCAGGGGGAACAGGAAGGAGGTGGCGCCGTCTCAAAATGATAACCGATGATAACTGAAAAAAACAGAAGAGTTTCAAACTAACCATAAATAAAGGGAGTAAAAGACAATGATGAAAAAATTAACATCAAGGAAGTTAGTTTCTGTGCTGGTTGTTGCCCTGTTTATGCTTTCTTTTGCCGGAGCAGCAGTTTCCCAGGAAGCACGGGGGGAAGAGGCGAAAGAAGTAGCAGGGACGATTAGCGCCATAAGGTCTGATGTCGGGATAGTTGCAGTAGTGGAGAAGGAATCCGGCAAGACAGTAACTCTAACCGCAGATTCGGATGTGGACCTTAAGGAATTTAGCGTGGGCGATCAGGTAGTGGTGGAATACACTCGTGACATGGTTATCAGATCAATCACCAAACATGGCAAATAAAACACCTAAGAGGAAAAACTGAGTCTTGAGGCTCTGCCTCATCCTGTGGCAGAGCCCCTGCTTTAAGGAAGCCTTTGCAGGTTCAGGCATTTGCTGTTGAGATAATAATCGGTACTTCAATGAAAGGAGGAAAGAGAGATGGGTAAAAGATTGGCATATAATTTCTTATTCTTTACTTTGATGTTGTCCTTGATGTTGTCCTTTTCTTTGTTTTTAAATGCGTGTGCAAAAAAGGAGATTATAACGGAAGAAAACGTGATTGAACAGAAAGAAGAGGCAGCCAAGGCAGAAGAGAAGCTTCACCTGAAAGCGGAGGAGGAGAAAGCCGCAAGAGATGCACGATTGAAAGAAGAGGCCCTAAGTATCCAAAGAGAAAGAGAGGAGGCCGCCAAGAGAGAAGCCCGGCTTCGAAAAGAGTTTGAGAATGAAGATATTCATTTCGATTTTGACGGATTCTTCCTTACGGATAAAGCCAAAGAAATATTGGCAAAGAAGGTTTCTTGGTTTTTGGATAATCCTGGTGTGAAAATTGAGATTGAAGGGCATTGTGATGAACGAGGAACCAATGAGTATAACATGGCTTTGGGTGAGAGAAGAGCGAACAGTGCTATGAAGTATTTGATTATTGCCGGAGTCAAGGTTGACAGAATTTCCACTATAAGTTATGGCGAGGAGAGGCCTTTGGATGCTGGACAGAATGAAGATACATGGACCAAAAACAGAAGGGCTTATTTCCGAATAGTTTCAGATTAAGAGATTAAGGAGGCAGATAAAATGAAAAAAATGAAAAGAGCGTTTACAAGATTGGTGGCAGGGTATCTTGTCCTGGCAATGTGTGTAATGGGCATGGCGCCGAGGGTTGAGGCAGGAATGGTGTCCTCGGAGATCACCCCCTCTCCAGGGGTGGAGAGGATTGCCGACCTTGCGAAAATCCAAAAAGTGATGGAGACAAAAATAATCAAGGAGAGGTTAAATAACCTGGGCTTCACCCGGAAAGAGGTCCATGCAAGACTCGACCGGCTCAATGAGCAACAGATTCATCAACTGGCCTTGAAAATCGATGATCTCAGGGTTGCTGGAAATGGGTTTGAGGTTTTGGTAGTGCTCCTGCTTATAGGAATAGTAGTTGGAGTTTGGGTTTATGCAACAGGGCACCGGGTTGTTGTCACAAAGTAAGACGGCATTTCAAGGCTACCAAAAACAGAGATTACTTCGGCTTCGCATTGCAATGACAGATGCGATTTTGTTATTTAATTGAGCAAATTTTTATTGTAAAGGAGGTACCGTATGCGGGTAAATAAACCTTTCTCAGCATTGATCACTCTTGTGTTTATCATCAGCCTTGTAATGCTAAATTTTCCTTCCTCATCAATGGCTGTCAGCAGTTTATACAGCCCAAAGGCGAGTAATCACTATTTAGTAAATCGTAAAGGCGATATTTCAAAGATTCTATCTGTTTTAGAAAAAAAGACAGGAGATCGGAAATTAGTAGAAAAGGCGAAAGGTAAATTATTTACCTTGAGTGAAGGGGAAATACTGCTGATTTCTTCTCTTTGTGAGCGAATTTCTGAGGATAGTTGCTCAGCAGGTGCAGATATTGCTTTCCTGTTGAGTATTACTTTAATTATTTTCTCTTGATTTTAATTACTTGGAAGATTTCATGAAGGGTTCATTACGTATTTTATATCATATTGTTGTAATTATACTGAGCGCAGCAATAGCCTTGTCTCTGCCCTATACTGCCGGCTTTATTGCCAAGGAATTTCTGGCCTATTGGTCTCTTATAGAGAACGAGATGATATTCCTCGTATCTATAGAAATAGCCTGTGCAATGTTGCTCATTTTCTTCTTTAATTACATTGGAAGAAGCTGGAAGGACAGGAAGCTTTCCAATGCAGCAAAGAGCGCTGGCTTGGCCTTTGCACCTTCCAGGAAGGGGCTCTTTACACAGAAAAGGATCAAGAGGTTGAAAGAAAAGCAAGGAATTGCAAGGGATATAATGGTAATAGGCTCAACAGGTTTTCGAACCTTTGTAGATTCAAAGGGAGACCTGCATGAGGTAATAAAGGACTGCCGTGAGGCAAAGATAATGCTTCTTAATCCATATAGTGAAGGGGCGAGCATACGCGCATCAAGTATTCCTGAACCTGATATAACCACAGATCACTTCCAGGGGCAGATAAAAAAGAGTATAGACTTCCTTAAAGGGTTTAACGGGGTCCGGAGAAATGTGAAAATGAAGCTCTACAATGATGCACCTTTCTTAAAACTAACTATCCTGGGCGACTATATCTGGGTACAGCACTATCACGCAGGTCTGGATGTTCGGATTATGCCGGAATATGTATTTAAACACAACCAGAATTCAAGCGGCTTTTATACCCCTTTTTATCAATATTTTTTGAGCAGATGGAATGATCCCGAAATACCCGAATATGACTTTGATACAGAAGAACTCGTTTACAGAGATAAGACCGGGAATGAGATAAAAAGGGAGAAGTTTAATTTAACATGGGATGAGGACTTGCTTGTGTCAACAGGTTGAAGTAAACAGAGATGAAATCTAAAACAAAGAAAGGAGAAAAGTATGAATAAGAAGATGATGTTTTTAGTGGTTCTTCTTACAGGGTTGTTCTTGTATCCTTTAACTGGATATAGCCAGGAAGTCGGAAAGTTCGGATTAGGCGTTCGAGGAGGCTGGTATGAATCAAACGATGCGGAAGAAGGAAAATTATACGGAGGTATTCAGGGCCCGCTGGAAGCTCCTTCCGGCTCTGGCTATCGAAGGAGCGGTGGATTATAGGTCTAAAGAGTCATATCCTAACAACAGAAAGGTCACCGGTTATCCTGTTCTGGTTTCAGCCTTGTTTTATCCGATTCCAGATGCAAAAATTTCACCCTATCTACTGGGCGGAGTTGGCTGGTATTTTTTAAAAGTTAAAGATAACCAAGGCAGTAACACCACCGAAGATTTTGGCGCCCACGTAGGTTTTGGGTTAGATATTCCTTTGAACCCCAATGTAGTCTTTAATACCGATCTGCGTTACTACTCTTTGGACATCAAGGATCAAAGGATTAGAGACCTGGATACCAACGGTTACATTGTGAGCGCAGGTTTGACCTTCTATCTCTGGTAAAAATGGTTACTTTTTTATTAATCTTTAATATCACAAGTGTCCTAACTCTGATTATTGAGAACAGGGTAACCTCATAAAATTTAATGTTTTCTCGTGTAATTGGAAATGTTCATTATCTGTGATAGTAACGGAGGGAAGGACTAAGTGTTTTCGTTAAAATTAATTAAATTTGGCGGTTCTTTGAGGGATCGTCCATCCCTGTGGCTTTTAAATCTGCTTTTGCTTTTTTCATGTGCGACAACCCGGAATCTTCCAGAACACGGCGCCGCCCGCATGATAGAAAATGTCCCGTTTTTCCTACAGGAAACATATCAGTGCGGTCCTGCATCCCTGGCGGGGGTCTTGAATTATTGGGGTGTAGAAGCCTCCCCCGAAGCGATTGCCGAAGAGATATACAGTAAGTCCGCAAAAGGAACCCTGGGTCTGGATATGGTTCTATATGCCCGGAAGAAGGGCTTGGATGTTGTCCAGTCCAGGGGAAGTATCAAATCTATTAAAGAAAATATTGATCTGGGGTATCCGGTCATCGTCCTGGTAGATTACGGGTTTTGGGTGTACCAACAGAACCATTTTATGGTAATTGAGGTATGTTGAAAAAAGTGGACACCAATGTTAAGGCTGAATCCGATACGGAGGTGTCACAATGGAGAGAATACCATATGGAAAGTACACGAAGGAGTTTCGGGAGGAGGCGGTAAGGCTTGTGGTTGAAGGAGGGTTATCAATCCCTGAGGCTGGAAGGCGGTTATC
>Ga0307379_10008241_pt1 | contig 14070 bp, 11 predicted proteins | sample UN2MG_FD_202237 | JGI IMG/M metagenome (GOLD analysis project Ga0307379, IMG submission 202237) | Soil microbial communities from Risofladan, Vaasa, Finland - UN-2 | ecosystem: Environmental > Terrestrial > Soil > Coastal area > Acid sulfate soil | place: Finland: Risofladan, Vaasa | collected...
GTAAATCGGTTCCAGGTCGGTGCCGAGAACCTCATTGAACACGCCGGCCATCGCGTTCAGGTCAATCCGTTCGCCGCAGCCGATGTTGACCACTTCGCCGTGCACCTCGGGCGCATCGGCGGCCAGAAGGTTGGCGTGGATGACGTTTTCGATGTAGGTAAAGTCGCGCGACTGGGTTCCGTCGCCGAAAATGACCGGCTGCTTGCCGCGAAGCATCCGCGAGGCGAACGCGGCAATGACGCCGGCATACTGGTTGGTCGGGTCCTGGCGCGGGCCGAAGACGTTGAAGTAGCGGAGGCTGACGGTTTGGAGGCCGAACGCCCGGAAAAAGGTGGCCGCGTAAAGTTCGCCGGTCGCCTTGTCGGCCGCATATGGGCTGACCGGCAGAAGGGGCATCGTCTCGCGCTTGGGAAGTTCTTCGCCCGCCCCGTAGGCGCTCGAACTGGCGGCGAAGACGAAGCGGTGGACACCCGTCTCGCGGGCCGCCATCAGTAAGTTGTGCGTGCCTACCACGTTCGCGTCGAAACTCGTCTGGGGGTCTTCCATGCTGCGCGGCACGCTGGGGATGGCGGCCTGATGAAGGACGACTTCGACGCCCTTGCATGCCTTGCGGCAGACGGCCAGGTCGCGGATGTCGCCCTCGATTAACTCGACGTCGGAGGCCACCTCGTCGAGGTTGGCGCGGAACCCCGTCGAGAAGTTGTCCAGCACGCGGACCGGCTTGCCGCGCTCCAGCACCGCCCGCACGAGGTTCGACCCGATAAACCCCCCGCCGCCCGTCACCAGCCAAACGTTTGCCATACGTTGCTCCCCAACCGAGCCACAGAGAATCGGATTCTACCGCCAACCGTCCCGGCTTCAACCTACATTTCGACTGTTTTCGGGCCGACTCTTCAACAGGAGTGCAGGGCGGACCGCTGATGACGATTTCAGGACGCGTCCTCGAACCAGGTTCTTGATAGGTTCGGCCGGACGGGACGATTCTGCAGGCGCTGATTCGCCTCCGCGCAAGGGCGCCCTCAGTCGTTGGGCTCTGAGGTTTCCGTTTCGAGTCGCGCCTGGTGGACAGCAGCCAGGGGCAGCGCCTTCGTGCCCTTAAGAGACAGAGTCCACTGCGCACGAGCCGCAGGCGCGATCGGCCATAGTTCGATCGAGGTCGATCCCGGTTTGGCTTTCCCGATGGCGGGGTCGCCGAGCGGCTGGCCATCGGCGCCAAAGACCTGAAGACCGCACACGATGCCGCCGCGCAGCGGGTCCGGACCCTTCAATTCCAACGCCAGACGAGCGCGGAGACCGGCGCGACGGTTCGGTTCTCCTGCTCCCAGGGGAAGTGCTGTTGTAGGGATCGAGAACACGTTCAAACCGCGACCGTTTCGGATGCGGCAGTTCATGGTGATCTCGCCCGCTCTCGGCATCGGCGTGCTCACGGTGAGTGTGAGACGATACAGATAGAGGCCGCGCTTGTGTCCTCGCGCGGTCAGGGGCGCTTGGAGCGTGACTTCCTTATACTGATCGTCCTTCTTCGCCAGCGGGGCGCCCTCCGCCGGGATGCCGCTGACCCGGATGGATTCGCCCGCATGCGGCTCGGACCAAGGCGCCCGCAGCCGCGCGACCGCATCGTCCGAAAGGGTCACGTCGGGCAGTTTGTCGAGGAGTTCCAGCGGGGGCGCGTTCGGCGTCGGCGCCTCTTGGGTATAGCGCCCCTCGCGCCGGTTCCTGGCGAACAGACTAACGTGCCAGGCGAGGTGGTCGCCCGCGCGCGCGCGCCAATAGGTCCAATTGTGGGCGCCGGTGCCCACGTGCCAGCGGAACGGGACGTTTCGGGACTCCAGGATGCGGCGGAGAACGTCCATCTGGGGTTTGGCGCCGTCTTTGTCGCCGACGTCGAGATACAGGTCGAAGAGCCAGGGGCCGGGGTGTCGTTTGGCCAGCAAGAGGGCGGACCGATCGGTGTAAACCGGGAGCACGGCGGAGGTTCGCGGGCCGACCCAGTAATCGAGGCCGACGGTGCCGGCGTATCCGGCCAGATCGAGGGCGCCCGAGAGGAGGCTGATGCTGCCGTATAGGTCCGGATTCCGCAGCGCATGGTAAAGGGCGCCGTGGGCGCCGGACGAGATGCCTGCGATGCCGCGCTGCCCCTTCTCGCGCGACGCGGGGTAATTCGTTTCGACGAACGCGCGGAGTTCCCGAGTCAGGAAGTCGCCCCATTTCATCCACGGCTGGGCGGGTGAGTTCATGAACCAGGTGGCCCCGCCGACCGACGTCAGCACGACGATTACATCATGCTCGGCAAGGTGCGGCTCAAGCGGCTTTTTCCATTTGTTTTCGTTGCCCAAGAGGCCCGGCAGGAAATAGACGACCGGATATTGGCCGTCGGTTTTGAGGCTTGCGGCGTGGCCGACCCAGAACCGCTCGATTTTTCCGGTGGCCTGTGACCGGACGAGAAAGTGCTTCCACGTGACCCCCTTGGTGGGGCTTTCGGCGCGGGCGCTGGTATGAAAAAAGGGGCTCGAAAGAAACAGGAGGACCGCTGCAAGGGCCAAACCCGCTCCTCTGGCGCGATTTTCATTCATGTTCATTCCCCGAGCAGTTGCCTTGACCATGGTGAAGCGCCGCATCCCTTTGCTAAGGACGTATTTCCGGGCGCGCCTATTCAGGGGCGAACCCGGTTTTATCGAAGCCCTTTTAGAAGAAGAACTTCGCGACGCGGAGGATGCCCTGTTTCCACGGGACCCGGTGCGAAATGCCGGAACTCCTTTCGACCTTCTCGAGGTTCGCCAGATACCACTCGTAGTTGCGAATCAGCGCGTCCGTGTTGGAATACTTCGGGGAGAAACCGAGCACGCGCTCCGCTTTGGCGATGGAGACAAAGGATTCCTGGCAGGCGGTTTTGTAAACCCACTGATACAGCGGCGAGAGGTGCAGGAACTCCAGGACCTTCAAGACGGCGATGACGGGGCCCGCAGGAAACGCAATAATCCGTTTGCCGAAACCGGCGTGATCGAGGACCGCCTGAAAATCTTCCTTCATCGTCCCAAACGCTTTGGCGCCGATGTTGAACGTGTCGTTCACGATACTCCGATTCAGTGTGACCGCCAGGTGGATCGCATCGCAGAGGTCTTCCACGTCGAGCAGTTGATATCGATTGTCGCCGCTGCCGATTACGGGGAAGTTCTTGCCGTCCTTCGCCCAGTCGTAAAGGAGCACGAAGACGCCGAGGCGCTCCGGGCCGATGAATGACTTCGGCCTGAGGATCGGGACGCACAGCCCAGCGTCGCGATATTCGAGGCAGACCTGTTCGGCCAGGATCTTTGCTTCGCCGTAGGGGCCGACGCCGTCGAGCCGGTCGTTTTCGTCAATGGGATGATGGTCGGGGATGCCGTAAACGGCCGTCGTTGAGATGTAGATAACGCGATCGACACCTTGACGCTCGGCCGCTTCGAGGACGTTTCTGGTCCCCTCCACGTTGGTGGAGAAGATGTCTTCCCGCTTGTAGAGGGGGAGGGCGGCGGCAGAATGGACCACGATGTCCGCCCCGTCCATCGCCTGCCGCACGTCGTCGCGGCTTCGGACGTCGCCGGTTATGATACGGATGCGGTCCCGGCAATCCGCATAGTCGAATTCGGCCATGTCCAGCGACGTGACCTCGTGGTCACTGGCCAGGAGATGCCGGACCAGGTTGATACCCAGAAATCCTGCGCCGCCGGTCACCAGGTATCTTGTCATCTATTGTGTCCTCGGCTGGTTGGTGGACCAATCGTAGCAGAACCCGCCGGAGGTGGCCAGGATGAATTGTCGCCCGGGCCGCGGTCTGTTCCCGGAGGCGGGGCGCGCCGGCCCCCGCAGCGGGCCTTTCGCTGTATTGGCGAGGGCAAAACGGCCGATAAACGGGGGAAAGCGGGCGTCTGCTTGACATTCGACCCTGCGCCGACCATAAAGAGGGGGAGCCTGACGCCAAATCCGGTTCCAGTCCGGCGAGGAGAAGCGTTGAGTCATCTCCGCAACCTAGTCCGGCTCGCCCGGCCGAGCCATTGGATTAAGAACCTTTTTGTTTTTGCGGCCCTGGTTTTTGCCCGCAAGGTTGTGGACCCCGGCGCCTGGATTGCGACCCTCGAGGCGTTTGCGGCGTTTTGTTTGGCTTCCAGCGGCGTCTATGCGCTGAACGACGTCCTGGACCGCAAGGAGGACGCGCGACACCCGGTCAAGTGTGGCCGGCCGGTGGCGTCGGGCGCCGTCGGGGTGGGGACGGCCGTGGGGTTCGGCCTGATCCTGATGGTGGCCGCTATCATCCTGTCCCTCACGGTCCGCTGGCTGCTCACGTTGATGATCGGTGCGTACCTCGTTCTGATGTTCGGTTATCTGCTGGGCCTGAAGCGTGTGGCCATCCTGGATGTTCTCATTCTGGCGGTGGGTTTCGTCATTCGGGCGTACGCGGGCGGCGTCGCCATCGAGGTTGTGGTTAGTCACTGGTTGCTCCTGTGCACGCTGACTCTGAGCCTTTTCCTCGGGTTTGCGAAGCGAGAGGGCGAGCGGGTGGCGCTGGGCGCTGCCGCTTCCGAGACACGCCCGATGGAGCGGGGCCTTTACACGCAGCGGGGTCTTGAGCACATGATGACCGTTTCGGCCACCCTGGCGCTTGTGACCTACATGCTCTACACCGTCAGCGAGCGAACGGTCGAGAAAGTGGTAGGGAATCACTGGATGTTTATCACCGTGCTGCCGGTTCTGTACGCCGTCTTTCGATTCTACGGCCGGGCGATTACGGGCCAGGTCGCCGGCCCCGTGGAGATGGTCCGTCGGGACCCGGCGTTCGTGCTTGCCCTCCTGGTGTGGGTGGCCATGGTGGCGCTGGTTCTTTTTGTAATCTAGAGGGGCCTCGCTTTCGTGAGCGGGCAGCCGACAGACCTTGAGGAATCCCAAAGCGACGGCGCGCGGGCCGGGGCGGTGTGGCTCTGGCTTGCAGCGTTCGTCGGCGCCTTGGCGCTGTACGTTTTTACGCTGGCTCCTGGCCTGGTCTGGCAGGATGGGGGTGAGTATCAATGGACGGCGGCGCGGCTGACGTGGCCGCCGGCGCAGGGCACAGTCTGGTCCCGGCCGGGTGAGGCGGTCCGGGTCCATCCGTGGTTTCTGGTGGCGGCCCGAGGGCTGTGGTGGCCGAGGTTCTGGGATTATGCCTATGCCGCAAACCTGTGCTCGGCCATCAGCATGGCTCTGGCGGCGGCCAACGTTGTCCTGCTTGTGGACCTGATGACAAGGAGGCGGTGGGCGGCCGTCGTGGCGGGTCTCGCTTTCGCCGTTGGTCACACCATCTGGACGTTCGCCGTCATGTCGGAGGTGCTCGGTTGGGCTGCCGCGTTCCTGTCGGCCGAATGCTTGTGCGCCTGGGCCTGGGCCAGCCCCGCCGGGGCCAGCCGCCGCCAGGCACGGTGGCTGCTCCTGTTATTGTTTCTGAATGGTGTGGCCCTCAGCAATCACCTGATGGCGGCGATCAGTTTGGCTGTCTTCGGTGTGTGGATTCTGGCCGAGGTTATTCGACGGCGCGCGCCATGGTGGGTGCTGCCCGCCGGGGCGGGCCTTTGGCTGGTCGGTGGCACGCTTTATTGGATTGTCGTCGGCCTGGAATATGTGCGGACCGCCAGCCTGGCGGAAACGCTGGTGTCGGCGACGGTCGGCGGGTTCGGCCATGCGGCAGTGAACGTGTCGGACCTGCCGGCGCTCGTGGAAAAGAGTTTCCTGTACGTGGGTCTCAATTACCCGACGCCGCTGGTGTTCGCGGCTCTCGTGGGATTGGTAACCTTGTGGAGACGGAAAGGTGGCTTTCCGCGCGTGCTGGTGGTTTTGGCGCTGATTTGCTTTCTCTGGGTGGCGCGTTACGACGTGCCGGACCAGTATTCGTTCTTTGTTCCGTTCTACGTGGCAGCCAGCGTTTTGATCGGCGTCGGTGTGGCGGCGATGCGCGGGCGGTGGGGTCGTTGGGTCGCGCCGGTGGCCGTCGCGCTTGCCCTGCTTCCCGTAGCCGTCTATGCCGTGCTGCCGCAGGCGGCCGAGCGGGCAGAATTCGTCTTCTTCAAGCGGGAGTTGCCGTATCGCGACCCTTACACATATTTCCTTCAGCCGTGGAAACGCGGCGATGATGGCGCCCGGCGATTTGCCACGGAGGTGCTCGATGCCCTTCCCGCCGACGCCATTCTTTTGCCGGACACGACACCTGCTCCGCCGCTCAAGTGCCTTCATGATATCGAAGGCCGGCGGCCGGACGTGTTAATCGTCGATCCGTATGATGTCAGGTTCGATGACTCTTTGCGGGAATACTGGCCGGCGAGGCCGGAGGATGGGTCGCCTCCGCCGCCACCGGAGGCTTTCGCCCGCGGGCGCCGCATTTTTATCGTCTCGGACGTGAAAGGTTACAAGCCGCTGTGGGTCGATGCGCACGGTGTTGTGGAACCGTTCGGCCTGATTTTTGAGGTGAAGCCGCGCACGCCAGGGGAAGGTTCATGAATCCGTGGCAACGTGCCATCAAGCGAATCTTCGACGTGGTGGTGGCGGGGGCGGTGCTGCTCGTCGGCTGGCCGTTTCTGGCTGCGCTCGCTGTCCTGATTCGCATCGACAGTCCGAGGCCCGTCCTCTTCCGCCAGGAGCGTGCCGGCCGGCACATGCAGCCGTTCACGATGCTCAAGTTCCGGACGATGCGGCCCGAGACGCCGCCCTACGGCTTGAGCCCCCGCTCGCCCCGGGACCCTCGGCTGACGCGCGTGGGCCGGTTCCTGCGCGAGACCGGCCTCGACGAACTGCCGCAACTCTGGAACGTCCTGAAGGGCGAGATGAGCCTGGTCGGGCCTCGTCCCCTGTACATGCGTCAGGCCCGGGTCTTCACGCCGCGGCAGCGTCGGCGGCTGGAGGTCCGGCCGGGCCTGACCGGCTTGGCCCAGGTCCAGGGCCGCGGCGAGGTGCCGCAAGAGGAGAAACTCGAGATCGACGTCCACTACGTCGAGCAGATGAGCTTGGCGCTGGACCTCTCGATACTGTGTCAAACCGTCCTCAAGGGTTTCGGCCGCCAGAAGGGCTACGAGACGTGGTAACCGCCGCTGGGGGGGCTCCGAGGCGGCTTCGAGTTGTTCTGTTGACACAGGCCGGTCGGCGGGTATCTTACCCCGCCTTTGCCAGATGAACCCACGGTTTTGCTCTGGCGCGTTCGGGTTTGCCTCCGTAGAATGCGGTGGGTCGGGGGTGCCGGCCGCTACCAACCGATTACCCAATGGGTGAAGCGTTGCGGGCGGCGCTTCGCCCGCGGGCACCCGTGTCGCCATGAGCCCCGCCGCTCGATTCTGTGGCTCCCCGCTGCGTGCCCGGGGCATCCGTCTGCGCCACGGCGGTGTGGGGGCCCGCAAATCGGTCTCCGCAGGGCCGCCAATGCTCCCGCATCGCCGTCTGCCACCCGCGAAAGCCGCTGCCGGCGCCGGAAGTCGCCGCGAATCTCCTTGGCGCAAGCGGGGGGGGTGCGTATGATGTGTCTCAAGTCGTCCGGCAGCATAGCCAGGCAAGGTCATCCGGGGAATTCCCGTTTAGCCCGGTAACGGGGGTTGGGTCCCGTTGGGACTCCCGGCCCTTCGGTGCTTTCAAGGGACGTAAAGGCGCTGCATCGTGCTTGTTCTTTCTGAAGGTTGCCGATATGACAAATGCTTATACCTGGCCTTATCCGGACGTGGTCCCGTATCCGGTAGGAAATCTTTACATCGAGCCGACCAACCGCTGTAACCTCCGGTGTGTCATGTGCCCTCAGAGCAAGATTGCCCTGAAGAAAGGGCTCATGGATTGGGACCTGTTTGTGAAGATCGTCGAGGACGTGGTCTCGTACAATCCGGATACCTTTATCCAACTGTTCTACCTGGGCGAATCCCTGCTGCATCCCCGAATCCTCGACATGGTATCGCTGTTGAAGCAAAACGGGCTGCGAGTCCATTTGGCCACGAATGCGACCCTTCTCGACGAGGCCATGGCTCGCGGCTTGATCCGTGCGGGGCTGAGCCACATCACCTTCTCGTTCGAGGGCACGGATCGCCAGACCTACGAATCGACGCGGATCGGTGCAGACTATTTCAAGGTTCTGGAACACATCACGGGCTTCATTCGGCTTCGGGACGAGGCGAAGGCGGCGGTGCGGGCGGTCGTCGAAGTCATCGAAATGGATTCGACCCGCGACAGCCTGGACGACTTTATTGACCGTTTCCGGAAGCAAGGGGTCGACGAGGTGCGAGTGAAGCGCCTTCTGGGGTGGGCCGGCACGGTTGATCGCGGGCCGTTCGGCGGAGCCGAGGAAGGGGCGGTGACGTATCCGTGCAACCGTCCCTGGCGGATGCTGGCCATCACCTGGGATGGCCTGTATCTGCCGTGCTGCGTGGACGCCGAGAGGAAGTGCGTCCTGGGCGACGCCCATGAGGATGACATCGCCGACTCCTGGAACGGTGACAAGATGCGCCGCCTGAGGGCGGCCCTGAGGGAGAGGGACTACGACGCCATCGAACTGTGCCGAGACTGCAAGGACGTGGAAGCGTTGTCCCAGCGTTTCACTTTTCCCGATGTTCGCGCGTGAGCGGGGCCGATTCGAGCCGGAGGTCGGGGCTGAGATTCCCTGGCCTGGCCGGGGGCTCTAGGCGGCGGATGGAGGTCCGGCCCGGCCTGACGGGCCTTGCGCAGGTCTCAGGCCGCGGCGAACTGCCGCACGACCAAAAACTCGAGATTGACGTTCAATACGTCGAACAGGCGTGCCTGCTGCTCGATCTGAGGATTCTGTGGCGCTCGATGACCCAAATCTACGCGGGCAGGAAGGCGTATCAGAAGTGGGATTAGAGTCTTTGGGGGGGTGTTCGGTTGACACAAGGCCCGAATGGGGTATGCTAATAGTGGTACGGAACGCGAACCGTCTGGTCACAGGGGGATACGGGTGCCCCAAACGCTGAATATCCTGTTCACGTGTGTGGGACGGCGGGTCGGCCTGCTGGAGGCCTTTCGGCGGTCGATGGCGGACCTTGGGGTGCGTGGGCGGCTGTTCGGGGCGGACTGGTCCCCGCTGGCGCCGGCATTCCACCTGGCCGACGAGGGCTTTATGGTTCCTGGGGTCAATGCGCCGGACTACGTCGAGGCGCTGTTGGACATCTGTCGGCGGCGGGAGGTCGGCCTCGTTATCCCGCTGATCGATTGGGAACTTCAGGTTCTGTCGCTGGCGCGTGAGCGATTTGCCGAGGTGGGCGCGCGGATGCTTGTCTCGTCGCCGCGCGTCGTCGAGACCTGTCGCGACAAGGAGCGGGCGTTTGAGTTTCTCACGAGCGTGGGGTTGGGCGTGCCCAAGCCCATTTCCTACGAAGAGGCGCTGAAAGGTCCCTTCCCCTTGTGCGTCAAGCCGCAATTCGGCTCCAGTACGCGTCATGTCCGCTACGTGCGCAACCGCAGTGCGCTGAGGCGCTACGGCAGCCGCCGCCACAGCAATTTCATCGTTCAGGAATATGTGCGCGGCCGGGAATTCACGGTGGACGTGTATGCCGGTCTCGACGGCGTTCCTCGTGTGGCCGTTCCGCGCGAGCGGCTTCAGGTGCGCGCCGGCGAGGTGACCAAAGCGCGGACGGTCCGCCACCCCGAGATTATCGACCACAGTATGCGGCTGGTGGGGGGGCTGACCGAGTGCCTCGGCGTGATCACCGTCCAGTGTTTTCTGACGCGCCGCGGGGAGATCAAGTTCTTCGATATGAACCCGCGGTTTGGGGGCGGCGTCCCGCTGACCATCCGGGCCGGCGCCGACTTCCCTAGGTGGATTATCCAGCAGCATCTCGGCAACGAGGTCGAGATTGAGCCGAACGGGTGGCAGGAAAATCTCGTGATGCTGCGATACGACGCTGAGGTTTTCTGCAAGGAAGATGAACTGCCCAAACCGGTCTGATTCTTCGGCCGGAAGTGCAAAACCGACCGCCTGGAAGATAGGACCAAGATAAAAGGAGCACGCGGTGTTTTCGTCCGGTGAGGACATCCCGGCGTGGCATGAGATGATCGGGGAGTTCTGGGCCCCGGCCGTCTGGGTTTTTGTGGCGGCGCTGTTGCTGAGCCTTCTGGGAACGCCGCTTTTTCGCTGGATTGCCCGGCGCAAAGGGATTTGCGACCAGCCGGACCAGGCGGTCAAGGTTCATACCACGCCCATCCCCTACCTGGGCGGGTGCGCCATCTGGCTCGCCTGGACGCTGCCCATGTTGGTCTATTATTTCCTGGGTGACGGCAGCCAGGGGCGGGCGGAGGTTGCCGTCATCGCCGCCGGCGCCGTTGCCTTTGTGACCGGCCTGCTGGACGACCTGCTGGATATCCGGCCTCACTGGAAACTGGCAGGCCAGACGATTGCCGCCGTCGTCCTGTTGGCCGGCGGTGTCTATTGGTACGCTTATCCGAGCATCCGAGGGGTCCCCGGACTGAACTTTGAAGAAGGTTTCTGGGTGGTGTGGGCGGTGTGCATCGGCATGCATTTCCTGGTGGTGATTGGCGCGGCCAATGCCACCAACCTTCTCGACGGTCTCGACGGATTGTGTTCGGGCGTGTCGGCTATCGTGGCGGTCGGTTTCTTGCTTCTGGCGACGTCGCTGGTTGCCTGGGACCAATATGGCGAGGGCGTGACAGACAAGTACGAGTATGCCTCGCTGATTATGGTTGTAGCATTTGCCCTGGCGGGGGCCGTAATTGGTTTTCTCCCGTATAACTTCAATCCGGCCCGCATTTTTATGGGGGATGCCGGCAGCGTGTTCATCGGATACGTTCTGGCGGCCATGATGGTGATGTTCTCCAGCCGTTTCGGCATGGTCAAATGGTTTGTGGGCGCGCTGTTCATTTTCGGTCTTCCGATTTTCGACACCGCGCTGGCTTTGATTCGACGGATTGTGAATCGCCGTCCGATCATGATGCCGGACCGCAGCCATTTGTATAATCAACTGGTTGATCGCCTCGGCTGGTCGGTGCCGGTCACGGTGGGCCTGCTTTACGCGCTGAGCGTGGTGTTTGCCGCGGCGGGCCTTTTGGTTCTTTACATTCGCGGCCGATACGCCGTCGCCATCTATCTGGGTGCTGGAGTTGTTTTCCTGGTGGTTGTTTGGGCGCTGGGATTCCTGCGGATGACCGACGAGGAGAAAGCCGCCGCCGACCGCTATCTGGCTCGCAAGCGGCGCTTTCGATGAGCGGCGCCGCCGGCCCTTGCCTGGACTCCCGCACGATGAAATAATACCCGGTGGACGTCGAATGCATCCGCCGCGGGCGAAAAGACATGCGACGCTTTTGTGTCATCGCGCTGGCCGCACTTGTCAACCTGGTTGCGGTTCCCGACTTGCCGGGGCAGCGCCTCGGGGGTGTCGGGGGGGGGCCGAGTACGTCTTTTGGCTCGAGCCTCCCCAGCGAGCGCATGGCTCGCACTCTCGGGTACTACAGCGGTTTCACGACGGCGGGGTCGTTCTTTGGCGGTGTGCCCGGCTTGCCCCAGCCGACGCGGGGGTATCGGCCCATCCTCGTCGATTTGCGTGAAGCGGCGTGGCGGCCCCTTGCATTCGGGCGGCACACGGTCGGCCCCGGCGTGCCGCCGGCGTTTGAACTCAGGGTTCGCACCCTTGATTCGCTGAAGTTCGACAGGCGGGCTCGTTTCGCCAAGTTGCGCGAAACGATGTTGGCGCTGGCCGAGCGAATTCGGGAACTCGAGGAGCCCAGCCTCGGACAGGTCGGTGCCGGTTTTCGCCAGTTGATGTTTCCGGTTCCGCTCCAGGAGGACCCGGCGCTGGGTTACGGTTTTTTCTCGCGGCTGGACCTGGTCGGCGGCGGCACGGTCGATCCGGAACTGTTGCTGTCGCCGTTTACCCATGAAGTTCAGCAAAGTCTGGGCGAAGCGCGTTTCCTCGATGCCGTTGCGGCGATGCTCTCCGATCGGCCCTTGCCGGACGGTATGAGCCTCGACCAGTTCTACGACAGCCAACTGGCGGCGCTGGGTAATTATCTGTTCAACAACGGGCGCTACGGCCGGGCCGTCGAGGTGTGGGCGCTGCTGGTCGAGCGGGACAAAACCAGCGCCGCCAGAAGCCGCGCGCTCGCCTTGTGCCTCCTGGCCGACCGGCGCTTGCGCGGGGCCGCCGACGAAGCCCGCCGCTCGTTCACGCTGGCGCCCGGCTGGCCGGACCACCTCCGGATCACCGGCTCGAACCTGCAGGACATCTTTCCCAGCACGCAGGACCTTGTCGATGCCCGCGAAGAGATTGAGGCGCAACTTGCCAAACAGCCCGACGACCCGGACCTGAACTTTGTGATGGCCTACCTGGACCTGTTTCAGGGCAATTGGCCTGCGGCCGAGAACCGGTTGAGCAAAATGGCGGAGACGGACGAGGTCGCGCGGCGCCTGCTGGCGCGCCTGAAGGCAGGGGCGGTTGCCGACACGGTGAGACGGCCGGCGCTGTCGGCCCTGCGCCGGGTGGGGGAGCGGATGACGGGCCTGGAGGAACCGCCCCTCGGCCCCGAGGCCCGTGGGCAACTGATCGTCGCGCTTCGCCGCGGCGCCGCTTCCTACGAGGAGCACATGCGGGTGGGCGATTTTCGCTTCTTCATGGGCGACTTTGCTTTGGCGGGGGAGGCCTACCGGGCGGCCCATAAGGCGCGACCCGAAGACCCGTTTGCCCTGTTTGCCCTTACGCACGCCGCGTTTGCCAACGGCGAGTACCGCACGGCGAAGCGACTTCTGGAAACCGCGCTGGCTCTGGAACCGAACTGGGGGCTTTACGAGTTCCGGATTCAGGAGTTTTACGGCGAGCGCGAGGAGTACGATCGCCACGTGGCGAACCTGGAACGTCTGGTGGAACTGCGGCCGAGCAGCACGTCGATGAAGTTCCTCTTGGCGTATGTTTACTACTTCAGCGGCCGCTACGCGGATGCAGCCGAGTCGCTGGCGGAGATCCTTCGGATGAAGCCGGATTTCGGGCGGGCCGATTATTTTCTGCGATTGGCCCGCCTTCAGGGATAGCCGAACGAGACCCGCGGACCCCGTGCAGGACGAGCGTGCCTTGCCACCCATTTCGCTTGTGGCCTTCGATCTTGACGACACGCTGTTCCCGGAGCGGGCGTTCGTCCGAAGCGGGTTCCGTGTCGTTTCCGACTACCTGCTTCGATCCGGGATTGTTAATCGGCGGTTGTTCTCGGACCTGGAGGCCGCCTTTGAATCGGGCATTCGTGGCCGCACCTTCAATCACGTCCTGGCGGCGGCCGGGGTCGAGCCGACCGAGCGGCTCGTGGCGGACCTGGTCGAGGTCTATCGTTCACACCGGTTGCCGGATGGAGTTGTCCGGCCGGACATTCATCTTTATAAGGATGCCGACCGGGTGTTGGCCCACCTTGCGGAGCAGGGGGTGCGTGTAGGTCTGATCTCAGACGGTCCGCTTGTCGCCCAGCAGGCGAAAATCGAAGCGCTCGGTTTGAGCGAGCGGATGGACGCGATCACCCTGACGGATGCATGGGGGCGGGACTTCTGGAAACCCCATCCGCGAGCCTTTCGCGAGATGGCCGAGCATTTTTCATTGAGTCCGGCGGTCTGCGTCTATGTGGCGGATAACCCGGAAAAGGATTTTCAAGGGCCTGCCGCCGCACGTTGGCTGCCCTCGGTGTGGCTCCGCCGGCACGACGGGCTTTATCGGGAGGCGGCTGTTCCAGAGCGCGGGCTGGTGTCGGCAACGGTTGAGGACTTAAGTGCGCTTCCCGAAGTGCTGGCAGGACTATCTTCGGAAAATGGAGGAACGAATGGCTAGCGAGCGTGTACCCCTTTCCCGCCCGGACATCAGTCAGGCTGACATTGATGCCGTCGTCGAGGTGCTGGGGACGCCTTACCTGAGTCTCGGGCCGAAGTTGCCCGAGTTTGAGAGGGCGTTCGCCGAGTTCGTGGGCGTCCGCCACGCCGTGGCCGTCAACTCCGGCACCAGCGCCCTTCATCTGGTGGTCCGGGCGCTCGGCCTGGGTCCCGGCGACGAGATGATTACGAGCCCCTTCTCGTTCGTCGCATCGGCGAACTGCGCCTTGTTC
>Ga0307379_10008242_pt1 | contig 14067 bp, 10 predicted proteins | sample UN2MG_FD_202237 | JGI IMG/M metagenome (GOLD analysis project Ga0307379, IMG submission 202237) | Soil microbial communities from Risofladan, Vaasa, Finland - UN-2 | ecosystem: Environmental > Terrestrial > Soil > Coastal area > Acid sulfate soil | place: Finland: Risofladan, Vaasa | collected...
TGCAGAGCGATCTGCTCAGTGCGGCGGTCCTGGGCGTCGAGAACGTCCTCGCCCTGACCGGCGACCACGTCGTGATGGGCGACCACAAAGACGCCAAGCCCGTCTACGACCTCGACTCGGTGGGACTGCTGAAGGCCATGTCGGACCTGGAGGCCGGCACCGACATGGGCCTCGACATCAAGGGCAACCCGAACGAACTTGACGGCGCGCCCACGTTCTTCAAGGGCTGTTGCACGACGCCGTGCGGGCCGGACCCCGAGGCCCAGATCATCAAACTCGAAATGAAGGTCGAGGCCGGCGCCCAGTTCGTCCAGACCCAGGCCGTGTACGACCCGGCCACGTTCGAGACGTTCATGGAGCAGATCGACCACATCCAGGTCCCCGTGCTCGTGGGGATCGTGGTCCTGAAGTCCGCCGGTATGGCCAAGTACATGAACCGCGGCGTGCCGGGCGTCCAGGTGCCCGACGCCATCATCCAGCGGATGGCCGATGCCGCGAAAGAGGATCGCAAGAAGGTGGCGGCCGAGATCGCGGGCGACCTCGTGCGCGAGATGAAACCCCTGTGCCAAGGCGCCCACCTGATGACCCTCGGCTGGGACGACGTCGTGCCCGACATCCTCACGAACGCCGGCCTGAAGAACTAGCGCGGGGCGCCGCGCGCCACGGCAACGAGCCCGACGCGGCAGCGTCGGGTCACGGCGCCACACGATGAACTGCTCAATGCCGAACGTACCCCGCTGCTCCCGCAGCGGGCTCGACGCTTCACAAGCAACGTGCCTGATAGCCTTCGAAGGAGAAAACCATGTCCGCGAAACTCATCGACGGCGAGGCCCTCGCAGCACAGATCCGTGCGGACCTCGCAAAGGACATCGAGGCCATCCAGGCCAAGACCGGCTCGCCGCCGCGCCTGGCCAGCATCCTGGCGAGCGACAACCCCGGCGCCCGCGTCTACACCCGCAGCCAGGCCAAGTCCTGCGAGGAGGCCGGCATCGCGTACGACCTCGTCGAACTGCCCGACGACACCACGTCCGACGCCCTGGCCGCTAAGATCGACGAACTGGGCGCCGACCCGTCCGTGAGCGGCATTCTCCTCCAGATGCCGCTGCCCGAGGGCGTGAACGCCCGCGACATGGCCGAGCGCATCCCGCCCGCCAAAGACGTCGAAGGCATCACCGCCGCCAACCTCGGCAGACTCCTGTTCTACGAGGGCGCCGAACTCATCCCGTGCACGGCGGCCGCCGCCTACGAACTCATCACGTTCTCGGGGACCGAAATCAAGGGTGCCGAGTGCGTCGTCGTCGGCCACTCGCCCATCGTCGGAAAGCCCGTCGTCTGCCTCATCGTCAACGACCTGGGGACGTGCACCTGCTGCCACGTCGGCACGCGCGACACCAAGGCCCATACGTCGAAGGCCGAGATCCTGGTCGTCGCGGCCGGCGTGCCGGGCCTGATCACCGGCGAACACATCATGCCCGGCGCCACGGTCATCGACGTCGGCATCAACCGCGTGCCGGTCCTGGACGAGAACGGCGAACCGGTGCTCAACGAGAAGGGCCGCAAGAAGATGAAGACCGTCGGCGACGTGGACTTCGACTCGGCCGTCGAGGTCGCCGGCGCCATCACGCCGGTGCCCGGCGGCGTGGGGCCCGTCACGGTCGCCATCCTCCTTCGCAACACCGTCCGCGCCGCCCTGGCCCAGATGGGGTGAGTCTCACCCCTGGCAGAACGCTCGCGCGGCAGGTCTCCCGACCTGTATGTGTTTAGCGTACCCGCCAAAGAGGTTAATCGCGTGTGGCACGGCTGGCTTGTCCAGCCGTGGACACGTTTTGTGGCAAGAACACGGCTGGACAAGCCAGCCGTGCCACACGCGCTAAACAGGTACCCTGACCCGCCGCGCTTCCTTTGCGCCTTCCGGGCGCGGGCCGGAAGTGGTTGACACGGCCGCCGTGCCGACTCACAATCGCGTGTGTCCCGCGCTGCCTGAACGTCGGGCGTTCGCGTTTTGAAAGGGGGCCGAACCATGCAGAGGCACGTCAACCGCCGCACGTTTCTGAAGAAGAGCGCACTTGGGGTGGCGGGTTTCGTGATTCTGGCCGACAGCCGCTCGGCCACGAGTGCCCGGGCTAACGAGAGGCTCAACGTTGCGCTGGTCGGCGTGGGCGGGCGCGGCACGTGGTTCGTGGACACGATCCCGAAGATGGCGAACGTGGTCGCCCTGTGCGACATCAACGAGCGGAAACTGGCCGAGACCTTCAAGCGCTGGGAGGACCTGGCAGCCAAGTTCGAGACCTCCCAGCACGACTGGGAGCAGCGGGCCGCCGTCGAGTACAAGCGCCTGCTGGCGGCGAAGCCGAAGACCTTTGCCGACTTCCGCACGATGCTCGACGCGATGGGCGGCGGCCTGGACGCCGTCGTCTGCGCCACGCCCGATCACTCCCACGCCGTCATCTCGGCCGCCGCCATCAAGGCCGGCAAGCACGTCTTCTGCGAGAAGCCGCTCACCCGCACCGTCCACGAGAGCCGCGCGCTGCGCGAACTGGCGCGCAAGCACAAGGTCGCCACGTCGATGGGTAACCAGGGCACGGCCGGCGGCCAGTTTCGCCGGTCGCTTGAACTCATCCGCGACGGCACGATCGGCCAGGTCAAGGAGGTCCACATCTGGAACACCGGCGGCGGGGCGGACCGCCAGAAGCCGCCCGAAGGCACGCCGCCCGTCCCCGACGGGCTGAACTGGGACCTCTGGCTCGGCCCGGCCGCCCAGCGCCCGTACCATCCCGACTGGATGAAGCGGAACCTGTGGCGCGAGTTCGGCACGTGCCAACTGGGCAACTGGGCCTCGCACACGGCCAACCTCGCCTTCATGGCGCTGAAGGTCTATTCGCTGTGGCAGGCTGATCCTGCGGCGAAAACGAGCCCGGTGCTGCGCGTCTCGGCCAAGGTCGCGGCCGTCAACCGCCTCTCGTTCCCCAAGTGGGAGGTTATCACGTGGCAGATTCCGGCCCGGGCCGAGTTCCCGCCCATCGCGTTCACGTGGTACAACGGCAACGTCCCGGACTCGCGCGACCGGCTCTGGGAGTTGATGGGCGAGAAGCCGGACCCTGAGGGCAAGAGGCAGTTCCCTTACGCGGGCGCCCTGATCGTCGGCACCAAGGGGACGATTCACTCGACCGGGCACAATGCGACGTTCACCCTTGTCCCCTCGGATCGGTTCAAGGACGTCGAGACCGACGCGCCGAAGACCGTGGACCGGTCGCGCGGGCACGAGATGGACTGGTTCCTGGCGTGTCGCGGCGGGAAGCCGGCCTGGGCGAACTTCGACTACGCCTCGGCGCTCAACGAGTTCCTGATGCTCGGCAACATCGCCACCCAGTTCGACGGCACCCTCGAATACGATCCGCCGGCGATGACGATCGCGAACAACGCCGAGGCCGACGCCCTGCTTCGCTACGAGTACCGCCAAGGGTGGACGCTTTGAGGCGCCGGCCGATCGCGGAAAGGAGTCCACGCATGATCCGCCACACGACCTGCATAACCATGGCGGCGCTGGCCATCGCAGCGGCGCTGGCGCCGCTTGCGGCAGCGGACGTCGAAGAGATCCCCGGGCATCGGGCCAAACAGATCCAGGAGGCGGCGCCCGAGAAGCCCCAGGCCGCGCCGAAGCAGCCGCGCCGCGTCCTCATCTGGATCACCCCGCCGCACCTGATGCCCAAGGACCCGCACAAAGGGTACAACATCCCGTACGCGGCGTGCGCTATGAAGACGCTCGGCGCCAAGACCGCCGCCTTCGAGTCGGTCACGAGCGACGACCTCTCGGTTTTCGCGCCACAGAGTCTGAAACGCTTCGACGCCATCGTCCTGTGCAACGCGTCGCAGCAGTGGGTGACGCCGGGCGACGATTCCGTGGCCAAACTCAAGGCCCTCGGCGACACGCCGGAGGCCGTGGAGGCGGCCCTGAAGAAGGGCTTCCTCGACTGGATCCGCAGCGGTCGCGGCGTCATGGCCTTCCATTATGCCATCGGGGCGAACCGGCACTGGCCCGAGTTCCACGAGATGCTCGGTGCGACCTGCGGGGGCCATCCCTGGAACGAGGAGGTGGGCATCACGGTCGAGGAGCCCGACCACCCGCTCGCCGCCGCGTTCGAGGGGAAGAAAACGTTCCGCCTCGCCGAAGAGGTCTTCCAGTTCCTCGACCCCTACGCGCGCGGGAAACTCCGGGTGCTGCTCTCGATCGACACTCTGGCCACCAACATGCAGGTCAAGTGGCTCAGACGCCAGGACGACAACGACTACGCCCTGGCCTGGGTCAAGCCCTACGGCAAGGGCCGCGTCTTCTACACGGCCATCGGCCACCGGACCGAGAACTTCTGGAATCCGATGCTGCTGCGGTTCTACCTGGCCGGCATCCAGTTCGCGTGCGGCGACCTGGAGGGGCCGATGGAACCACGCTGACCTCCGCGCTTCGCCCGAGTCCCTACGTCTCGCCGAAGTACTTCTTGCGGATCCACTCCGGCTGCCAGCGGTCGGATTTGCGTTGGCGGCCCGTCAGGTCGATCTCCTTGGGCTTGGGCTTGGCGACCGAGAGGGGCAGGTCGTCGCCCACCCGCTTCTGCCACGTGCGGACCAGGTCCATCATCTTCGCGACACGGTCGGCGTGTTTGGGATCGCCGGCCAGGTCGTGCAGTTCGTCGGGGTCATTGGCAAGGTCGAACAGTTGTGTGTGGTCGATCTGGGGATAGCGGATCAGTTTCCATCGCTCGTCGCGCACAGCCCGCATGATCTTCAGGAACGGCAGGAACACCGTGTCGCGGACCTTCGCGGCGTCGCCCCGCCAGATGGGCGAGAGATCCTTGCCGTCGATGCCCGCCGGCACGTCGATGCCCAGCATCGCACAGAGCGTCGGGTAGATGTCCAGCAGGTAACTGAACGCCTCGGTGGACTTGGCCCCAGGGATGCCCGGCCCGCAGAAGATGAGCGGGCACCGCATGCTGTGCTCGTAGACGCTTTGCTTGCCCAGGAGGCCGTGGCTGCCGACAGCCAGCCCCTGGTCGGACGCGAAGACGATGATCGTGTCGTCGGCGTGCCCCGCCTCGTCGAGAGCCTTGAGGATCCGCCCGATCTGCTCGTCCATGTGCGTGATCAGGCCGTAGTACTCGGCCAACTGGCTGCTGATGGTCTCCCTGGTGCGCGGCCAGGGGGCGAGGTTCTCGTCGCGGCCGCCCGCCATGTGACCGTTGTCGAACGGGTGCTGGGGCAGGAAGTTCTTCGGCAGCGGCGGCAGGGCCTTGTAGTACATCTCGCGGTACTTCGGCGGCGGCTGGCGCGGATCGTGCGGTGCCGTAAACGGCACGTACGCGTAGAACGGTTTCGGGCCGCGGTGACCCTTGAGGAACTCGATGACCGCGTCGGCGAACAGTTCGCTCGAGAACGTCTCGCCCGTCCGCTTGTTGACGATCTGCCCCTCGGGTGAGAGGTCGCACACGGGCACCTTCGTGTGGTCCGCCATGCCGCCGAAGAAGACGGCCTTCCCCTTCTCGAACCCGCGCAGGAATGACGGCTCCCCGTTGTGCCACTTGCCCGTCCCGAAGGTGGTGTAGCCGTTCTCGCGCAGCAGTTCCGGCAGGATCGTGACGCCCGTCAGTTTGTTGTCTACGGCAAACCACGTGCGGCCGCTGTTGATCATGGCGCGGCTGGGCACACACACCGCGCCGCTGTTGCCGCCGAAGCAGTAGTTCTGCCGGAAACTGAAGCCCCTGCCCACCAGGTGGTCGAGGTTCGGCGTCCGGATGTGCGGGTTGCCGTGTGCGGCGATGGTATCGGCACGCTGATCGTCGCTCAACAGGAACAGGATGTTCGGGGGCTTGCGCGGGCTGCCGCCGGCCTGCCGCACGCTGCATGCCCCTGCGGCCGCTGCAATGCCGAACCCAAGCGTCTTCAGGAACCACCGCCTCGCTTCACGGTCTCGACCGAACGCCATAGCCGACCTCCTCTCGTTAGCCATCCTCCTTGGTGCGACCACCTTAGCCGGCGCGCTCCGCCGCCTCAAGCACAAAGGCGAGAGCGGCGAAGCGGCGCCTTCCCTCACGAGCGCCGTCTGCTATAATGCGTCGGCCATGCGGAAGGTCAGCGGCAAGAGACGACGGGGCAAACGCGGGCGTGTAACGCGCCGCGACGTCCTCAAGGCCGGGGCCGTCGGTCTGGGCGCCGCCATGACCGGCTGTGCGCGCGGCGCCAATGCGCCCCACGCCGGGCAACCGCGCACGCGGCCGAACCTGCTCCTCATCGTCTGCGACCAACTCGGTCTCGACGCCATTGCCGCCCACGGCTGGCCCGACGCCAAGACGCCGAACCTCGACCGTCTCGTCCATCGCGGCACAACCTTCATCGAGTCGCACAGCACGAACCCTGTCTGCTCGCCGGCACGCAGTTCCATCATGACCGGCCGCATGCCCGTCGAGACCGGCGTCGTCACCAACGGCCGCCCCATCCACGCGAGCCGCCCCAACCTGGGCCAGTGGCTGCGGCCGCAGGGCTACGAGACCGTCTACTGCGGCAAGTGGCACCTGCCAGGCTCCTATCAGGCGGCCATCGGCGGGTTCGCGGTCCTCCCGGCCGGGGCGGGGCAGGGCGACCTTCTCGACACGGCCGTCTCAAACGCCTGCGCCGCGTGGATCAGAAACCGGCCCAGAGAGAAGCCGTACCTGATGGTCGCCTCGTTCATGCAACCCCACGACATCTGCCACTGGGGCAACGCCCGAGGGAACCGGATGCCGCCCGACCTGGGCTTGCCGTTCGAGCGCTTGCGCGACCGTCTGCCCGGCCTGCCGCCCAACCACGCCTCCGAGCCCGAAGCGCCGGAGGTGCTCGCGCGGCACGTCGTCCGGACCTACTCCGAGGACATGTGGCGGTACTACCTCTACCTTTACGCCCGGCAGGTCGAGATGCTCGATGCCGACGTCGGCCGCCTGCTCGATGCCGTCGAGGCCGCCGGCGAACTTGAAAACACGGTCATCGCCTTCACCTCCGATCACGGCGACGGCCGCGCGCGACACCTGCACGTCTCGAAGTGGTACCCGTACGAAGAGGCCGTCAAGGTGCCGATGATCGTCTCGTGCCCGGGACGCGTCAACGAAGGGCAGCGCGACACGACACACCTGGTCTCAGGGCTGGACGTGATGCCGACGCTGTGCGACTACGCGGGGGTCGAGCCGCCCGACGGGTGCGGGGGCCTCAGCCTGCGACCGCTGCTCGAAGGACGCGGGACGCCGTGGCGCAAGTTCGTCGTGTCCGAGTGGCAGACCAAGGGCCGCGTCCTGAGAACGCCGCAGTACAAGTACGCCATGTTCGAGGGCGACCCCGTCGAGATGCTCTTCGACATGAAGGCCGACCCGTGGGAGATGAGAAACGCGCACAAGGACCCGGCCCTGGCGGCCGTCCTGGCCCGGCACCGCAAACTCCTCGCCGAGTACCAGACCACGCTCGACGTCGTCGAACCGACACGCAGCGCCGAGCGGCGGCCCAGGCCGAAGCCGAAACGCCCGGCGGCAGGAACGTGACCATGGAACCCGATCCGAACGACTCGCTCGAGCGGTACCCGCTGCGGTCGCTCGTCACAACCTTGCGCACGTACAAGCCGCCCTCCGGCCCGTTCGACACTGCCGGCTCGTGGGACCAGACGTGGGGCGTGTACACGCTGGCCGGACGCGTTGCGACGGCGCGGCCGGTGGGGTCGCTCACCCTGCGCCGGCGCGTGGGCGGCAAGGACGCGACGCTGGAGGTGGCCTACGACAAAACCCTCTCGGGCGGACGGCAGAAGATCGCCGCCACACTGCGCGGCCGCGCCGACGACCCGCTTGCCACGCCGGACGGCTGGACGTTCCAGATCGACCTTCTGGACACTGCCGGAAAGCCCGTGCCGCACACGCAAGTCAGGAAACGTGCGGCCGTCGAGAAGGGAACCATCACGATTCGCGACGCCGCCGAGACGCGCCGCATCGCCGTCGCGGGGCCGTACACGGTAAACTGGTGCCTCTTCGACGCCGTCCAGCGGCTGCCGCGCGAAAAGACCAAACCCCTCGCCTTCACCCTCATCGACCACTTCGACCAGCCCAAGCCCGAGACGACGCTTGCCTACCGCAAGCCGATGACCGTCGGCGTCGCGGGCGGCCTGACGGTTGCCACGCACGCCTACGAGCAGTTCGGGCGCGGCAACGTGCCGTGGGTGTATTGGGTGGACGAGGCCGGACGCCTGCTCTTCGTCGTCGCGGGCCTGGAAGGCTACGTGCTCCGAGAGTCGAAGCAGGCGTAGTGCCGCCACCGCTCCGGCTGGTGGCCTTCCCAGGCCACCAGCAGCCAGTCACGCCGGTTGTACGCGGCGACATGGGAAGGTCGCCGCGCGGTTTGGGGAACATGCCTGGGAAGGCCGCCGCGCGGGCTGCCCTCTCAACACGATGGCCTACGGGTCTTTCGGGTCGCGGCCGACGGCCCAGTAGATGCCGCGCACGGCGAGGCGCTGGAAGTGGGGGTTCGTCCAGGCCTCGCGGCCGTGGCCGAGCGAGGTGTAGAAGACGCGGCCCTTGCCGTAGTCCCTCACCCACGCCATGCTCTGCTGTTCCTTGCCGCGGTCCATACGGATGAGATCGTGCCGCTTGGCCTTCTCATGGTACTTGTGGCGGTAGGTCTCGTCCTGGATCTCGAAGTCCTCGAGTCCCTTCGTGATGGGGTGGTTCTTGTCCTCGATGCGGACCATGAACTTGCCGCCGCCGTGCCCTGCGAAGCGGCCGCCCACGAGTTCCCAGTAGGCGTCGGACTTCTTGAACGAGTCGGTGGCCGAGTGGATGCCGACGAAGGCGCCGCCGGAGCGGACGAAGTCGCACAGCCCCTTCTCCTGCTCGGGCGACTTGAAGTTCAGGCCCGAGCCGTAGAAGAGTACCACGGTGTACTTCGTGATGTTCTCGGCCTTCAGTTGGTCCATGTCGTCGGAGATGGTGACGTCGAAGTCGCCGGTCTTCGTGAGGATCTCGCCGAGCATGGGCAGATGGTTCTTCCAGTCGTGCCCGCCGCCCTGGAGCATGAAGATGCGGATCTTCGGCGCCGTGGCCTCTTCGGCCGAGACGACACAGGCCGCACCCACCACGACCGCCATCACAACCACAAGTGCCACTGCCATTTTCGTCGTCTGACGCATCGTATACGCCTCCTACCTGACACACGCGAGGGCAGCAGGACACGCCCCCGCCGACCCATGCCGCAGATGATACCAGACACGCCGCACGCCACAACCCCCGCCAGTTGCGCCGCAGGCGCGGCCCGCTTTACGGTCGCCGGACACCGCCGGCGACCATCCAGACGCCACGGGCGTGATAGACGGCCGGCTCGAAACCGGCCTCATCGAGCAGCCCTTCGAGTTCCTCCTGCGCGAAGTAATGAATGCCCCACCACTTTGCATCCAGGTCGGCCTTGACCCCGCGCCAGAAGCCCGGCGCTCGCCGCGCGCACGCCACCGAGAAGCGCCCCCCGGCCGGATAGCGCGCTTCAGTTCCCCCAACACCTGCCGCACGTCCGGGAACAGATGCAGCGCGCCGCAGCAGTTCGCCCCGTCCAGCGACCCATCCCTCAGGGGCAGACAGTGAGCGTCGCCGTGCAGGAACGTGACGTTCGTCATCCCCAGGCGAGCGGCCTTGCGGACCGCATACCGCAGCATGGGCCACGAGAGGTCGAGCCCAATGGCCGTCCGCTCGGAGTTCCCCTCGGCAAAGGACCGTGTAAAAAGGCCCGGGCCGCAGGCAAGGTCCAGCACGGTGTCGGCCGGGCCGCAATCGAGGATCCGCTTGACGAGCGTCACCTCCTCGCTCAGGCTGATCGCGAAAAACCACCCCATCCATCTGCTGCCCCGCCACCATCTGCCCTCGTAGATCCTGACGCACCGTTCGGATTCCATGGCGCGCTGGCCGCGGCTCTTCTTGCCGCCGTTCTGCCCGGGCAGAAAGTCCACGACACCATCCGTAACGGGGTAAACGCCACCGCACCCGTCGCAGGCGCAGGCCGCGCCTTCGTCGTCGTTGCCCCTGCGCAGCCGCACATCGCCCCTGCACGCGGGGCAGCAGACGAGGTCTTCAAGGGCCTTCATCGCGTGCGCTTCTCCCCCCACGCCGAGCCGGTCTCTCAGCATGTCGGCGGCGCCACCATAGCAGGGCGCCAACGGGCTGTAAAGGGGCCCAGGCGAATCTCACCCACGACGTTTACGCCTCGGCCGAATTACGTTCTCTTGCCATCGGCAGGGGCCAACCCTATACTTCTGCGGCGCCGTGTCCTCGTCCGACAACGAACGCCGCGAAGGAAAGCACCGGAACCGATGACGGACTCTTCCGCCACCCCCGAGCCGAGGACGGTCGCCCCGCCGTCCGACGCCGAGATCGCCTCGCTGCTCGACTCGCTCGGCATCTCGCCCGGGTCGAACCTCATCGGCGCACTCCAGGACATCCAGGACCGGTTCGGGTACCTGCCCCCGGCGGCGCTGGGGGAACTGGCCCGACGCCTGCGCATCCCCTTGAGCCGCATCTGGGGCGTCGTCTCGTTCTACGCCCAGTTCTACACCGAGCCGCGCGGCCGGCACACGATCCGTTGCTGCCGCGGCACGGCCTGTCACGTCCGGGGAGGCAAACGTGTCATCCAGGCCATCTCGAACATGCTCCACATTGAGGACGGCGAAACCACCGACGACATGCTGTTCTCGTTCGAGACGGTCGCGTGTCTTGGAGCCTGCGCCCTGTCGCCCGTGGCCGTCATTGACAAGACGTACTACGGCAAGGTCACACCCCAGCGCATCGAACAGGTCGTGGGCGAGATCATCGCGGCTCATTCGGACAAGGGAGACGCCGACGGATGAAACGCTTCAGGTCCATTGAAGCATTCCGCGCGCGGCAGAAGCAACTGGCCGAAGCCCTGGACCCGAAGCAGAAAACCGTGACTGTCTGCGGCGGAACCGGGTGCAGCGCCTTCGGCGCGGTCGACGTACAGAAGGCCTTCGAAGAGGAACTCCAGCAACGAGGTCTCGCCGACCGCATCCCCGTGAAGCGGACCGGCTGTCACGGCTTCTGCGAAAAAGGGCCGGTTGTCGTCATCCTGCCGGAGGGCATCTTTTATCCGAACGTCGAAGCCGACCAGGTACCCGAGATCGTTGAGGAGACGGTCCTGGGGGATCGCGTCATCCGACGTCTGCTCTATGTGGACCCGGCCACCGGCAAGCGCATCGCGCGGGATCACCGGCTGCCGTTCTACGCGAAGCAGACCCGCCAGGTGCTTCGTCTCAACGGCATCCTCGATCCGATCGATCTCCAGGACTACGTGGCCCGGGACGGATACGCCGCCGCTGCCAAGGCGATGGGCAAGATGACCCCCGAGCAGGTCATCGATGAGATCCTGGGCGCGGGCCTCCGGGGACGCGGGGGCGCCGGGTTCCCCACCGGCCGCAAGTGGCTCCTCGCCCGCCAGGCCCCGGGCGACCAGAAGTACATCATCTGCAACGCCGACGAGGGCGACCCGGGCGCCTTCATGGACCGCAGCCTGCTCGAAGGCGCCCCCCACGCCATCATCGAGGGGATGATCATCGCCGCCTATGCCATCGGCGCCGCCCACGGTATCATCTACGTGCGGGCCGAGTACCCCCTGGCCGTTCGCCATACGCGGATTGCCTTGGATCAGGCCCGCCAAGCCGGCCTCCTGGGCAACAACATCCTGGGAACCGGCCTGTGCTTCGACATTGCCATTCATCCGGGGGCCGGCGCATTCGTCTGTGGCGAGGAAACGGCCCTGATCGCCTCGATCGAGGGCCGGCGCGGTATGCCGCGCCCCCGCCCGCCCTTTCCGGCCACGAGCGGCTACCGAGGCAAGCCCACCACCATCAACAACGTTGAGACCCTTGCGAACGTCCCGCTCATCATCCTGAAGGGCAAATCCTGGTACGCCGGCATCGGCACCGAGGGCTCCAAGGGCACCAAGATCTTCGCCCTGGCCGGCAAGGTCAACAACACGGGCCTGGTCGAAGTGCCCATGGGCGCGACGCTCCGCGAGATCGTGTACGATATCGGCGGCGGCATCCCGCGCGGACGCAAGTTCAAGGCCGCTCAGATGGGCGGACCGTCCGGCGGATGCGTCCCGGCGCGCTACCTCGACCTGGCCATCGACTACGACTCCGTCAAGGACATCGGCGCCATCATGGGCTCCGGCGGCCTGATCGTCATGGACGAGGCCACCTGCATGGTGGACATCGCCCGGTTCTTCACCGATTTCTGCCAGAAGGAGTCGTGCGGCAAGTGCGCGCCGTGCCGCGTGGGCACCAGGCGGATGCTCGAAATCCTGGAGCGCATCTGCCGCGGCGAAGGCGAGATGGCCGACATCGACCGACTCGAAGAACTCGGCCGTGTGATCCAGGAGGCGTCGCTCTGCGGACTGGGCCAGACCGCACCGAACCCCGTCCTCTCGACCATCCGCCACTTCCGCGGCGAGTACGAGGCCCACATCCGCGAGAAACGGTGCCCGTCCCACGCCTGCGAGGCCCTCGCCCCCATCTCGTGCACGAGCGCCTGTGCGGCCCACGTGAACGTGCCGGAATACATCGCCCTGATCGCCGAAGGCCGCTTCGCCGGGGCGCTGGAGGTCATCCGGCGCCGCAATCCGTTCCCATCGGTCTGCGGCCGCGCGTGCCACCACCCGTGCGAGACCTTCTGCCGGCGCGGCGACGTGGACGACCCGGTGGCGATCCGGCAACTGAAGCGGTTCCTCACCGACTGGGAGGAGAGCGTGCCCGACCCGCCGCTGAAGTGGCGTGGCCCGCGCTACGGCCGCGTGGCAGTCGTCGGCTCCGGTCCGGCCGGCCTGACCGCCGCCTACTTCCTCGCCCTCGCCGGGCGCGACGTGACCGTCTTCGAGGTACTCGACACGGTCGGCGGCATGTTGGCCGTGGGCATCCCGAAGTACCGTCTGCCCGAAGAGGCGCTCGCGCGCGACATCGAGTACATCCGCCGCGCCGGCGTCAACGTCGTCACCGGCCGTCGGATTCACGCCCTCCAGGAACTCCGCCGCGAAGGCTTCGACGCCATCTTCATCGCCACCGGGGCGCACGTGGCCGGCAAACTGGGCGTCCCCGGCGAGGACCTCGACGGCGTCCTCGACGCCCTGACGTTTCTCCGCCAGGTCTGCCGCCGCGAACTGACGCGGATCGACGGTCGCGTCATCGTCATCGGCGGGGGCAACGCCGCCATCGATTCCGCCCGGGCCGCCCTGCGGCTGGGGGCCGAGTTGGTGACGATCCTCTACCGCCGGACCGCCGAGGAAATGCCCGCCACCCGCGACGAGATCGAGGACGCCCTCATCGAAGGCGTCCAGGTCCGGTTTCTGACGGCCATTCACGAGATCGAGGGCGACGGACGCGCCCGGGCCGTCCGGTGCATCCAGATGCGACTCGGAGATGCCGACGAAAGCGGCCGGCGCCGGCCGATCCCCGTGCCCGGCTCCGAAGACACCATCGATTGCGATTGGGTCATCGCCGCCGTCGGGCAGTACCCCGATCTCGCCTTTGCCATGGAGGATGAGCGCGTCGTGTTCGGCGACGGACGGCTGAAGGTCGATCCTGTCACGCTCCGGACCGACGGCGGCGACGTGTTTGCCGGAGGCGACGCCGTCACCGGCGACCCTGTCCGACAGACCGCCGACGGCGCCAACGTGTTTGCCGGAGGCGACGCCGTCACCGGCCCGGCGACGATCATCGACGCCATCGCCGCCGGCCAGCAGGCCGCCGTCGCCATCGACGCCTTCCTCGGCGGCAAGGGTGAACTGCCGCCCGATCACGGATGGGCCGCGCCCTGCAAACCCGATGACGTCAAGGCCGCCCATCCGCGGCACCGGGTCCGCGCCCTTCCGATGTTCGAACGGAAAGGCACCTTCGAAGAGGTCATCATCGGCTACAGCCACGAGGACGCCTGCGACGAGGCCCACCGGTGCCTCCGTTGCGACCTGGAGTAGTTTAGCCGTCGCCGGCACGGCGACGCACGATGGGCCGTGCCCCGGCAA
>Ga0307379_10008244_pt1 | contig 14066 bp, 11 predicted proteins | sample UN2MG_FD_202237 | JGI IMG/M metagenome (GOLD analysis project Ga0307379, IMG submission 202237) | Soil microbial communities from Risofladan, Vaasa, Finland - UN-2 | ecosystem: Environmental > Terrestrial > Soil > Coastal area > Acid sulfate soil | place: Finland: Risofladan, Vaasa | collected...
TGGCGGATGGCAGACTACTATCATTCCAGGGCTTGACTTCCAATTGCTGGTTTAATTCAAATAAAGCTTGTACAAGGCCTGCATCGGCGGCGCAGCGGGCCGCAATTTCTGATGAACTTTTTACAGCAAAAACACGGCTTCGAAGACCAAGAGCGAACAATCCTATCCCAATTAAAAACAATAATACAACCGCGAGCAACACCAAAGGCATCGCTGAACCGCTTCTTTTCGAACTCAATAGCTTCATAAAATTAACTCTATGCACCATTTTCAAAGCATCCTTTACAAATCCACTCAACAAAAAGCAAAAACAATGACTGAAACTATAAAGACTACAATTGTTTAGTTCTCGGACCACTGGTCGAGCACAAATCTAACTCCAGCATCATTTACGCTGATGTCCTTGAGCGCCTCGTCATAATAGAAATTACCTCCCTGCTTTATCTCGAAATCATTGCCTGTAAATGAGCCGTAAACATCTCCCATCGCCATAACCACTATATCGGCATTTGGAGCATAAACTGCACCTGAAAAATCGCTTTGGGACTACTATTTTCTGGCTTGGGCTTACTTTCCTTGTTATTCCTCTTCCCAGTTCTCCACTACAAAGCGGACCCCCCAGTCGGTTATATCCACGTCTCTGAGCGATGCGTCATAATTAAGGTTGGCTGAATTGTTCTGAACAAAACTTCCCGCAATTATAGCGCCATACACATTGGTGGAATTATCTATAACCACATCTGCCGTCGGAGCGTAAATTGTCCCGTAAAAATCAACACTGTTGCTCAGAGTGACATTCTCACAACTGTCAAGGCAGTATATCTTAAGTTTCTTGGCATCGGCGGTTAGATTGTTTACCAACCCGCTGTTCACCACTTGAATATCTCCGCCTAAATACACGGTAAGGTAGGCATCGGGATTCGAGCCTACATCGACTATCTGCAGCTCACCTGAATTATCGACCGTCATGTTTCCGATAACATAAAGTGAGACCGGCCCGTCTATCGTAACTACTCTGTTGTTGGTAAGACTGATTTCATCGTACTTCGCCGAGCCGACTATGGTCGTATGGTCGTTTAGAATACCGCCGGAGGGCAGAAGCTCCAGGGACTCCGGCACTTCAACCATGGGTATCTCATACATCTCGGTTAAAGAATAAGTATCACCTGTGATGGTACCCAATAGGTCGTCGATAACAACATCCGGGTCTCCACCGGCTCCGACCACCACATCGCCGTTGATTATTGCCGAAACATTAAGCACAACATTCCCTGCATCGGTGCTGTTGGTCCCAACCTGCAGGAGCTTTTCATCCAGTGAATAATTAAACCAGTCTATAGATGCCGAGTTTTCCAATATTATACCGTCATCCGAGAAAATCGCCATCCCAAACGGCCCTTCTAATCTCAATTTTGCTTTTATTCTTCGTGTAGAATTGCCGGACATACCAACCGCATCTACAAAATAACCGCTGGCAGTATCACCTGTTACCGTATAACTGTAAGTAGCTTCACTGTTGGGTAAACTTTCATTTATTGCCTCTGGCAGGAGAGTGTCATCCCATGGTTTAATCTTCAGTTTCTCGTTCATCTCAAACAGGGCCTTTTGAAGCCCCGAATCGGCTGCCGTCCGCGCGGCAATACCTAACGTTGTATTTACCGAGAGTATACGGCTGCGCAGACCCAGACTCAATAATCCGACGCCGGCCAGGGACAATATTATTATCGTAAGCAGTATCAGCGGCGTTGCGTACCCGGGTCTTTTGGTTGTTAACGCTTTCATTTAACCCGCTCCTTTCTCTGCTATGATAAACTCACGCCTATATTCTGCACGATAGATGCCATAAAACCCCGCATCCACCATGTAAACAGGCTAATTGCCTGTTCAGACTGCCTGTTAATCTCGTGTCTGTTTTATTCGCTCCACTTGTCAACTACAAAATTGACAAATTCGTCATGTACACTTCCATATTTCAAACGGCCGTCATAATAAAAATCAGCAGCTACGTTCTGATTAAAGTCCTTGACTATGACCGAGCCGTATATCTTGACAGAATTCGATATCTGTAAATTTACACTGGGAGCTAATGGCGGTCTCCGGGTCCCCGCCTGCGCCCACGGCCACATCACCGTTTATCGTTACACCCACTCTTGAGATAATCGACTCTGCTGTCGTGCTGTTGGTGCCCATTTTGAGACTTTCATCACCCACACTGTTATTGTACTGGTCCACGGTAGTTCCCATTTTCAACTCTATATCGCCATTAGTAAAAATGGCATAATCAAACAGCCCCTTCAAACGCAAAGTGACGTTTATCTCTTTTTGCATCTGACCTGATGTCCCTACAGACCTGATAACATAACTTCCATTACCCGGGTCATTCTCCAACGCATAGCTGTACGTCGCCGATGAACCGGGAAGCGATTGATTCTCCACCCCGGGCAGTGAGTTTGTGTCCCAGCCTGCAATTTTTAGCTCTCTTGCCATCTTCAAGGCCTCATTAAACTCATAAATACCCTTTGCCAGTCCTGCATCAGCGGCACTCCGGGCCGCAATCTCCGAAGTTTTTCGTACTGAGGTAATACGACTTTGCGTTCCAATGCTCAGCAGCCCCAGTCCCATCAAAAATAAAAACAAAACAGCAATTAACACCAGGGCCATCACAGACCCCGTCCTCTTTTTCCGCGCCTTATTCATTTTATTTCCCTCCGCTTTTTTAAAAAGCTTCTTTATTGTTCCTAACAGGATTAAATTTGGTCAACTATAAATCGTCCCTTTCAGTTTAGTTTCTTAGTTGGATGTTTTACTCACTCCACTTATCCACCGTAAACCTCACAAGCTCATCATTTATACTTCCGTTTTTTAATGATGCGTCATAATGAAAGTCCGAGTCGACCTGTTGGGTGAGACGCTCGACTATGACCGAGCCGTATATTACGACCTTATTGAGCATGTTAAAATTCACAGAGGGTGCATAAACCGCTCCATAAAGAACACTGTCCGTCTGAAAGGTGAAACCGGGGCAACTCGGGAGACCATAGATTTTCAGTTTACTTGCGTCCTTACCAAAATTGTTAAGAGCGCCGCTATTTTGAATCGTAACTATATCGCCAAGGTACAGGTTCAAATAAGCGTCAGGGTTTGTATTGGCATCGACTACCTTAATCTGGGCACTGTTGTCAATTTTTGTTTGACCTACTACATAAAGGCTGACCGGCCCGTTAATTGTAAGCACCGCGCCGCCTGTAAGGTCAATTGCATCGCATTTGGCATTACCGGTTAACGTTATGGAGGTCGTTATTGTGCCAAGAGAAGGCAATGCCGCCAAGTAGCTTGGGAATGGCACAGGGTCCAGTGGGTGTGCCTCGTCAAGGGTGAAACACTCTCCTGTAATAACCACTTCATTCTTAGCGTCTATAACAACGCTGGGGTCTCCGCCGGGACCCACAAATACATCTCCGTCAATAAGAACGCCGAGCCTTGCAAAAATGGCGCCCGCCTCAATACTGTTGACACCGATTTTCAAAAGCTCGCCCGGAGAATCGTAATTGTAACCGTCTATTGTGGTTCCCGCCTTGAGCCATATATACCGGCTGCCGAATATTGCGTAATCAAACGGGCTTTCAAGCCGCAGATTGCATCTGACACTTTTGGAACTCTGGTTGCATACTCCGATGGATTCAATCACATATTTGCCGTCTGCGTCTTTGCTGACTTTATAGCTGTAAGATGCGTCGGAATTAGGCAAACTTTCATTTATTGCCTCTGGCAGGAGAGTGTCATCCCATGGTTTAATCTTCAGTTTCTCGTTCATCTCAAAAAACGCCTTCACCAGACCTGCATCAGCTGCACAACGAGCTGCAATCGACGATGTATTATGGATCGCAAAAAGACGACTGCGTGAACCGAGGCTTAACAACCCGACCCCTGTTATAAGTAAAATTATCAGTGCAATCATCACAAGGGCAAGTGCAGAGCCTCTACTTTTGAGTTGTCGCATCTTATTCATAGTAATCAGGGCTTTCTATATTGAATGTATTAGTACTAATTATGCATCACAGAAGAAGAAACAACGGTGGCCGACTGTGTTCCGTCGTCAAGAGTAAGAATCATCTGAACGGACCTGCCCTGAGTCTTGAACATACAATATGTGACGTTACCGCAAACATTCGATGTGCTCAACGTCTCTTTCGGGTCCAGCTGACCGTGTTCAATCTCCAGCTCACTCGAGCCGTCGTAAGAAAACTTCGCGTATCTGTCAACCTCCGTGGAATTGCTGTCCGCATAATAATAAACTTCCAGCCAACTGCCGTCGTCCGCTATATCATACTTCTCCCAGTCAGCTTTGCGGGTTATTGAATCGAACTTCAAACGGGCAACGTAACTCGACGTTACAACGTCACCGTAGGCACGGTTGTACATCTTGTTCCAGCCCTTCTGACTGTCAACCATCAAAATACCTACGCCGGATATCACAATAACTGCAATGACGGTCGATACCATCAGTTCTGTAAGTGTAAAACCCGACCGAGCTTTGAATTTGTTTTTATACATGGTCTAAACACCCTCACAGGTTCTAATATTCGGTATAAGTCGTAAGCTTAAATATCTTATTATCACTGGTTGGGTAGACAGAACTTTCACTCGTACTTTCGAATCTGGTGGCCCGTGGGGGCCAGGATACAATCACGTTCAATGCCCTCAGGTCCGCTGCGATATCTTTCCACGACATGGTGCTGTAACACTGGACGCCATTTAACAAAATAGAGTAGCTGCCCAGCTTGGTAAAATCACCAGGCTCATCGGGCGCAACATCGTTAGAATCATCTGCCGTAATCAACAGTTCGGAACCCAAATGGACTATGGGGTCATAGGTCTCGTCGCCCTTGACTCCACGCCAACTTTCACACAGTAAAAGCGCTACGCGAGCAGCGGTCATGCGCATGTCCGCTTTCCGGGTGTCCAGAGCGGCATAATATCTGTAACCTGAAGCGCCTATCACTGCGATTGACAATACGACAATCGCCACCATAGTCTCAACAAGTGAAAGTCCTTTGATCTGTTTTGTACGCTTGGTAAGCATAACCAAGCCCTCCCCGAATTTCATGGTTAAGATGGGGGGCTGAAAAACAGCCCCCCACCATTTGAACCCATTAAGAAACTACCTTACGGAGCCGCCGTCTCCGACCAGCTACCATCCGAACTAAGCACAATCTGAATCGGAGTAGTAATCTCAGCAGGAGCTGTGCCAGTAACCGTGAAAGCTATCGGCTCAGCAACAGTTATCAACCATGCAAAATGACCCACACCGGATTCACCACCGGCAAAGTAAGTCCCTGTCAAGTCGCTGGAAGAGAAACCCAGTTGGGCCAGTGTAGGAATTGGAGTAAAGGATGCGCCTTTTTCTGCAACGTGAACACGGAGTGCAGTGCCTATGGTGCCCATTATGGACTTGCCTTCCGACCACTTCGCTGAGTCGATTCGTCCACGCATCATCGGTATGGCCACCGCAGCCAGAATACCGACAATCAGGATTACGACCATCAGCTCAATAAGTGTGAAACCTTTTCTACTTTCCATTCTAATTCTCCTAAAAAATTGTTAATACTCCATCTTTCTTTTTTTACCCATTCACTACGGTTTATTAAAATAGCAACCACATTCGGTCAGATTCGATGCCGACTGCAATTGGTTTTGCCTCACTTTTACTCCTCCTTCCGAGTTGCTCTACCCCGACATCGAGAAAATCGGCAGATAAAGAGCAAGCACAACTATCAATACAATCCCTCCAACCGTTACTATCATTATCGGTTCGAGCAGACTCATAAGGGTGTTTATCATGGAATCAACCTTACGTTCGTAGTATGCCGCGGTCCTGTCCAGCACCGTTGACAGAGAGCCGCTCTCCTCACCAACCTGTATCATTTTGACGACCATATTGGGGAAAAATCCGCTGGTGCTCAAACTCGATGAAATGTTCTCGCCTTCGACGATTTGCGCCCTCGTTTGTATTATTGCGTCTCTGATTATGTCGTTGTTTGTCATTGCCAGCAGGATATCGAACACCTCGAGCACCGAAACACCGGCTGCTATCAACGTTGACATCGTTTTACAAAATACCGTGACAAAAGCCTGGCTTAAAACTTTACCGAGTAAAGGAAAGGCAAGTGCAAATCTGCTGAATAAATAATGACCCTTTTTTGTTTTGTTAATAATAATACAGGAAACTATTATTAAGACAACACCGCCTATTATATAAAACACGTTGTCACGGACTACGTTGTAAAAGCCCATAAAGCCCTTGGTAAAGCCTGGAAGCTCCCCCTTCATCTGGTCAAAGATTATTGTAAATCTCGGAATGATAAAGGCCATTATGAATACGACGATAGCTATGATGAAGAACAATACAAAAGCCGGATATGCCATTGCTCCCTGGACTTTTTTCGCCAGTTTGTCTCGATTATCAAAGTATTCCGCGAGTCTGCGCAGAGATTGTGGAAGGTTACCGCCAGTCTCGCCCGCCAGGATTATCGCGCAGGCCAACTGGTTGAAAACCTTTGGATACTGAGCAAGACTGCTTGAGAAGGTCTCGCCCTTGTGCATCTTATCAAGAACTTGCTGCAATATCTCCTGAAGATGAAGATTATCCACATCTTCGGCAATGGTCTCAATCGCTGCCGTAATGGGGATTCCTCCCTCGACCATCGTCGTTAGCTGCCAGCACAGGGCCGACAGGTTCGCAGACTTGATGCGCTTGCGGCGAGATGTGCCTTTGCCTTTGCCTTTGCCTTTCTTACTACTGGTGGTGCTTGTGGATACCTCCGTAACCGATACGGGAGTAAAACCTTCCTCGCGAAGCCAGTTTAGGATGTCATTCGGGCTTTGGGCCTGTTTGGTACCGTCCTTCCGGTTGCCTGACAAATCCCGAGCAACGTATCGAAAACTCTTCATCAAAAAACACCTTCTTAAACTTCAAACTCTTTGTTGCGCAAACACTCTTGCGCACAACGGCTATAATCGGCGGCAAACAACCGCGAGTTTAGCAAAAACTCCGGCAAAGACCGGTTTCTCCGATGAAAAATAAGCACTTTTGCCCATACCGCTTCAGAATCTCACTAAACTCCATACGCATCTGTTTTTTAGGCGAATAATACAGCACCCCCGGGTAACTGACTTAATTTCCGGCCTTTTTACCGGGCCTTTATCGCAGCATAGTCAGACCAGAGCATTAATCCCTTACATCCTCCGTATAGGTCACTCGAAGAACTTCTTCAGCCGTCGTAAGACCCTTAAGCATATTACTTATCCCGCTGTCGAACAGGTTGCCATAGCCCCTTTCACGCGACAATGACCTTATTTGCGATTCTGTTCCTCCATTAACCAATATCTCCCGCATCTTGTTGTCCATAACCAAAAACTCGAATATCGGCAATCGACCCTTATAACCGGACCCGCCACAGGCATTGCAGCCCTTTCCATGGTAGAGTGTGACTTCCTTGGCCTTGTCCGGCTCAATCTTCAAACGCTTGAGGACTTCTTTCGGCAACTCAACAGGCTCCTTGCAGCGTTCACAGATTTTCCGAACCAGTCGCTGAGCAAGAATAAGGTTCAATGCCGAAGACAACAAATAAGATTCAACCCCCATGTACACCATCCTGCTTATAGCAGACGGCGCATCATTCGTATGGAAAGTGCTCAGCACAAGGTGGCCCGTCAAAGATGCCTTTATTGCAATATCTATCGTCTCCTTATCACGAATCTCACCTATCAGGATTATGTCAGGGTCCTGTCGAAGAATCGCCCTGAGACATGCCCCAAAGTCAAGGTCGATTTCGGGCTTGACCTGAATCTGATTAATCCCCGCCAGACGATACTCAACCGGGTCCTCAACGGTGGTAATGTTTTTCGTCGGGTCTTTCAGATGGTTCAGCACCGAATACAGTGTCGTACTTTTACCACTTCCCGTCGGACCGGTCACAATGATTATACCGTGAGGCTGAGTCAATATAGTTTTAAGCTCTTTGAGAAGTTCCGGTTCAAACCCAAGCTTACCCAAATCGTGTGCCGCCGCCGCCGCATCCAGAATACGCATCACGACCTTCTCGCCATATATCGTCGGAATCACCGAAACACGAACGTCGATGGCCCGGCCGGAGGCCTTCAATTTAAGCCTGCCGTCCTGAGGCAGTCTTCTTTCTGCAATGTCCATTTCCGCCAAAATCTTAATCCTCGCAATTATCGCCGCCTGCATCTTTCTGGCAGGTGGGACCATGTCAAGCAAAACACCATCGATTCGCATGCGAATCATCATCGACTTTTCCTGAGGCTCGATGTGAATGTCACTGGCCCTGCTCTTCACCGCCTGGCTCAAAAGCAAATCAACAAAGCGAATCACCGGCGCCTTCGATGCGTCAGCCTCTGAACCAATGTCCTCTTCCTCCTCCTCTACAATCGGTGTGATTCCTACGCCGTCCTCCAGTTCGACAATGTCACGAAGACGTTGCTCTTCAACGTCGGAACCGTGGTAAATCATCTCTATCGCCTGTTTAATCTCAGATGGCGAGCTGATTACCACCTTAATCTGACGCTTTATTTTCAACCTGATTGTATCAATTGCGATAACATTAAGAGGGTCGGCCATCGCAATGACAATCTCATCATCCTCCTCTCTGACAGCCACAAGACAGAAACGCTTCGCAATGTTTTCAGGAAGCAATCGCGCAACGTTCTTATCTATCTTGCTGATGTCATCGAGACGAATGTATTCTATTGAAAGATACTCAGCCAGAGCACAGGTGATGTCATCGTCTTTGAGCTTCTTAAGGCGAAGTAACACCTCTCCAAGTCGCCCGCCGTTCTCTCGCTGGTCGTTCAGAGCCTCAACCAACTCTGGACGTGTCAACAAACCTTTCGAAATCAGCAGTTCGCCGAACAAAAGGTCGGCCTGCGTCTTGGGGGCAGCAGAGGTATCTTGCGCATGTTCCATTGGACTACCTCGTTATATAGCCGGTTATAAGTTTTCTCTCTTTTCTTTTTACAGGCGGCAAATCCCTTAGTTTGGTTACTTTCCCGTTGTTAAAGCGGTAAGAAGTCTGAAATGTTATGCCAAACTTTCCCTTCTTCTCCTTATTATTTGCCACAGTTAAAGTATAAGCCAAAAAACAGCAAACGCAAAAAACACAAACCATTCAAAATATAGTGAATCACAAGGCAAACCCCAAAAAACCTTGTCACTTTTAGCCGCCTGGCTGCTAAAGTCACTCATAAACAACCGCTTTATGGGACGCGCCGAAAACGCCCATTCGAAAACGGCCAACCCCGCGTTTATCTATTTCTTAGGAGGAACAAAAAAACTCCCCTCCGGAACCGGTATAATCGATACCACTGTTAACATTAAATTTCCGGGGCAGGATTGACGGACGAACTGCTCAGGCACGAAGCATTGTAAGCAGCATCTTGAATTTCTCCTCCGCACTTACTGAATGAGGAACATTTGCCGGCATGATGATTATCTGACCCTGGCTGACAGTTATAGGTCCTCCTCTGATTGTCAACTTGGCCGTACCGTCAACGACCTGGACAACAGCATCAAATGGTGTCTGGTGTTCACTGAGTTTCTGCCCCTTGTCGAAAGCGAAAACAGTAATAGTGCCAACCTGTTTATCCGCTATGGTTTTACTTACGATAGAACCCGAAACATATTCGACCAAATCCGACAGCATTCTTGCCCGACCGAGACACTCCGAACAAACATTCTCTTGCTTCCCGCTCTCTGCGCTCATCTTAAACTCCTCTAAGTAAGCCTTTGTTTTTTAGCTTCCTTCGTCCAGCAGTATAACACAGGCACCACCAGCATCGTAAGTATCTCTATTGTCATACCCCCGAATACAGGTATCGCCATCGGCACCATAATATCCGACCCGCGCCCCGTGGATGTAAGGACCGGAATAAGGGCCAGTATCGTCGTCGCCGTCGTCATAAGACACGGACGTATCCTGCGCATACCCGCTTCGATTACTGCCTGGCGAACTTCGTCAATGCTCTTTATCGTTCGCCTGCTGAAGGATTGCTGCAAATAGGTGCACATAACAACGCCGTCGTCCGAAGCTATACCGAACAAAGCCAAAAAGCCCACCCATATCGCAACACTCAGATTAATAGGATGTACCTGGAACATCTGCCTCAGATTGACACCGAATATTCCAAAGTTCAAAAACCACCCCTGACCGTAAAGCCATATCAAAAGAAAACCTCCACCCCACGCCACGATTATACCGGAGAAAACCAGCAATGCTGCCACCACTGACTTGAACTGAAAATGTAGTATCAAAAATATGATAACAAGTGCAAGAGGAACTATAACCATGAGCTTCTTCTGTGCGCGGACCTGGTTCTCGTAGCTGCCCGCAAAGACATAACTGACACCTTCAGGCAAAACAAACTCACCAGCGGCAATCTTCTCCTTTAGATAATCCTGGCAATCCTCTACTACATCCACCTCCGCATGACCCGCCTTCATATCAAATAATACGTACCCCACAAGAAAGGTGTCCTCGCTTTTTATTGCCTGCGGACCGCGAACATATCGTATATCTGCCAATTGTATAAGTGGTATCTGTGCCCCGTCGGCTGCCCGGACCAGAATCCTGCCGATTGTCTCTATCCGGTCGCGCAACTCTCGCATATACCGTATCCGTACAGGATAACGCTCCCTGCCCTCAACAGTCGTCGTCACACGCCTGCCGCCTATCGCCACCTCTATAACATCCTGAACGTCCCGGACGCTGACGCCGTACCGGGCCGTTGCCGCGCGGTCTATATCTATCTCAATATAAGGTTTGCCCACAATACGGTCCGCTATCACTGCCGACGGCTCGACACTGGCGACATCCTTCAAAAGACGCTCTATCTCCAGACCCACTTTCTCAATTGTTTCCAGGTCAGGCCCTTTGATTTTGACACCCATCGGGGCACGCATACCGCTTTGAAGCATCACTATCCGCGCTGCAATCGGCTGCAATTTCGGCGCGCTCGTCGTACCCGGTATCCGGCCCGCCTTGACAATCTCGTCCCATATATCATCAGGCCTCTTTATCTCATCCCGCCACTGCCTGTAAGGCCTTCCGCTGACATCCGCTATAAGCTCGCCGTTTTCGTCACGCACAAAATCGCCTGACTTCATGTCATAACGAAAACGAACGCGCCTGCCGTCCTTGGCCAGAATGTATTCCGGCTTATAGTTTATTACCGTCTCAACCATAGATATTGGCGCAGGGTCGAGTGCGCTTTCAACGCGTCCAATCTTGCCGACCACCGACTCGACCTCCGGTATCGAATTAAAAGCCATGTCCTGCTTCGCCAATACATCCAATGCTTCACCAATGGACGCGTGAGGCATTGTAGTCGGCATATACAAAAATGACCCCTCATCAAGTGGCGGCATAAATTCCTTCCCGAGTCCCGACCATATCAAAAGGCCCAGAACTACCACCACGCCCGGAATAGAAAGAAAGATTACCTTGTGCTCAAGACACCACCCTAAAATTCTCGCGTAGAACCTCTGAAATACATAGAAGAATAAAAGCACACCGCCTATCAAAAGCACAACAAACAAAAGATTCAGCAATATACCCTTGCCCGCACCCAGCGGCATCCAGTGACTCGTCAAAATTACCCCCACTATCACAACCGCCAGAACGTTTACGACAAGTTGCGACCGGCCCTTTAGAGACTGCGGCAACCGCTCCTTCAAAAGATGATAAAGCCCAACACAGACGATTATCGCTCCGAGCCACCACGCCAGAACGACCCACGCTGCGACCCCCGCGGGAATTAGTATCGCCGCCGGTAAGTACCGAAGGTGCTTTTTTATGCTTTTCTTATGCGTAAAAAGAATATGAGCTGCCGGTGGAATCACAGTCAGTGCCACTATAACCGATGCGATTAAAGCAAAGGTCTTCGTCCACGCCAAAGGCCTGAACAACTTACCCTCTGCCCCCGTCATCGTGAAGACCGGCAGAAATCCCACCACCGTCGTAAGCACCGCCGTCAGTACCGCGCCGCCTACTTCACTGCTCGCTCGGTAAATGACCTCCAGCTTATTATCATCCTCCCCTGATTCGTCCAGATGCCTCAATATGTTCTCACAGATAATTATCCCCATATCAACCATCGTACCTATCGCTATTGCGATACCCGATAGCGCTACAATGTTCGCATCTACCCCGAATACCCGCATCGCGATAAAGCACATAAGTACCGCCAAAGGAAGCAGCCCGCTTATCAAAACCGAGCTGCGAAAATGAAATACCAGAACTATAACCACTATGATGGTGACAAGTATCTCCTCAGTAAGCGCGGTCTCTAATGTTCCCAAAGTTTCATAAATCAGCCCCGTCCTGTCATAAAACGGAACAATGGTCACCTTCGAAACCCCGCCGCCGGGCAGCTCCTTCTGAGCCAGCCCCGGCGAAAGCTCTTCTATCTTCTGCTTTACATTCTTTATCGCTTCGAGTGGATTGTATCCATATCTAACTACTACCACCCCGCCTACCGCCTCAGCGCCTCCCTTATCCAGCGCTCCTCTCCTAAGTGCAGGCCCGTATGAAACATTTGCCACGTCCTTAATATATACCGGTACATTCTCATTTACCTTTATGACTGTCTGCTCGATGTCCGAAAGCCCTTTAACAAAACCAAGACCCCGAATTACGTACTCGACCCTATTAATCTCAATCGTTCGAGCGCCCACGTCTATATTCGATGCCTTCACCGCGCGAAATATCTCATCAAGACCAATGCCGTAGGCACGCATCGCGTCCGGGTCAACGTCTATCTGATATTCCCTTACAAATCCTCCTACCGAAGCCACCTCACTGACACCCTTGGTGCCGAGCAAACCAAACCGAACATACCAGTCCTGAATGCTGCGAAGCTCATCCAAATCCCACCCGCCGGCAGGCCTGCCCTGCTCGTCCCGACCCTCAAGGGTGTACCAGAAAACCTGTCCCAGCGAAGTCGCATCGGGCCCTAAAACTGGCTGAACACCTTCAGGCAAAGCGCCGGCCGGCAAAGAATTGAGCTTTTCCAAAATCCTGCTGCGGGATGCGTAAAAATCAGCTTTCTCTTCAAAAATAATATAAATCGAAGAGAAGCCGAACATCGATTGACTGCGAACTGTCCTTACATCAGGTGTCCCCAAAAGCAAAGAAGTCAGTGGATATGTTATCTGGTCCTCAACGTCCTGAGGGGAACGGCCAGGCCATTCCGTAAACACTATCTGCTGGTTCTCTCCTATGTCCGGTATCGCGTCAACCGGAACCGGATTTCGGGGAAAACCAAACAGACCCCAGTCAAACGGGGCCGTAGACAAACCCAACCCCACAAATAGTAAAACAAAAATCAGTACGACAAGTTTGTTCTCAAGGCAAAAACGTATTAACTTGCCCACCCACGACTTTTGCTCAACCATGGGAGCTTCCATTGCCTGCCCTTAAAAAATAAATGTAAGCTTTATTCGCTGAACTGAGGCAGCTTCGCCAGATACTTCTCAGGGTCCTCTTTAAACTTCTCCGCACAGCCGGCGCAGCAAAAGTACACCTTCTTGCCCTTATATTCAGTGTAAATGGCCTTGTTGATTTTGCCGCCCATTACAGGACAACTCGTTTGCTCAAGCGTTTCTCCAACAGCCGAAGTGACCGCCTCAATATCCGATGTTGTTGACGCAGGGCTTTGCGACTTCTCCTTACACCCCGTTATCAAAACCAGCGTTAAAAGCAAAACACCTGCAAGAAGGACTAACGTTCCGATTTGTTTCTTTTTAATGTTCATTTTCTTACCTCCTTAAATTCTGTTTTTGTCCTGACCTTAATTCAATTCAATGACTATGACCTATATGGCCCATAGGCGCTGTCTCTGCGTCTGGATTCATCATGCTTGGTTTGGCCTGTATCTGAAGAGCTGAATCAATCTTGAAGTTACCTTTGGTAACCACTATCTCACCTTCAGACAGGCCTGATTTAACTATATAATAATTACCTGCTCGCGGACCGAGAACCACTTCTCTG
>Ga0307379_10008245_pt1 | contig 14065 bp, 12 predicted proteins | sample UN2MG_FD_202237 | JGI IMG/M metagenome (GOLD analysis project Ga0307379, IMG submission 202237) | Soil microbial communities from Risofladan, Vaasa, Finland - UN-2 | ecosystem: Environmental > Terrestrial > Soil > Coastal area > Acid sulfate soil | place: Finland: Risofladan, Vaasa | collected...
TGGGCGCTGGGGCCGCGATGGGGAGGTACGGGGCATAAATGGGGAATGATGGTTGACAATGGGGGTAAATGGGGGAACAATGGGGATCGCTGGGGAGTACTCCCGCGTTCCCGGCACGGCAGGTTCGCCGCGGGGGTGGAAAGCATGAGGAACGCGGCGCGTGTTTGTCGGGGTCTACGAGCGTCAGCTCGACGAACGGGGGCGAGTGGCACTGCCCTCGTCGTACCGGGGCGAACTCGGCGACCACTGCTACCTCTTCTTCGGCGACGATGGCTGTGTCAGCGTTCGCAGTGTCGAATCGTTCGAGGCCGAAGCTGCCGACATGGTGGCGAAGACCAAGCGCGGCGAGGTGTCGCGTAACCGTCAGCGGGCCTTTGCGTCGTCTGCATCACAGGCCACGATCGACAAGCAGGGTCGCGTGACGCTCGACGCACGACTCCGTGAGCACGCCGGGCTGGCGCCGCAAGCTGCCGTCGTCGTGCTCGGCAACATCGACCAGATCGAGATCTGGGACCCCGAAGCGCACCGTCGCAACGAGATGGCCGGCCAGTACGAGATCGCCGGCGGTGAACGATGAGCAGCAGCGATCGCAGCCAGTCGTCGGATTTCGAGCACGCCCCGGTCATGGTGGAGGAGATCACTGCGATCTTCTCGGCGGTGCCACCGGGAACCGTCGTCGACGCCACGCTCGGCGGCGGCGGTCACACCGCGGCGCTGCTGGACTCACGAGACGATCTCGACGTGCTCGGCATCGATCAGGACCGTGATGCCCTCGATGCAGCGACGGCCCGACTGGCGCCGTACGGCGATCGCTTCCGCACCAGCCAGCGCCGATTCGATGACTTCGACGAGGCGCTCGGTGACCACGACATCGCACGGATCAGCGGCGTGTTGTTCGATCTCGGCGTGTCGTCGCCGCAGCTCGATCGTGGCGATCGGGGCTTCTCGTACCGTCACGAGGGCCCGCTCGACATGCGCATGGACGCCGATCAGTCGTGGTCGGCCGACGATGTCGTCAACGGATACTCGGAAGCCGACCTGGCACGCATCATCAAGCGCTACGGCGACGAACGGTTCGCCTCACGTGTCGCCAGAGCGATCTGTGCCGCACGCCCCATCCAGACGACCACCGAACTGGCCGCCGTCGTCACCTCGGCCATTCCTGCCGCAGCTCGTCGCACCGGAGGCCATCCCGCCAAGCGGACCTTCCAGGCCATCCGGATCGAGGTCAACGACGAACTCGGGGTGTTGCCTGATGCGCTCGACCACGCCGTGCATGCGACCCGACCCGGCGGACGAATCGCCGTGCTGTCGTACCACTCGGGCGAGGACCGCATCGTGAAGGACCGTTTCGCCGTCGCTGCTGGTGCGTGTGAGTGCCCCGACGACCTCCCATGCGTGTGTGGAGCGATTCAGACCGTGCGGATCGTGCGCGGTCTCCCCAAGCGTGCGAGTGACGCCGAACGAGAACGCAACCGTCGAGCCGCCTCGGCGAGGTTGCGCGTGGTGGAACGAGTCGAGGCGACCAGAAAGAGCGACGGACAGCCGGTGGAGGACCGATGATTGCACTCCCATTGCTTCGCGACAGCGAAGCGCGCCGCTCCAAGGCAGCGGCGAAGCCGTCGCTCACCGTCGTCTCGCGGCGTCGGCGGTGGCCAGCGCTGTTCGCCGGGCTCGCATGGTCGTTGGTCTTTCTCGGATTGCTCGGCGCGGCGGTGTTCCACACGCAACTCGCCGAACGTCAGCTCCGTCTCGACCGACTCGATCGTCAGGTCGGCGTCGAGCGGGAACGTTTCGACGAGTTGCGATACGAACGCGCCGAGCTGCGTTCACCCGTGCGCCTCGCGGCTGCCGCATCCGAACTCGGGATGCGTCGCGGTCGTGCGAGCACGTTCGTGAGCGTGACGCCCGAAGCGGTGGCCCGGCAACTGGCTGCCGCAGGACCCATCGGTGACAACGCTGTGCGGATCGTGATCCACACCGACCCGCTCGATCAGTTCCGGGCAGTCAAGAGCGTGACAGAGGCCGCTCCGTGAAGCCGGCGACTCGATCCCATGGCGTCCCGTCGGGTAGTCGGAGCCACACGACAGGCCCGTCGCGTGCGCGCTCGACCAGCACAGGGACCCGCGCCCGCGAGACCAGCCGCCGTCGCACGGCGCCGGCACCACGCAATGCGCCGGTACCCGCCCGCACGAAGTCGCACTCGACGTCGCATCCGAAGACGGCCCAGCGGCCCCACCGCACGTCCGCCGGCGCGCCGTCGAAGGCTCGTGCCAAGGTTCGGACACAGCCGCCGCGCCGTTCGGAGTCGAGGTTCCGGGCAGGCTCGCCGCGTCACCGGTTGATCCTCGCGTTGGCCGTCATCGGAGCGGTCCTGTTCGGGTTGATCGGCCGTGTTGCGTACCTGCAGACCAACGAGGCCGACGATCTTCGGTCGGCAGCCGCCGACCAGTGGACCCGATCGGTCACCATTCCTGCACAGCGTGGGACGGTCTTCGATCGTCACGGAGCCGAACTGGCGATGTCGGTGCCGGCGGTCACGGTGTCGATCAACCCCAAGCTGATCGACAATGGGCCGGCCACCGTCCAGATCCTCGATGACCTGCTCGAACTCACCGACGACGAGGTCGCCGAGCTGGTCGCCGAGGTCGCCACGAAGGACCGCGGCTTCGTCTTCGTGCGCCGCCAGGCCGACGCCGACATCGGCGATCAGATCGCCGCGATGAAGCTTCCGGGCGTGAACGTCGACCGGGAGAGCCGCCGTGAGATGCCCGGTGGCGACACGGGGCGCAGCGTGATCGGACGCGCCAACATCGACGGTGTGGGGATTTCGGGACTCGAGCTCCAGTTCGACGACCTGTTGACCGGCACCGGCGGGCAGATGCGTCGCGAGGTGGCCCCCGGTGGACGTTCGATTCCGGGTTCGGAAACCGTCACCGCACAACCCGTCGCCGGCGACGATCTCGTGCTGACGCTCGACCGGTCGATCCAGTACTCGACCGAGCAGGTGCTGCTGGAGCAGGTCGCGGCGATTGGCGCGAAGGGAGCGACCGCGATCGCGATGGACACCGACACCGGCGAGATCTACTCGATGGCCTCGGTTCGTCGTGATGACGAGACGGGCGCCTACGGGGTGACGTCGGGCAACTTCGCAGCCGTCGACGCCTACGAGCCCGGCTCGGTCGCCAAGGTCATCACCATCGCCAGCTCGCTCAGCGAGGGGCTGGTCACGCCCGAGACGTCGTACGTCGTGCCGTGGCGAAAGCAGTACTACGACGACCTCCTGAAGGACTCGCACCAGCATCCGGACGAGGTGATGTCGGTTGCTCGGATCCTGACCGAGTCGTCGAACATCGGCACGATCTTCGTGCAGCAGGAGATGGGCCGCGAGCGCCATCGTGAATTCATGGCCGCATTCGGGCTCGGCTCGAAGACGGCGCTGGACTTCCCCGGTGAGTCCCCGGGGATCCTCAAGCAACCCGAGGACCTGTGGGGCTCGGAGCGCGTCACCGTGGCTTACGGTCAGGGCGTGTCCAGCACGTCGCTTCAGCTCGTCGCTGCGATCAACACCATCGCCAACCGCGGGACATATGTCGCGCCGAAGCTCGTCAAGGCGACCGTGGGCCCCGACGGGACCGTGGTCGAGACCGAGCCATCCGAGGCGCGCGAGGTCGTCACCGAACGAGCGGCCGTCCAGACCACCGAGATGATGCGCAACGTGGTGTGTTCCGGTACGGCCACGCTCGCTCAGGTCGACGGCCTGTCGATCGCAGGAAAGACGGGTACGGCGTTCAAGGCGGCCGACAACGGCACCTATTTCGACGCCGACGGCAACCGCATCTACTACTCCAGCTTCGTCGGGTTCTTCCCATCCGAGAATCCTCAGGTCACCGTGCTGGTCTCGGTCGACGAGCCGCCAGCGGGCACGAACGACCGCTTCGGCGGCACGGCTGCTGCGCCGGTGTTCGCCGAACTGGCGCCGACGCTCATCCACGAACTCGGCATCGTGCCGACGCCGGGAGCCACGGGCTGTCAGACACCGTGAGTTCCTCGATGCCGTCGACCTCGGATATCACGGGCCTGCGCGATCTGAAGATGATCGTCGAACAGGGAGCCACGATCCGGTCGGTCGTTCACGACTCACGCTCGGCCACCGCCGGAGCCCTGTATGCCTGCCTCCGTGGCGAACACTTCGACGGCCACGCGTTTGCCGCCGACGCGGTACGCGCCGGCGCGACTGCCGTGCTGACCGACCACCTGCTCGACTTGCCGGACGTGCCCCAGATCATCGTCGACGACACCCGACTTCGGTTGGGCCCGATCAGCGCCGAGGTGGCCGGTCATCCGAGCCGAGCACTGGACACCGTCGGTATCACCGGGACGAACGGCAAGACGACCACCGCGGCGCTGATGGCCTCGATCTTCGACGGGGCCGGGCTGCCCTGTGGCGTCGTCGGCACGCTCCACGGCCCGCGGACGACACCGGAGGCGCCCGAGCTGCAAGCGATGCTGCGTGAGTTCGTCGACTCGGGCAAGTCCGCAGCGGTGCTCGAGGTGTCGTCGCATGCCCTGGCGATGCACCGCGCCGACGGAACCGAGTTCGATGCGGTGGTGTTCACCAATCTCGGCCACGATCACCTCGACCTGCACGGCTCCCAGGAGGAGTACTTCCGTGCCAAGGCGAGGCTGTTCTCGCCCGAGTTCTCCCATCTCGGCGTGATCAACGTCGACGACCCCTATGGCCGCCTGATCGCAGACGCCGTGACGAGCGACGTCGAGGGCCGTGAGTTCCGAGTCGTGGCCTACGGCACCGAGGACATCTCCGAGGTCGAGGTGACCGCGGCGGCACATCGGTACGTCTGGCGAGGCAGAACGGTGGAGGTGCCGATGGGCGGCGACTTCAATGTCTCGAACTCACTGGCCGCACTGACGACCGCCGTCGAGCTGGGCATCGACATCGACGTGGCGATCGGTGCGGTCTCGTCGTTGCCCGCTGTGCCCGGCCGGTTCGAGATGGTCGACACCGACGAGAGCCGCCGCCGAGGCGTGACGATCGTGGTGGACTACGCACACACCCCCGACAGCCTCGAGCGGCTGCTCGTTGCGGCCCGTCGGGTTGTCGGGGCCGCTGGTTCGTTGACGGTCGTGTTCGGCTGCGGCGGCGATCGAGATCGCGCCAAGCGGCCGTCGATGGGCGCCGTCGCGAGCCGTCATGCCGACCGTGTCGTGATCACGTCCGACAATCCACGCAGCGAACACCCGCAGACGATCATCGATGAGATCGTCGACGGGATCGACCCTGGATCGGCGGCGGGGGTCGTGACGATCGTCGAGCGCCGGGCGGCGATCTGTGACGCGATTGCGACCGCAGCGTCGGGCGACGTCGTGGTCCTGGCCGGCAAGGGTCACGAGGCCACGCAGGAGTTCGCTGATCGCACCATCGACTTCGACGATCGGGCGATCGCCCGCCAGTGCCTGGAGGCAAGTTCGTGATCGCCATCATCCTGGCGGGAGCGAGCTCGATGCTCGTGTCGCTGTTCGGCACCCGATATCTGATCGTGTTCTTCCGTCAGCGAGGACAGGGTCAGCCGATCCTCGGCAAGGACGACCACGGGCCGGACCACCACATGCCCAAGCAGGGAACGCCGACCATGGGTGGCCTCGCCATCGTCGGAGCGGCCTTGGTCGGCTGGCTGATTGCTCATCTTCGGCGGGGACTCTCCTTCTCCGATCAGACGATGATCGTCTGGGTCGGCGTGCTGTTCATGGCGCTGATGGGCTTCCTCGACGACTTCATCAAGGTGCGCAAGCGGCACAATCGAGGCATCTTCTGGAAACAGAAGAACTACATCACCATGTTGGCCAGCATCGCGATGGCCTGGTGGCTGGTCGTCGGCACAGGAATTTCCGAGACGATCAACGTCACCAGGGGATCGGTCGGCTTCGAGGTGCCCACCGCTGTGTGGGTCGTGTGGGCCGGCATGATCATCTGGGCCACCACGAACGCTGTCAATGTCACCGATGGTCTGGATGGACTCGCGTCCGGGTCGGCGCTCATGGGGTTTGGAGCGTTCACGATCATCTCCTACTGGGCATTCCGTAATCCGGAGATCTATCCGACGGTGGTCAACCCACTCGACATGGGCGTGTTCGCGGCGGCGTTCGCCGGAGGCTGCCTGGGGTTCTTGTGGTGGAACGCCGCTCCGGCGCGCATCTTCATGGGTGACGTCGGGGCGCTCGCCATCGGTTCGGCCCTGGCATTCTGTGCGCTCACCCTCAACACGACGCTGCTGATTGTGCTGATCTGCGGCATCAACGTGATGGAGGCTGGATCGGTCGCCGTCCAGATGGGCGTGTTCAAGGCGTCCGGCCGCAAGAAGCGCCTGTTTCGGATGTCGCCGATTCATCACCACTTCGAGTTGATCGGATGGCCCGAGACCACGGTGATCATCCGCTTCTGGCTGATCTCGGCGATCTGCGTCGCGTCGGCGCTCGCCATCTTCATCGCCGACTTCACTGCACAGGTGCAGCCGTGACCCGCGCCCTCGTCTACGGACTCGCCGTGGCAGGCGAGTCGACGGTGCGGGCGCTCCTGCATCGCGGCTATGACGTCGTGGTGGCCGACGACGACGTCGACCAACGACGCCGCGACCTCGCGGCGGAACTCGGCGTCGACCTGTACGACCGACCAGCTGTCGAGGTCCTCGCCGAGCTGGTCGGGTCATGCGACCTGGTCAGCCCGGCGCCGGGCGTGCCCGAGACCCATGATGTGGTCGCTGTCGCCCATGCGGCCGGAGTCGAGCTGGTGTCGGAGATCGAATTGGCCTACCGATGGGAGCAGGAACGCCCCGGCGGGCCGCGCCCGATGCTGGCGATCACCGGTACCGACGGCAAGACCACCACCACCCTGCTGGCCGTCGAGATGCTGCGTGCAGCCGGCGTGCGAACGATCGACGCCGGGAACACCTCGACCCCACTGGTCGATGCGATCGCCATGGACCTCGATGCCTTCGTCGTCGAATGCACCAGCTTCCGCCTCGCCTGGACGCCGACGTTTCGCGCCGAGGGAGCCGCCTGGCTCAACCTGGCGCCCGACCACCTCAACTGGCATCGATCGATGGACACCTACGAGGCAGCCAAGTCCCAGGTGTGGGCCAATCAACGTCCGAGCGACGTCGCCATCGGCTTCATCGACGATGCCGTCGTGATGCGTCGCCTTCAGGCGGCTCCGGCACGGGCACTGACATTCGGGGCGTCCGGTGCCGACTATCACGTCGCCGAGGGCCGCCTGGTCGGTCCGGGTGGCACGATCGCCGACGTCTCGGCCATGACGCGGAGCCTGCCGCACGATCTGACGAACGCACTGGCGGCGTCTGCATTGGTCATCGAGACGGGACTCGCCGGCCCCGAGGCGATCTCCTCGGCACTGGCGTCGTTCGCAGGCCCGCCGCACCGCCTCGAACATGTCGGCACCTGGAGCGACGTGTCCTGGTACAACGACTCCAAGGCGACCACACCGCACGCGGCCGCTGCGGCCATTCGTTCCTTCGATCATCTCGTGCTGATCGCTGGCGGATACGACAAGGGCGTCGACCTGACTTCGATGGCTGCCGAGGTGGGCGGCGTCGACGCAGTCATCGCACTCGGCGACACTGCGGGCGGGATCGCCGCTGCGTTTGCCGCTGTTCCGATGGTCGACGTCGTCGCCGACCTCGCCGAGGCGGTCGAGCGAGCGGGCCGTATCGCCGCGCCTGGTGCCACCGTCCTGCTGTCGCCTGGTTGCGCGAGCTTCGACCAGTACTCGGGGTTCGAGGCGCGCGGCGATCACTTCCGATCATTGGTGCTCGAGCGCTTCGGCGCCCACAGCTCCGTGTCCACCACCAGCTCGAACCGAGAGGGGTCCTGATGACCAGCACGATCAGCGTTGGCGACCGTCGACGCGCGACGCTCACCCGCCTGCATGGAAGTGCCCCGGTGCCGAGCAAGGAGGACTCGGTCCGCCAGCGGCTCGCCCGCTCACCGCGCTCACCCCGCTCGGAGCCCGAGTCGCTCGGCCCACCGACGGGAACCTTCTATGCCATCGCGGGCGTGGTGTCGGTGCTGGTGATGCTCGGGCTCGTCATGGTGTTGTCGGCGTCGGCGGTGACCGAGGCCAATCTCGGACACTCGCCGTATCGCGTCTTCGCCAAGCAGGCGATGTGGGCCGGACTCGGGTTGATCGCGCTCGTCGCCATGGTGAAGATCTCGTATCGGCGTTGGCAGCGTTTGGTCATCCCGATCACACTGCTGGCAGTGGCGGCGATGGCTGCGCCGTTCGCGCCCGGTGTCGGCGCAAGCGTCAATGGGGCCCGTTCGTGGATCCGCGTCGGGCCGCTCAGCATCCAACCCTCGGAGTTCCTGAAGATCGCAGTCGTGATCCTTGCTGCGGATCTCCTGACGCGTCGTCGCGACGACCTCGCCGACCGCACCGCAACGCTGTTTCCGCTCGGAGCGATCGCAGCGATCGGTGCCGGACTGTGTCTGTTGCAGGGTGACCTCGGGGCGGCGGTGGTGCTCGGTGCGATCGTGTTCAGCGTCGCCTGGGTGGCCGGCGTTCCGCTGACCCCACTGGCTGGGATGACCGTTGCGGCCATCGGCGCAGGGCTGCTGTTCGTCGTGTCCAGCCCTCGCCGGCTCGATCGGTTCACGGCCTTCATGAACATCGCAGAGGAGAAGGATCATCTCGCCTATCAGACCTACCAGGGCTATCTGAGCATGGCTTCCGGTGGCCTGTCGGGGTCGGGAATCGGCGGCAGCAACGCCAAGCTCGGATACCTGCCGTATGCGCACAGCGACTTCATCTTCGCGGTGATCGCCGACGAACTCGGCCTCGTCGGGACCGTTGCCGTCATCGGGGGATTCGTCTTGTTGCTGGCGCTCGGCATCCAGACCGCACTCGCTGCTCCCGATCGTTTCGGCATGCTGCTGGCCGGTGGCATCGCCGCATGGTTCGGCGTCCAGGCGATCGTGAACATCGGCGGCGTCGTGGGGTTCATGCCGGTCACCGGCCTGACGCTGCCGTTCTTCTCGGCCGGAGGAAGCTCGTTGTTCGTGAGCATGGCTGCGGCGGGGCTGCTCTTGAGCGTGGCTCGGCGCATCAACGCTCGATGACCGATCAGGCATACGCCGTCGTGACCGGTGGAGGCACGTCGGGCCACGTGTTGCCGGCGCTTGCCGTGGCCGATGCCCTGGTGGCCGCCGGCCACCCCGCCGACACCATCCGGTACGTCGGCGCCCAGCGGGGCGTCGAGACGCGCTTGCTGCCGGACACGCCCTACGGCCATGAGTTCCTCGACGTCGTCGGCGTGCAGCGACGACTGACTCGAGCCAACCTGGGGTTCGTGCCGAAGATGGTGCGCAGTACCCGAGCCGCGATCCGATTGATGCGCCGCTGGAATCCCCGCGTGGTGGTGTCGGTCGGTGGGTACGCCAGCATGCCGTCGGTCTTCGCGGCCAGGCGGCTCGGCATTCCGGTGGTCGTCGTGTCGTACGACCGGACGCCAGGACGCGCGAGCCGTTTGTCGGCGCGCTCAGCAGCAGCGTGTGCGGTCGCCTTCGAGAACTCGTCGTTGCCCCGCGCCCAGGTGACCGGCGCTCCGGTCCGTCAGGTGATCCTCGACGTCGATCGAACCTCGGCCACCTTGCGCCAGGCCGCGCGTCGAGCACTGGGGATCGAGCCCGATCGTTTCGCGATCGCTGTCATGGGTGGATCGCTGGGCTCTGGTGTACTGAATGAGGCGATCGCGGCGTACCTCGACGCGCACCGCGACGACGAGCGTCTGGCGGTTCGTCAGATCACGGGTGAACGGTTTGTCGATGCGGTGACACACGTCGACGGGGCGGTCGCCCACCAGGTGATCGGCTACGAGTCCGACATGGCTGCGGTGTACCAAGCCTGCGACCTGATGATCGGTCGCGGCGGCGCCAGTACCGTGCACGAGGTCGCCGTCACCGGCACTCCTGCGATCTTGGTGCCGTGGGCGGCCTCGGCGGACGACCACCAGACCGACAACGTGGAGTGGTTGTCCGAGGTCGGTGGGGCCGTGCTGTTGCCCGAGCGGTCACTGGACCGGCTCGGTGAGACCATCGACGTGTTGCGTGCCCAGCCCGCGAGACGCGAGGAGCTCGCGGATGCAGCCAGCCGCCGCGGAGCGATCCATCGTTCCGGCGCCTTGGCAGGTTTGATCGAACGTGTCGCAATAACATCAACGACATCGTGACGTCCCCAGCGATCGCCATCCCCACTGTCCACGCTGCCCATGGTGCCTCGGCGTCTCAGCAACGCGCGATCGACGCGCTGGTCGACCGGCCGATGCCATCGTCGACGCGCCCACATCCGCCACTCGATCTCGCGATCACGCACCGGCTCCACGTGGTCGGCGTGGGCGGGCCCGGCATGAGTGCTGTCGCCATCGCCCTGGCCGAGATGGGCCATGTGGTGTCCGGATCAGACCTGCGCGAACACCCCGTTCTCGAGCGCGTGCGCGCTGCGGGGGTCGACGTCCACATCGGCCACGACCGTTCCCTCGTGCACGGGGTCGACGCCGTCACCGCATCGACGGCCGTTCCGGCACAGAACATCGAACTCGACGAAGCCCGCACGACAGGGGTCACGGTACTGAGCCGGGCCGGCATGCTCGCGTCTGTGTGCGCCCGATCGCAGTCGTTGGGTGTCGCAGGCACCCACGGCAAGACCACGACGACCTCGATGCTGATGCTGATCCTTGCTCAGGCCGGAATGCGGCCCAGTTTCGTCGTCGGAGGTGACGTCACCGACGTCGGCACGGGAGCCCAGTGGACGCATGGCGACTGGATGGTCGTCGAGGCCGACGAGAGCGATGGCACCCACCTCGAACTCCCGCTCTTCGGTGCCATCGTCACCAACGTCGAGGCCGACCACCTCGACCACTACGGGTCGTTCGATGGCATCGTCGCCGGCTTCGACGACTTCCTCGGCCAGATCGAGGGACCGAAGATGATCTGCGGAGACGACCCGATCGGCGCCGAACTCTCGAGGCGACATGGGGGTTCCACCTACGGGCTCGGGGTGGACTGCGACGTTCGCGCGGTCGATGTGCGCGCCACGTCGGGATCGTTCCGGTTCGATCTCACACGCCGCCACGGCGACGAGTCGATCGAGCTGCTCGGCGAGATCGCGCTGCCGTTGCGCGGCATCCACAACGTCGTCAATGCCACAGGCGCCGCAGCGCTGGCGTTGAGCGTTGGCGTGTCGTTCGACGACATCGCCACGGCGCTCGCCAGATTCGGGGGTGTTGCTCGTCGATTCGACGTGCGCGGTGTCGACGGCGGGGCGACATTGGTCGACGACTACGCCCACCTCCCCTCCGAGATCGACGCCGTGATCCGTGCTGCACGCGAGAGTGGCGACTCGTGGCAACGCGTCGTGGCAGTGTTCCAGCCGAACCGCTATCACCGGATCCAGGAGATGTGGCAGGAATACGGTCCGGCGTTCGGTGGCGCCGACCTGGTCGTGCTGACCGACATCTATGCATCCGGCACGGTTCCGATCCCGGGGGTGACCGGCAAGTTGATCGTGAACGCCGTCACCGAAGCCGACCCGACCCGGCGGGTCGTGTGGCTGCCTCGCCGCGAGGACCTCATCTCCTTCCTCGTCGGCGAACTCCGCGATGGCGATGTCTGCATCTCGATGGGTTGCGGCGACATCGCCACGCTCCCGTCAGAGGTTCTCGATGTCCGCCGCCGTTGACGACGCCGCGGCCGCGGCGCTCGCCCGACTCGCCTGCCTCGGCGACGTGGTGCAGTGCGACGTCGCTCTGGGGCCGATGACGACGTACCGCGTCGGCGGCCCGGCTGCGGTGTACGTGCGCATCACCGACCGCAGCCAGCTGGCCGCCGTTGCCGATGCCGCGCAGGCGTCAGGGTTGCCCGTCTTGGTGGTCGGGCGCGGCTCGAATCTGCTCGTTGCCGACGCTGGTTTTGCCGGGTTGGCGATCGGTCTCGGAGATCTCGATGCAACCATCGACATCGACGTGTCGAACGTGAGCGCGACCGCTTCGGCCGGTGTGGCGCTCCCCGTGCTCGCGCGCAAGACGGCTGCAGCCGGTCTCACCGGATTCGAATGGGCGGTCGGGGTACCAGGTTCCGTCGGCGGGGCAGTTCGGATGAACGCAGGCGGCCACGGCTCGGACATGGCAGCGTCGTTGGTCGCTGTCACAGTCTTGGACCTCGACGACGGTATCGAGCGAACGCTGTCGGTCGCCGAGCTCGGTCTGGGCTTTCGCTCGAGCTCGTTGCCGCCCCACCAGGTGGTGCTCGACGCGACGATGCGGTTGGAACGCGGCGACGCCGACGAGTCTGCTCGCCTGATCGGTGACATCGTCTCCTGGCGTCGAGCGAACCAGCCGGGCGGCCAGAATGCCGGCTCGGTCTTCGTCAATCCCGTACCGGGCGAGGTGAGCGCGGGAGCGCTCATCGACGCTGCCGGGTTGCGTGGCCACCGCCTGGGCACTGCCGTGGTGTCCGAGAAGCACGCCAACTTCATTCAGGCCGACGACGGTGGTCGAGCTGACGATGTGCGAGCGCTCATGGCTGAGGTTCGCGATCGAGTCGAAGCCACGAGTGGCTACCGGTTGCGCAGCGAGATCCGCCTGGTCGGCTTCGACGAAGGAGACGTGTTCTGACATGGGTTGGCGACGTCAGCGCGATCCCGATGTGAGCAACTCACACGATTCCGACGACGACTCGTTGGCGCCCGTGGAGCTGATTGCTGACGATGCTGTGCTCGACGAGCTCTCACGTGCGTTTGCCGCGGACGGTGACGGGTTCGACGATCCGGGGCCGGAGCCGGAGCCGGAGCCGGAGCCGGAGCCGCAGTCGCAGCCGCAGTCGCAGCCGCTGTCGGAGTCGGATTCGCTGTCGGAGCCGGTGTCGCTGTCGCGGGAGACGATCTCGATCGGCGGCGACGACGACCTTCCGGACGTCGCGTACCTCGACGACGAACTCGAGCGTGACTCGTCGGGGTCGAAGCCAGTGTTCATCGATGACGACGGTGAGAGCGATGCGGTCTCGCCGAGCGAGGCCTCGACCCGCGGGATCGAGCCGCGCATCCGTCAACGCCGCATCGGTGTCACGCGTTCGAAGCATCGTCGACGGTTGTGGTGGCTGGCGCTCGCAGCGACGGTGATCGTGGTCGCGATCGGTGTGCTGGCGGTGCTCGGCTCGTCGATGTTCGCTGTGGACGAGGTGAGCGTCACCGGTGCCGTGTACGCCGACCAGGCCGCCCTCGACGCAGTGGTCGACGACCTGAGTGGGACTGCCGTGCTGTTGGTCGACACCGCGAAGGTCGAGGCCCAGCTCGAGGCGATCCCGTGGGTGGAAGACGCCCGGGTCTCCACCTCGTTTCCCAACTCGGCATCGATCGAGATCCGCGAGCGAACCCCGGTGGCGGCGATGATGGGCGCCGATGGCCTCGCCCGGGTGATCGATGTCGATGGTCGAGTGCTGGCCGCGGTCGATGGACAACCGGTCGCGCTCGTGTGGATCGCAGGCCCTGACACCCTCGACGTCGCCCCAGGTCAGTTCGCCTCGATCGGTTACTCGTCGGCGGCGTCGCTCGTGACCAAGCTCACGCCGGACATTCGCAGTCGTGTCGAGTCGATGCTCGTGACCGCCGACGGCTCCGATCTCGTCATCGTGCTCACCAGCGATCGGGGGCCGGTCGAGGTACGCTTCGGTACCGCGCTGGGCGAGAATGCCCAGATCGAGAAGCTCGTGCGGCTGCAACGAACGCTCGACGACGTCGGCACCAAGCCGGTCACGGTGATCGACGTCTCGACGTCGGAAGTCACGGTACGGTGAGCGTCCACACTTGTGGACGCCGGACCTGACAGGATGTGTCCAGCAACGTCTGCTCCCATTGTCCGCTTGCATCACACGCTTGCACGGCTGAAACGATCCGAATCATGAACCAACACACTTGGAGGACCCGCTGATGGTCGGCGCTCCGCAGAACTATCTCGCCGTGATCAAGGTCGTCGGCGTCGGC
>Ga0307379_10008248_pt1 | contig 14061 bp, 28 predicted proteins | sample UN2MG_FD_202237 | JGI IMG/M metagenome (GOLD analysis project Ga0307379, IMG submission 202237) | Soil microbial communities from Risofladan, Vaasa, Finland - UN-2 | ecosystem: Environmental > Terrestrial > Soil > Coastal area > Acid sulfate soil | place: Finland: Risofladan, Vaasa | collected...
CCCAACGGTAGATAGGCGTACCATAATCCACGATACGCCTAGATCCACCACGGGCAATGCTATTTCTATACGCTTCTTCCGTAATAGACCATTGCATAACTAGATCCCGTATAGATATTTCTTGATGGCGTCGTCCACAGTAGATTGATCATGGGTGTCACGCCAGCGCAGCATCTCTATGGGCGTAGCTTCAGAGTTGGCTTTCGTCCTAAGCTCGCCCTTGCTATACTTATTCCAGTAGCGACATCATACAGACTTTCCGTCTGAGTGCAGCTTATCAACGAAACCAAATTCAACGTCGTCATGCGCCAGCAAATCTTCAAGACTGTCGTTGTATGCATCTACAACATGTCTCAGATGTCGTGGAACACAGATGATTTGTGTGCCACGCCTGAAGTATTGTCCCGCCACAACTACAATGTCCTCTTCTAACCTCTCCATACACATGCCCCTCTCGTTATCTAGGTATTATTTTTTTTCCATGAACTCAAGCAGCGTTGGGAACGGAGCGTGGTATCTATCGTGCTTGTCAATCTCGAATACGGTCCACACTCTGAATCTGTTCCACTCGTTCAGATGGCCTTGCTCGTAGTCCCACTCACGACCAGATGACGGAATAATCTCGCCAATCAACTTGTAGCTCCACCCCATCACGATGCAACGAACTTCTCCTTTCCATTTGTGATATGAATACTTGCACCATGTCGCGTAGACACAACCACCCAGAGGATCCTCTTTCCACGGCATGACCAGATCCTTATCTAACGGGATAACACTGTAGTGTCCAGAATTGACATTGGGCCATCTAGGATCTTTTTCTGGGACTCTGAACACATGTCGTTCAACTTTGCCCTTGACAACGATAATATCACCTTGCTTTGGATGCCAGCCATCCATCTTCTTCCTCCATTCGTAGAAATGCCGCTTTTGTCGGTAACACAAACGGGAATCTCATCTTGTAAAATTCCATGAATCCACGAAGATATGATGGGTACGCCGCTTCTTGATACCGATGTGAGAATGCATCATCGCCTCCATTCTTTTCAACGAGAATGAAGTTGGCGGGAGTGATATCTATCACAACGATATTTCCTATCTGACCTTCTAGACCCTTGTATTTCAATTCCTCTACGAACAAGCAGCCAGAAGGCGCGCTTATCCTAGCCTTGATCTCGTCCACCAAGTTAGGCCACGCATGATGCAGTTTCCTCAAGTTGTAATTGTCAGCCTTTACAGTCGCAGCCGCAATCAAGCCATAAAACGACGTTTCTCTGCTAACATTCTTGCTGATCTCTTCCCACTCGTGGAAATGTTCGCCTCTCATATACACACGCCCTTTCATACAAATTCAGGACATACACACCGGCACATACACACATACACACACACATGCGAAAACGCAGACGGGCGCTCGCCCGACTCACAGAACGAACACCCGCCCACAAAACCGCCAATTTTTCTGGACCTAATTTTCGTCCAAATTCATCGAACGAATCTCGTATTCACCTCTATGCAGTACAAATTGTGGTTCGGCTTCGTCACCATCTTCGTTCTCTCTGGACAGACGGAACCACACGTGGTGCTCATCCGCAGAGATAAGATTGATCTTCACGACAGACAAATCTGTTTCGTGTGGACCTGGACCTAGCTTGTATTCGCTAATTCTGGTCGTGACGCTCAGAATCATTTTGCTGTCGTGATTAAGTACATACGAGCTAGTCGCTATCTTCACTTCCTTCGGCATGATTTGGACCCTCGAATTCTACATCCTCGCTTGATTCCATCTTGGTCAAGATGGCACGTACTTGTGGGAGACTTAGGCCAATTCGTTTCGCAATTAACGGAGCGGGCACTCCAGACGCAAACAATATACCCACTTCGCCCTGAATTTCATCAGAAACATCCCCAAGAAGACTCTCAATACCGTTATTCAGGACTCCCTTTCCTTGTCGGGCCAAATCTCGCTCCATTTCGGCTCCTATGACCATCAGTTTCATCTGTTCGTCGGTCAAGAACTCCGAAATCATGTCAATCTCGCTACTGGACGGCAACTCTCCTGATGCGGGATCTGCCATATTCGCAGGATATTCCATATACCTGTCGATTTCACTCCAGGTGAAGCGGGGAATTCGTTTCGGGAGAACTCTCTGAACTTTCCATCCTCCGTTATCTGCTACCATCTTTCCCAGTCTCGCCTTGAGCACCAATGCGGCTGGCGCGCCATCCTCGTTTGTATCATCTTGCACCAGCCAGAGCATCAACGAACTCAATCGACTTAGAACGGCAATTCGACCGCCAGGTTTCACTTTGTTCATGATTGGTTTATCGTCCATCCAAACGGGTTTGATATGGGTCGAAATTCCAACGACCTCTACACCCCTCTGATAGAACGACTCAATCATATTCTCGTACAGGGGCCGAACCCCCTCCGTTTCCATTCTGCCGTAAGCCCTGCTCCCTCCCCACCCGAATTTCTTCACTCCGTCATCTACGGCGGCAGTCATTGCCGCCTCAATAGGTTCAATCGTGTCTATGATCAGATACTTATACTTGCCGTCCTCCAATTTTATGTCCATCTCGTTCACAAACCAGTGATAATATTCGACGAGACTGTTTTTCTGCCCTTTACTCACCCACGGCAGATCCCCCTTCGCAATTCTCGTCAACATTCTATCGCCCATATCAAAACGTTCATGTGCTCTCAGATAGTAGCCAAAATCAACCTGATTTACGATATCTGACATGCCCATCTCGGTATCTACTACAAAAACCTTGTTGCTCTCTCTTGGCGGAGCGATCGTAGCCAGAGCGGTACTCTTACCAGACCCTTTCGCTCCCGTCAATACAATCATTTTGCCCATATCAATCCCTCCCCTCGCTCCCTTCAGCACAATCATCTTGCTCGTTTGAATGAGCTACGTATCTCTTGAGAATTTCATACAACGAAGCACAAAACATATCCACGATCTCATAATTCGTAAGCTGATCTACGAATATCACATCCCTGCTCTTCACGATATCCCTCTTCGTTGGCTGTTTAACGGTAAATATCTCGTACCACGAGACCAGACCAAATAGGCAATCTCTGTACTCGTTTATACTGGCCCCATTTCGCAGGAAATGCTCCAATCTGCCTTTCAGGCGAAGGATCTCGCTCTCTGCCATCCCCGCGGCAGACCATGAACATTCTCTCTCGCGAATTCTCCTGATTCCGTCATACAATTCATCTTTCGTAATAACAATAACTTCCTCTTCATTCACTATCTTCTTCATCTTTGTACTTTCTCCAATCTCTTGGCACACTCACGAGAACTTTGTCCCCGTCCAAACCCATATATCTACGCCACATCTCTTTGGTTCGCTTCCCGATGCCGCTCACACCACCAATCGTTTCATCCGACATCCACATCAGCGCAGAGTACAGATTGTCGCAGTAATCCGAAATAGCATCTGCGTTTGCCGGTCCCACGCCTGGAAAACTTTCCAACGTGACGATCCACGGCTTTGGGTGCATCATGCTCTTCCCTTCAGGCGCCGTAGGTCGTCTCACTATCACGTTCGACCTTTCAATATCAATGCCCTTGATCTTGCGGTCCCATTCCATTATCCAGTTGTGCGCCTCAAACATATCTTCGCAAGCGTGCACATATCCGCCACGAATCTGCCAAGCATCCGTTGCACCTTGAAAGCTAGACCATCCCCATTTCGTGGGAAAATACCCCTTCTCGGTACTGATTGCAACGTGTCCGCTGAGCGTGGAACTAAACTTGCCCACGACCAACAGCCAGCACATACTCTCAGTATCACGCATACGTATCAGAATGTCCCGCAAGCGTGGAATCGACTGCAACATATCACCTTCGTGTTTACGTTGCACCAGCATTCCTCTTTTTAATCTCTGGGCGAAGATTCCCGCACCTGGAGGCATCGTGATATCAAATGATATGATGTCTTCCGTGGGATCAATGAAGAAGTCGGCACCCGTCAGCCTCTCCAAATTTGGTAACGGGTGCGACTCCTTCATCAAGTTGGGGGAATTCTTCGTTCCAGGCCTTGCCTCAGTTGGATCGTAGTACACGGTCACTTCGCACGACCTCCAATCATTCGTAAAAAAAAGGGGAGCGGCACAGTGCCGCTCCCCTGTCTCACTATAGTGGTAGCATCCCTATGAACTCGTTATACGTGCTGCATGCCATTGACGAATTCATTTACCGTACAAGAATACTCCTTGACGAGTGTCTCTTCGTCAACTTTCTCGGCAATCTTAGCCGGATCTTTCAGATTTCCGACCTTGTATTTCTTTTGGATTTCACGAACCGTTCCAAGCCAGTCGTCTACGGACACTCCCTCAATGGCCGCCCACTGTTCCGGAAGGGTAATTTCAATGCCGTTACTCGAACTTGTCGAACTTGCTTTCCAAATCTCGCCCTTTTCTGCAACAGCAGGCGCCATATCCGAACCCCAAATTCTAGTAACCGCTGGAATTCTTAGACGATTTCCACTCTTGCTCACGCCCTCAACTCTCGGATCCATTATCTCCGTTACTTGCATCCAGAAACCTTGCGGTCGATATATCATTCCAAATGCAAGAACCATCTGTTCGGCTGTCGTGTCGAACTTGCCTTGACCCAAGGTATAGGCCATTGGATTCTGTTCTCCGAACAGTTCCCAAATCTGCATTCGTGCTTGCCACAACTCGGCTTCATTGAACGCTTTGTCTGTGCCGATATACCGTTCCTGTATATCGTCCGTCACGTCCTTGCCAGAATCAACAAGAGATTTTAACTCGGCGGACAGAGCTTCGTAATCGAAGATAGGTTTTTCGATCATTCCGCTCCTGATGGCAGCCGACTGAAACAGACTAGGCAACGTGATCATGTGATACGAATGCCGGTTCTTTTTGGAACTTAGCGGCACAATATCGATGTCCCATGACTTCGTTTCGCCCATAACTTCCACAGGATTCTGATCTGAACCCCAACCAAGAATCGTAGAGCAATCCAACTCCAAACGATAGGCCAGATTTGGCCCGAACTGCTTCTTCAACTCCTTGGCCGCCATATTCGCGGCTTTCTTGCCCGTTGCGCTGTTCTCCCAGTAGTAAATCTGTCCAGAACCTGACGGATACTCAAATCTCATTGCATACGGCAGTCGCAACTTATCTAGATCCACGCCGTCTTCCACCCACATCCTGTAAATCAATGTCGTGTGAAAGAATCCAGGCCATTCGTCCAAATATTGACCGCCTTCGGGCATTTCTGGAAGTTCGTCACCCTCTGGAGCCTCACCTTGCCACAAGCTGTCTAAAAACGAATTACTCATTGTTCTCCTCCGAGAATAGTAGGTTTGCCTGCATCACCATTATACCATCTCTCACAATTTTTGCGAAACTTACCGTGAAGAAGTACAATATGCGTGGAGGCACAAAAAACGATGATCGTACACATAATCGACCCGCAAAAACTGGAAAAGGCGAGAGGCCGGCTGATCGTTCAAGAAGAACGGGATGTCAAGTGGCAAGAATTCTCCACGATGGTTGGCATCTCGCATGGCACGATTTCGGCCATCCTGAACGGACGAACCGGCGGCTCGCCACGAACACTACGAAAACTTGTTACTTCGCTTCGGGCACGCGGGATATCGATAGTCGAAGAGGACTTTCTATCTCCGGCAGAACTCGTGGATGAGACTTCTTTGTCCACCCCTCAACCCTAGCGACCATCTCAACGTTCTCAACCGTGTACGTATTCATCTGTACACGTCGTCCAGAGGTCTGCACGTTTCGCTTCCTACAAAAATGGAAGTGAATCACATCTCTAGTCTTATCGTACATCTCGGCAATCTCACGCAGCGTGAGATCAGCCGTGTTCATGTACTCCTTTCGATACTTCGTCAGCACAGAAGCTCTAATCAGTCGCCTGCGATCCTCGCCCAAATAGTATGCAACAGGAATCCTACCATTTCTCACATGATACTCAACCGTTAATTTAGACACGCCTAACCTTTCGGCGGCTTCCTCAACGGAGAGTAATGGATCTCGTTTATTCATTTCTTCTTCTTTCTCCCCCAAAAGAACCAATAGGTAAACATCACGAATATAAATACTTCCATTGCGTCTCCTCTCGGCAATGCCGCTACCAGAACTTCATTTCTCGCAGATTCAGGAAATTCATAATCCCGTGAGATGTAGCCACTTGATTATAGTACGTCATATCAATCGTATTTGCCATCGAATACTTGCGCCACGCATAATCATACATCGTCTTCACATGAATTCTCGTGGAATCCCATCGTGTTTCGTGCAGATGGAACTGTGTCATGCGATATCCAAGATTTTCATGTCTGTTAATGACAAACTTGGCTTCGATCTCGTAACACAGGGGAAGTGCGGCCTCCAATCTAGAAGCGGATACCGTATATTCAAACATCTTGTCATCTCGAATCAATCCTATGACACGAGCTTTACCGTGATTTAGTCTCATCACATGCACAGAGAACTTTCCGCCACTTACTCCGTTCACATGAGTCACGGCCAATCCTTCAAAGAACGAAAGCTCGCTCTTCTCCACCTCGCGATATATGGAAACATGCAACTTTCGTCCTGGAAGCATATCTCCATATATCGGGTTAGGATTTTTATAACTATGGTTCATCGGCGTACTTAACATCCTCATTCGCCTCCAGCCACAACTGACGTTCTCCGTAGTGATTTATCCAATAGTACACAATCTTTTTGGCGATAGAATCCGTAATTCTGTACTCAAACTCTCTCGCCACATGATTTTGCAGATACGGAGAAGAGTGACGCATATTTACTTCTCCTCTTTGCCACAAACCGTCAAGGAAGAACATCCAATCGAAAACGTGATTGTACTCAATCCTATCGTTTTGTTCTTTCAGACTAGACGATAGTTCTGCCACCGATTGTTCGTATATATCCATCTTCAATCTCCCCCATCAGATCATCCGACTCGTCATCAATGTCATCGAACACGAAGATCATGGCTCCCTGCACGATAATATACTCTCGCCCCACATCCTCTCTTTCCAATGTCTCGTGATAAAGCAGATCCTGCTCCGTTACCGTGAACAATCTATACTTCCCACTCTTCCACCACGGTATTCTAGTCATGGTCACCACTCTCGTAGCATAGTATCTCGCTTAGTTTCTTCTCGTTTTGCTCAAGCAATGTCCACACGAGAAAAGCATTGTTAAACGATTCTTCTGCATATGAATCCCAATCCATAAGCGATACCAACTCGTCAGAAGAACTAACCTGTCCGAGCCTCTTGAACGTATGCGCCACAACCAGTGCGAACCACAACGAATCCTCACTACACCATCCACCACGCCAATCAACTCTCGCCTGCAAAAACTCCTTACTGTTACTGAACTCTCTGACGAACTCATTGATCTCGGTATAGTCCACATCTCCTACAATCGGCACGACGGAATCAATCCTATATTGAAATCCAATCTCGCTGAACCTTGCGCGGGCAGACCAGTCGTTCATTTTCATACGCATGGTCTTATCAAGGATCTCGTGATACCTTGACTCCGCATCCACGGTGAACTCACCCTCGTAATACACGGTATACTTAACTTTGTGCTTCAAGCATCACCTCCGGAAATATCACGTCCAGCACTTTTTCCACGGTACTAATCGCCTTCACGATAGAGATCAGAGGATCGGAGCTATACGACCATATATAGTTCCATGCGTTTCCCGTATACGGCTCTCCGTGCATCTCGCTCAGCACAGCCGCAGTAAACTCAGCCACCACTTCTTGTTTTTCGTCCTGTCCTCCTTTCAACCGTTCAATCTGATTGTGCGCAGCATGGGCAAGCTCGTGCCAAAACACTTGATTGCTGTGCGTTCCCACACGAATCTTCTCCATGTGCGGCGAGAACCAACCATACGCACCGTCATGAGTTGGTCGCCATTCAACAGCAACGCCCAATCTCTCAGCGACTTCAATCAACGGTGGCAATTGTGGTGGAACGTAATCAAATGTCGGAAGAGGATCTCCCTCTGTCATATGCAACGGAAAGACCGCAATACTTTGGAATCCCATAATCAACACCTTATCCTCGCCCGTCGACGCATCCTCCACCCTCCTCGTCTTAGGCGCCAGTATATATACGGCACTTCCGCCCTTCTTTACTTTGCGACCCACACTCTTCCATTGTTTGAATCCACGACAATCAATCTCTCCGCCACTCTGATAGAATGCCAACACCTGATTACTCAACGACCAGGCCGCACTTGGCATATTATCATCAGGATGTATGCGAAACTTGATCACCTTGATCACGTCGCTCATGTCGCCCTCTTTGAACTGACGAACGACCTCTTCCATCGCCTCTTTCGCCTTAAAGCTCAGACTGTTGTTCACGATTCCGCCTCTCCTCTCTGGCGTTGTCAAGCATACGATTCAACGCCATCACCTGCCGATTGCTCACGAATCCACAAGATGTCGCCTGATTCAAGAACGACTGGGCCATATAGACGTTGCCGGCCTTCGCCCAACTGCGCGCCATCTTCAACGAATTCTTCTTTGCCTGTTCCACGCTAGTAACCATTAGTAGCCTCTCTATGGGGCTGCCGCCCCATACCCCGCTATTCTTCTCGTTTAATCCACGAGAAGAATAGAATGACAAGACATAGCACCACGACCAACACCAACGGATCTGTTAATTGCATCTATTTAACCTTGCCCGCCAGCAGCACCGAGATCTCCGTTGTCATGCCCCTGGTCTTGCTCAGATACAGATCCGTAAGATTGTTCATGCACTCGCACAACAATTCCTTGTCAGTGCGTAGCCGGTTCATATCGGGCAACTCGTCCATCTCAACGCCAAGGTTCTTCAACTTGTAATGGAGATACTGAACACAATCAGGTTCGCCATAATGTTTCATCACATAGTCCATGTCCGTGAGCACAAACTTCACGTCCGCATCCGAACCCAAATGAATGAACTCGTTACCCTCATTGATCGTCACAGCGACAACAGGTTTCTCATGACTTCCAGTATTTTCGTGACTCATCTAACGTCAACCTTTCCGCCCCTCTGGGCAACGACTCCATCCGTATCGGCACACTAAGGTCTGGCACATTCTCCTTGCCGTGATATCTGAACACGACCCAACATCCCCACATGCCGACGGGCACTCGCCAGATCCTGTACAACACGGGCTGCCCGTCCTCATCCAACTCAACGGGTACAGTCAGGCTCCCGTACTCTGTCTTCGTGCACAGGTACAACAGAAGCTCAACGCCTGCGGGACGTTCGTCCCCCGCACTCCAATCCTTTGTACATCCGTGATGTTGCAACAACGATGACATACTCATCTCCTGTGTAAATACCCAGGTATTCTTTTTTTTCCCTTTTCGGGGAGCATATAGAACACCTAAGTCGCCTTATACCTGTTCTGCGGACTCTCTCTTATAAACCACCTCAATAACCGCATCCATAACCATCACGGCATTTAGCAGCGAATTATACTTACGCCAAGCCGCATCGATTCCCCTGCTACATGTCGTCACGTACCATTCACGATCTTTTAACTCGATAGCGAATCGAGTTGGATGAACAAGTCTCACCCCGAACTCGCAATCAAGAACCCAATTCTCCAACTGAAAGTCAGCGAATCGATTATCTAAATGCAACCACAATGTCACCATCTCTTCATCGTTCTCATGTGGAAGCACATGTCCACCCTCAATGCGAAATACCTCGTCGAGAATTCCAATGACCTTGGAAATCTCATCAACGTGAACTTTCCCCTTAAACTTCACGTTCGCTCCACCCTCAAAACTATTCTCGCTCATGATCATGGCCTTTCGTTCTGAATACATAGTCGAATGGACCAACCGTAGTAGGGAGCTTCGCCCCTACGATCTATTTCGTCGCTCATGCCCTGTCCTCTTGTGATAGAATTTCGCTTTCCAACAAACCGACTTCGATATCATGGGACAAACCACGACTGTCGCGTATTGAAACATGATCACTATGTTGATCAATCTCGCCAGAGTATACGCAAGCAAACGTCCTTCTTCGTGTTCCATCACCATACAAAACACTTGTTCTTCATTGTGATTCACAACGACAATCTCAATATCAACTGAATTCGCACCGACAATCAACGTCGCGTAAGGAATACGTCCATCACGCGCAAAATCTTCTCTGTCCCGCAAATATTCTTCGCTAAATTCAGGCATACACACTCTTCTTTCGCTAAAATATTCACAAAAATTTCCGGACATACACATTGCCGTTTTCACACACACACACACACACAAAAATTCTCGGACGGGGGCAGACAATTCGCAACCCACCTCGCACGAACATAGGGGCTTCGCCCCTATAACCCCAGTAGGGCTGCCGCCCCCACGCCCTGCACGAGATCATGGTGCCTCCGGCCTGTCACGGGAATTCGTACGCAACTTTTTGGGCGAAAAAAAAAGCCTTCGCCCGACCTCGAAAGGCCGAACGAAGGCTTCGTTTCTACAACTGGTACTCGTAATCGTGTTCAACTACCACAATCTGGCGAAATTTCATCTTTCGCTTACATACCGGACAGAATCCTCGTGAGACATTTTCGTAGGAAGCGTGCACCTTTGCCCGACAGTTCGGACAGTCGGTGTTTACGAACACCCTCACGAGAATCTTGCTCGATTCTCGCCTGGACATAGGTCACTCCCCCGAAACTACTTGAGCCACGAAAGCACACTTGTTGCGAACTCCTTCGTTATACCTAGCCACGGATCATCCATTTTCGGGAAGAAACTGGGAAGCCACCACGACTTCTGCGCCCAACCAGTCTCACGAACTGCATCACCAATCTTTATTCTTCGGACGGTGATACTGTCTCGCCCATCCTCTCGGCGGGCCATAGCTTCTAGCACGACATGTCCGCATCTAATAACTTCTAGATGATTCGCCATAGAGGCAAAACCAACTACTCGTGGCCCTTTGCCTTGCGCATAACGAAGATCCTCTTTCAGCACTCGTTCTATGTGATGAATGATAATATTCGCTATGGCATTCTGCACTTCAACTCGTGATGGATCTTCAAGTCGTTCCATAGTAGGGGCGGCTGCCCCTACGACCCCGCAGGGTCAGCCGCCGTGCTCCTTTCTAATCATCTACGATCTTGAGCATCATTTGCTCAAACGCCTTTTCATCACGAATACTCGCCAACGTATTCGTTCGACAACCTACACACCACTCGTTCCCACGGCCTTGACTTCTCGGGGCGCCGCAGATGGGGCAACTTTCGCTGCCCATATCTACTGCCACGAACAGTTCAAGGTCGGGCGCCAGACCAATGATGGCCCGTCGTGGCTCTGCCACTTTTAGCACGGCATCACCTGGGCGAAAACTCCGCCCGCGCATGTGTCCACGAGAAACTATGGCACAAGCGCGCACGAACTTTTCTTCATCGCAGTCTGGCACCTCGACCCACGAAGTCAAAGGCGAACGTTCCGTTCCAATAATCCTGAGTAACGTCACCTTGACTTTCATGCGAACTATTCGTCAAATTCTAGTGCGGCGGCTCCGGAAGTGACCTTGGTGAGAGTACGACAACTCTCACAGATGTCATCGTGCTTCAACTCATACGGGGCACCACACTTCTCGCACAGGCCCTGCATGCCTCGCCCCTTGTAATGCCAATGCCATTCAAGCGAGCCATCTTCATTCGTGAACTTTGCATACGAATATTTCGCATCATAGTTCTCTTTTCGCAGGAACCATTTCGGGCCACGCTCCGCAAGTTCATCCTTAATCGCCATAATCCCTTTTCCCGCACCACCAATATCCGCGTATACGGTATGCTGATAACGAGAAAGAACCTCACCATTCTGAACGAGTGTTACTACGAACGTGTAAGTCGTCTGCTTCGTGGCTGTAGCCATTGTTCGTATTGTCCTTTCGTAGACAATAGTGGGGAGAGAACCCCCCACGCCCCCCCAAACGGGAAGACGTTAGAACGCCCACGCTACCACGCGGTAGCGTACCAGGAACCATATCCTGGCGGTAGGGGCGGCTGCCCCTACGACCCAACGCGGGGTCGTAGGGGCTTGCCCCTACCCGCACGACTTCTACTATTGACTCTCGGGACTAACCAATGGAATTGAGCGTCTTTTCGGACAGAATGCTCGTAATATTCACATTCTCTGCATTCTCAGTCGCCCAAGCGAGATATGCCCTACGAGCACCCAGTACGTCATCATATCTTCGCCCTTGATCATCGTATCCCATACAACCGATACTTTCGGGATACTTTGGAATCTCGTCTAAAAACTCTGCGAGCTTCTCATCTGGGGCGAAATCCTTACGAAAATACCAATCTCCAATCTCTTCCGAATCACCAACCTCTGGTGCGAGAGCAACATACTCGTCCACAGACATTCCGTCGCTCTCATCGTCGTAACAGATTTGAGCCTCGGAAATCGCATCAAGCAGAGATTCGTACTCATATTTCGCAGTAGCATAGAAACTGATATATGTTCCTGTCACGATAGGTACAAACTCGTTTTGATACTTCTTGCCCAATTCTCGCATCTCTTTGAGAATCGCACCGGACCCATCACGATCCAACTTTGTCGTGAAGGATATGACCATTCTGTTCTCGTTATAAAACATTACCACCGCATGGTCCACGTCATCTGCTGCGAACCTCTCCAGTAAAACACCTAACGACAGATCCATTTTCGTAATTCCTTTCTTGAAACATATCGTGCTCACACCGATTGTGAGCACGATTCTGCGTACTACCATAGGGGCTTCGCCCCTATAACCCCAGTAGGGCTGCCGCCCTACAACCCGCTAGATCGAACTGGACCTGATACGAGATGATTTGCTTGGTGCGAACCATCCGTCCGGTTTGGTGCCATTCTGCACGCCGGCCACAATCCGCTCTACAGTCTCTATCTCGTTCTGTATCGCCACGCCCAACTCGCCAGGCCGCACTTGCGAAAGCGCCGTGCGGCGCAGGAAGGTGCCATACTCGCCACATCCACCATCCCGTGCCATTCTTATCACGACCTGGGTGAGCGGTAGTTCGATACGAACAAGGTTAATGCCGTACGTATACTCAATTCTCACATCGATGGTGAAGTTCGCACAGGAACTTTCTTGCCCAACTCGTGACAACAACTCGTGCAAGCTCAGAGAATCTTTCATCGTTTGATCCTTTCGTAATAGGAGCCTCGCTCCTATGACCCCTTTTCGGGCAGCCTATAGATTTCTATTGCGAAAGGTAGTACGCAGAATCGTGCTCACATGGGGCTTCGCCCCATACCCCCGTAGGAATACAAGGACGAACCTTGTGTGAGATAAATCATATTCTCCCGAGATTTGGACGTTCGCATCGCCAGCATACCAGGTTGTCTCGTACCTATCCTTAGACCCACTGCGACTTTCTCGTGCGGTTCTGTTAGGTGTTCGCAGTAGGGGCATTGCCCCTACGACTCCTCGACTTTCGGGAGTATACTACTGCTCCACTCCGCACTCTCTAGTTCCGACAGTTTCGTGATAGTCCCCGTAAGAGCTTTCCGCTCCTACACTTTTGTACCTGCGATGATCGGCGCTACTTGTTTCGCACATGTATGGGCTGCCGCCCCTACAACCCCGCACTAGCCCTCACACTTCGTGAGACAGTTGTCCTTCCGCTTGCACTAGAGAGACAAGTCATCGTCCGGTGCAGCGTATCAGTAGAATGGTATCGTGCTAGTGGGTGCTCCTGCGTGCGGTGAGATCGCCAGGATCTCCACGTTCGCGCCTGCGTCCGCGTCTTCGGGCTACTGTTAAGGTTCAACCTCTGGAACGGAGCCAGAGGGGCCGCACTACTCGCCGTTCCATTTCTCTAACCCGCCACAGGGGCCGTGCGGTTGGCCTCGTGCGGGACTCTGATGCGGGTAGAACATTTGTTCTACACTAGCCTACTACCATAAGTCTACCACAATTTGCAAAAATGCGCAAATTCAGATAGTGGTGATGAACACCTCGACACCCACACCGCAAGGGGCTTCGCCACCTGCACCCCCGAGGCT
>Ga0307379_10008249_pt1 | contig 14060 bp, 12 predicted proteins | sample UN2MG_FD_202237 | JGI IMG/M metagenome (GOLD analysis project Ga0307379, IMG submission 202237) | Soil microbial communities from Risofladan, Vaasa, Finland - UN-2 | ecosystem: Environmental > Terrestrial > Soil > Coastal area > Acid sulfate soil | place: Finland: Risofladan, Vaasa | collected...
AGGCAGCGAGCTGCCGAACTGACGTTAGCTGTGCCGCAAGCCGAGCGACCTCGAGCCCCGACCACGTGAATGCATGTTCCACTGAAGAGTGCCGGCTCATAAGCTCCGAAGATATCTCCGCTCTCAGGTGGTCGCTCGAGCCATCATCCACCAGGACCTCATCGCTTAGATGCCTTCCATCCGGAACCTTGATTCCCGAACCAAGCACCGAGCCATAGACCTGGCTGCCTCTGCCGATGGAAGCGCCGTTTCCAAGAACGCTGTGAGTGATCGCCGCCTCATCTTCCACAATGCTCGCGTCCCCGAGCACCGAGAATCGGCCAAGCGACGAGTTCCTGCTCATGCGGACGCCGTTGCCCACATAGAACGGGGCTTTGAGCTTGACTGTGGGATGGATCTCACAATCGTCGCCGACCCAGATTCCGTTCGCCACTCGCCGAGCCGGGAGGTTCAGCTTCACTCTGCCGGTGAGGGCGTCGAAATGGACGTTTCGATACTGGGCGAGGCTTCCCACGTCACACCAGTAACCCTCGGCTCGATAGGAGAAGAACGGCTCCTGGTTCTCGAGCAGTCTGGGGAAGAGGTTCCTGCTGAAATCATACGGCATCTCATAGGGAATGTAGCTAATCACCTCGGGATCGAGGATGTAGATGCCGGTGTTGATGGTGTTGGTGAAAACCTCGGATTGCCTGGGCTTCTCGATGAAGCGTTTGACCTTGCCGCCGTTGTCGGATTCCACTATCCCGAACTGCGAAGGATTATCCACTTCATAGAGCAGCATGGTGGCGATGGCTGATTTCTTCTTATGATACTCGGTTGCCGCTTTCAGATCGAAATCGGTGACCGCGTCGCCGGAGAGAACTACGAAAGTATCATTCAGCATTGGTTGAAGGCGACGCAATCCACCTGCGGTACCCATCGGCGAATCTTCCAGCGCGTACTGGATGTTGACTCCCCATTTGGAGCCGCCGCCGAAGTAATCAATGATCTGCTCGGCCTTGTGGGCCAGGGTGATGGTGATATCATAGATATCGTGGCGTTTGAGGAGGTTGATTGCATGCTCAAGGACGGGCTTGTTGAACAAACCTACCATGGGCTTGGGGATGCGTGAGGTGAGGGGGAAAAGACGCGTTCCCTTGCCGCCAGCAAGGATAACAGCCCGCATAGAGAGATCTCCTCCTTGAAAATGGGGTGTGCCCAAAAACGGCGCTCAACCTGATTATCGGCAGCAAGCTGGGCAATTTGGAGGTCACGGGGAGGAGAAATGGTCGAATTGCGAGGCAGGATCAAGCAAAGCGGTGCTGCCCCATCAACCATTAACCATGTGACCATTCCCCATTTCCCTTTGCCCAGTCGGGCAGAGGTGGAGGATTGGGCAGATGTCGTGCTTTGGGTTTCGAGCGGTGCAGATCTCCCGGCCGAGGTAGATGAGCATGTGGCTGAGATCATTCCAGTCCTTCCTCGGGGTGATCTCCATTAGCTCCTGCTCGACCTTATCGGCTTCTTTCTTCCCGGCAAGCCTTGGGTCAACCAGCCTGAGTCGCCCTGAGACTCGGAGGACATGGGTATCTACCGGGATCGCCGGCTTCCCGAAGGCATTGGAGAGGATGACATTGGCGGTTTTTCGACCGACCCCTCGAAGCGCGGTGAGGTCTTCCATGTTGTCCGGCACCTTCCCGCCGAACTTGGAAACGATGTCCTGAGAGGCTTCCATGATTGCCCTCGTCTTCTGGCGAAAGAAGCCGGTCGCACGGATCTCATGCTCCAGTTCCCGGGGATCGGCCTTCGCAAAAGCCTCGGGCGAGGGGTACTTCTTGAAGAGGCCCGGCGTGATCTGATTGACCTTCACGTCGGTTGACTGGGCGGAGAGGATAGTCGCCACCAGGAGCTGGAACGGGCTCTCGTAGTTCAATGCCGTCCGAGGGTGCGGATATCTCTGCCTCAGAATCCGCACGATCTCGACTACCCGCTTCTTCCTGTCATCCGCCATCTCCCCGCCCCCTCGCCGAGAAGTATACCCAGGATTGGCAGGTTAGTGCAACTAATCAGACGGCTTCAGGCCTTCCGTCGGGTCCGCCACCCAGCCCATGAAAAGTATCAGGCCTGTTCGATCATCCCGTATTGCGAAGAAGAAGGGATGATTGGCGAGAAATGCTTGTGGGTAAGCGGATCGCTGCTGGGGGGCAGGTCTATCGCCCCCTTCACGTACCTCCACGCGAGCGCTGTGCTGTATGCCAGTTACGTTGAAAGGCTGCAAGCACATCTTACCAAAGTCAGTCTTTGCTGCATCAGATGAGAGGTCTATCCCCAAGGCTTTCAGACTGCTTCCCAAGTCGGCTGCATACTCTGTTGTCCAAACCGGTATGCAAACCGTCACGACGGTCTGTCGCATCTCGGACATCCATTTCTCCCAACTTCTTGCATCCAACACCTCTGCATAGCTGTCTAGGAGGTACATGCTGGTATGGCGGTTGACATATGGAAGACGAATGATCTTTGGTCCGCCGCTCACGCTGCTTCTGAAGCGGAACACGCCAAAGGACGACACGGCCTCGACATCATTCCAATCCTGGTCTCTATGCCTGAATGGGAGGTGGTCGTACTCTGACTTATCAAGCTTGTACATCCACTGTGCATCAAATCGCGAGGCGCTGACTAAGGCTAGCGTACCATCAGGCTTTGAGGTGCCCAAGTTCGATACCTTGACTTTGTAATAGCGCTCATTTGTCTTTAGGAACTCGGGTCTGAAGCGAACACCTTTTCCAGTCAGAATTGAGTTGGCGATATCCATCTTGACTCCTGGGTTGGGATTTTCCAGCATACGAGTTAGCCTGCCATTGGCGCGGTTTATCTCACCCAAGGACATCCCCTCGAGCCGCAGAGCCTTCGCCATGTCATGTCGGGTCCGGCCAGAAGCTCCGTTGTAGGCTAACTGTAGGTCAAGAGCAAGCCCAGCCGGAGAGATCAGAATATTCTTGCCAGGGTCCTTTTTCAGAAGTTCTTTGAGAATTCGGAAGCCGAACTCATTGTCTGCCTTTACAAGTTTCGAATCAGGAGGATTTGCAAGCGTCCTCCAGGCAAGATAGACCATGACGGAAATCAGCATCAAACCGAGCCCAAGTTTGACCACATATCCGCTGTTGAGCGTGCGCATCTTTCTGCCCTCTTGCTTACTTTCCCTATCACTGCAGATCAGAAATCCAAACGGTATAGGGGTCTCCTATGGTTACCAGGTACTCGTGCATTGAGCCCCAGTAATAGGGAGAAAACAGCGTCAGCAGCTGTGCCTGGCTGACAGTGTATCCTCCACCAAAATAGCTCCAGAGAGTCCTTGTCCAGTCCGAGCCATCCAGACCGTCTACATTGCCGTACCTGTGGCACCAGCCCATAAAGCAGGCACCTTCAGACCAGTCGTCGATTCCGAAAGCCTCCGCTATGGTAGTGTCAAGATGTCCCTCATCAAATCCTGCTCCCCAGCATGAGTTCAACTGTACAAGGTGATACTGCCCGGCTGGAATGCTGAGCGCCCAGAAGTCCTCACCGCAGACCTGCATGGGATCATAGAAAAACAGCTGACTCCGTGGCAACGTTGGGCTGTGACCGCAAGTGTCCCAATAGCCGTGTTCCGCGTTGAACCAAGCCTTGAACGGGTCAAGCAGCCAGTCCTGCATGCCTTTCCTCACACGCCTTCCCATTCCCAGCGCCGTCTGGGAAGGCCATGTCCGCCATTGTGGATCAGCAATGATTGTGAAGGCAATGTTGTTGGCATAGCACTGGTCTATCACTGATTGGATATCGCTGAACAGTGCGTCACGAAGCGTTGGATCGCTTGAGTCCTTGAATCTGGTTGATATGGTAATCAAAACAGTGCCATGACGAGAGATCGTGATTGGCCATGACGATCCACTGCCACCCGCGGCCAACAAGCCTCCAGAGCCCGCGCTGAACTCCATGCGGTAGATGCCCGGCACGTATGATCCGCCTATCTTCCCATCCCATGCTACGTCTATTGGGCCAGGTCCCGTTCCTGAACTGGAGAAGATAACGCTGTCGGAGTGATCCAGCACATCAACCGTCCAGTCATCAGCTTCATTTGCCGTACCAGTCAGCTCTATCACTCCAGGGATTGCATCGTCGGTAAACAATTCCATCCGGTTGATCTCAAGCTCAGACAGAGCATTGTAGATATTCACATGAATCCGCTGTGACCAACCCACTGCTGATCCTGAGGTCGCTGAGGCCTGAAGCACATGATCGCCGTTCGACAGTATCCTGCTGTCGAAGTTCGGGCCGGCATCTTTGGCTGCCGGCTTGGGAGCGCCGAAGGCCACGTCATCTACATACAGCATAAGGTCATGCAGATCCACAGGACCATTCGGACCTTCTACAGTAGCAGCCACAGAAATCGTGCCGACTCCTGTCATGTCCGAGCCGTCGCTTGGCTCAACGATGCGAACCTGCGGATCATCAGCATCTGCAAACTCCACGTACGCTGGGGCAGTGAGACTGCCGCAGGTGGCGGTAAGGGTGGCGGTATTCGGGGTCGTCAGGGAGATAAGCGTGGCTGAGAGGATGCCTTGATCGCTTGTGTCGCCGGTGACGGTGTTGGTGCTGGTCTCCTGGAAGGTGCTCATGTCGGTGGTAATGGTTACCGATTTGCCTTGCAGCGGTGCGCCCTCCAGATCGGTGACATGGGCCGTGATCAAGGATGTGCTCATGCCGTCCGGCGGTATCCTGGTAGGATTCGCAGTAAGCCAGAGGATGATGCCGCCGCCCTGGCTCTCAAGCGTAAAGGTAGGCGTGGTGGGTGGGTCAGTATGAATCACCTGTGACTCAGACTTATACCCCTGGGCACAGGCGGTGACAAGGTAGTACCCTACCGGCAAGTCCTCGATTGCCGCAACGCCGCTCGAATTCGTGACCGCTGAGCCGTATTTGCAGTAGATCCGTGCGCCGATGAGCGGATTCGCTGGTGTGCTTGTGTCGGTGACAGTGGCGAGGATGCCCCCGCGAGGAGTATCCGTATGTATAGTTCCCGGCACGATGAGAGCCACGGACTTGCTTGCATACATGTGATAGCCATGCCAGCTCTCCATAGTCTCGGTGTAAGCATAGTCATCAGGCAAGCCAATATCACGCGAGCTTGTGAATTGGGGCTCCCACCATACTCCAACCGAGCACACCCACTGCAGGTCAAACCAGGCTTCCTGCAGTCCTGCCATCCTTTTGCCGTCGGTGACCTTCAAATCGCTCCAAAGCATATCGTGATTGAGCGGATGGCCGAAGAGGTTGTATACCCATGGGTACGGCAAAGATATCCACCGATCGGTGGTATCGTCGTTAACCGCAGAATATGATATCTGCTCGAATTGCTTTAGCCTCAGCCAGTAGCCCGCGCCATGGCGGAAGTTGCTCAGAGGCTCAAGCTCATCCTGTTGGTTGAAGGGAAGGCGAACCTGCCTGCTGCCCTCAGGTCTTCTGGGATAGTAAGTCCACATGTATCCCCGCCCCATAATGGAAAGCGCACCGGGATTGACGGCGCTTGGCAATGGAAGACATGTGAGGTTGAACTGCGCTTGGTCTCCTGTCTCAGGTATTACGCATTGACTGCAGTCTGAGCTGTGCACCGTCGTTGTTGGCACAGGGGTTAAGACGTCGCCTTGAGACAGTATCAGCGGGAGCACCCTGTGCTGGTCATCCAGCCTGGTGCTGACTATGCCGATGACACCTACCAGATACCCCTTTGAGAGGCCTGACGAATCTGCCCGGACCATTACGCCGAGGTTCTTGCACGTGCCTTGGTCTTCATGGGTAGTGCCATCCCAGACGTCGGAGCCGATATTCTGGTCCATTTCATCCTTAGGTGGGTCTGGGTCGTCATATTCCTGGTTGAAGTAGACATCCGAACCATCGTCAACGTAGAAATGGTCGTCACCCAGAGCGGTGACTCTTCCGTATATCTGGACGAGCAGGCCCACATTGTTGATGCCGATTGCCTTCAGACCGACCGGCTCCTCGGCCGTGGGTACTCGCAACACCACCCCTGGCTGATAGCCTGCCGCGCCTCCGCCGATGTCAGCAAGCGAAATGAGCAGGGGTTCCGGAATCACTTGAGACGGCAGCGAACAGGACGTGATAGTCTCGGCTTCAAGAACCCTCTCTCCGTCAGCTGTTGCCAATGTGCCCGTGATATCTACCGCTTCCCCGACCTGCAAGCTTACGGATTCTTCCGTGGTTACTCTGATGCCCGCGGAACGATCCGCCTCCTGAACATAGAACACTATGGGGACATACTCGCTTATAATGCCTGAGACCACCTTGCCGGCGATCTGCACTTCAGTATCGTCCGGTAGGTATTTCAGCAAACCGATGGACCCGCCGGGGGCCGTATTGATAGGCGTGAGAAGCGGCGGAGGGAACTCCAGCGTTATCTCGTCAGGGGCAACGTTGCCGCCCGGGGGAACGATTGCGAACGCACAGGTAGCCAATATGAGCGACAGCAGAATGATCAGACTGATTCTGTACATCATTGGTTCCCTCCCATCATTTTCTCGTAACGATCTATCACATCCTGTGCGGACTTGGCCGCGTCAGTGCCCGGGAACGCTGAAACAACCGCCGTGAACTGTGTGTTGGCCTCCTCATGCTTGCCAGCCATGCGTAAGCATTCGCCCTTGTTGTAAGCTGCTTGCTCTACAATGTCTACGGCTGGGATGGACCCCAGAGTATCGCCCCTCTGCACCGCTGCCTGAGCACAAGATCCAAGGCTGGACAATGCAACGGCCTTCCAAGAGGTGTTCTTCTCAGCGAGGCCGGACCCCGACTGGGAGTCGAGAAGGGCATCATACTGGGCGACCGCCTCGTCCGGTTTCTGCAGCTCCTGCGAGCAGACCGCGATTCCGTAGAGGGCAATTCCTCGAATGTATGGTTGGCCGGCATAGGTTTGGGCGGCGGACTTGTACTTCTGGTGCGCCTCAAGAGCGTTGCCCATTAGGAGCAGGGCCTCCGCAGCGCCTAGTTCCGACTTGCCCCTGATCTGGGCATCCGAGGAGGCGGATAACCCGCCAAACATGGCAATCGCAGCAGGGAGACTTTCCTTGTCTTTGGAGGCATAGAACCTCATTATCTTCACAAAGGCGCTTTGCATGGTCGCTTCGTCCACCAAGGCCGTGGATGCGCCTGAAGCAGCTTTTCACCCTATCAAAAGCGGCCTCGGCTTTATCCAGTTCCACATTGCGCAGATATAGTCCGCCCAGGGTCTTGTCACGCGAGCACACTGCGGATGGTCTTTGTAGACCGCCAGGAAGTCCTCGAAGTCCTTGACCGCCTGATTTGCGTCGGTTCTCGAATGCAGATAGCCGATGCGCACCAGAGCTACACCGGCTTCTGGACTGGACGCATACTTGGTCCTCACCTGAGAGAACGCATCCAGAAGCTCTTGAGTCGAATCGGGGCTGGTCTTCATCTTGATATAGGCCAGCTTGAGTTGAGCGCCCGGGGCTTTGGGCGATGAAGGGAAGTCCGTGAGGAGCTGGTTGAGGAGTGTGGCGGCGTCTGTCAGATCGCCTGCGTCTACCTTCGCACAGGCCGCGTCCCACAAATCCGTATCATCGGAGGCGAAGCCGGACGAACATAACATAAAAAACAGAACAGCGAAGATCAGAGACAGCACATACCTGCGCATAGGTGGCCCTCCCTGCGATGTTTGCTTACCAATGGAGTAACGTTTGAGGCTGGTAAAATGATTCGGTATTTGCAGAGAATGTCCTTCTTTTTTGACATTTCCTTTTCCTGGCGGATATAATCAACATCAGTAGCAGGAGACGGCGGATGTATGAGTTGACGGTGGAATCGCAGTTCGATTCGGCGCACAATTTGAGGAGTTACAGCGGCCCGTGCGAGGCCCTCCATGGGCATACTTACCGGGTGCAGGTGTCATATTCGGGCGATTCCCTGGATGACTTGGGCATCCTGATTGACTTTAAGCGACTGAAGACCGCTCTGGGCGAGGTGATCTCGTACCTGGACCACCGCTACCTGAACGAGCTTCTGGAATTCCAGCAGCAGAACCCTACTGCCGAGAATATCGCCAGGGTGATCTATGAGAAGATGCAGGATCTCATCCCTGGCGGGGTCACCAAGACGATGGTCTGGGAGACTCCGACTTCCTGTGCCAGCTATTGGTCGGAGTGATCACTTCACTTTCCACGAGGAACACTTAACATGGCAGCAGCCCGAGTCTTATCCACCGATCGCATAGTGGTGTGCGACGGCGCAATGGGAACGATGATCCACTCGAAAGGCATCCCGGTCGGGGCGTCGTTCGATGAGGTCAACCTCAGCCAGCCGGAGATCGTCAAGGAGATTCACCGAGCCTATATTCAGGCAGGCGCGGATATCCTGGAGACCAACACCTTCGGCGCGAATAGGATCAAGCTGGAGAGCCACGGCCTGGCGCACAAGGTTCGCGACATCAATATCGCTGGCGCGCGACTTGCGAAGAGTTGTGCGGGCGACCGAGCTCTCGTCGCGGGGGCGGTCGGCCCCACCAGCCGGCTGATGCATCCACTCGGCCCATTGACCTTCGATGAGGCGTGCGATGTCTATCGCGAGCAGATAATGGCCCTTTGCGAGGGTGGGGTGGATTTGCTGATCATCGAGACGATCCAGGACCTCCGTGAGGCGAAAGCCGCCATGCTCGCTGCCAAGGCAATAACCGAGATTCCAATCATCAGTCAGATGTCATTCGGGCAAGAGGGCCGAACCATGATGGGCACCTCCCCTGATGTGGCGGCCGTTGTCTTCAGCCATTTCGGCGCGAGGCTGGTCGGCACGAACTGCGGCACAGGCCCTCAGGACATGCTGGATGCAGTCCGTGCGATGGCGGGAGTGACGGCATGCGGGCTTTCCGCTCAGCCGAATGCCGGCCTGCCTCGATTCGTGGAGGGGCGGCTGATGTACCTGTCTACCCCCGAATATATGGCCGACTTCGCCAGGCAGTTCGCTGAGGTCGGAGCGACCCTGGTGGGCGGATGCTGCGGGACGACGCCCGATCACACTAGAGCTGTCGTTGACGCCGTATCCGGCATGACTCCGATGAAGCGTAAGGCGAATGACAGGCTTTTGGTGGCAAGCCGAACCCGATTGTTCGAGATCGGTCAACTGACGATCATAGGCAACAGGATGGCAGCGAGTCCTGAGTTGGCGGCGGATGTGAAAGGCGGGCATTTCAAGCTTGTTCAGGATTCCGCCCAGAGCCAGTTTGAGGCCGGCGCATCTCTCATCGGCATTGACTGCGACCACGTCCCCTCGGGAATGATCGGCCACATGGTTGAGCTGGTGCAGACCGGCTCATCGGCGGCCGTGTATCTGACCGCATCCAACATCGGCGTGCTGGAGGAGGCTCTTCGCGCGGTGGAGGGCCGGCCGGTTGTGATGCTGAGGGGTTCGGTGACAGCGGTCATCGAATCGCTGCTTCCATTGGCGAAAAGATATGGCTCGGCGGTGGCCTTTGAAGCGAAGGAGGGTTCGCCGGAAGAGAGGCTGAGGACCGCCCATGAAGTGATCCAGGCGGCGGAGCAGTGTGGACTCGGGAAGGAAAGCATGTTGGCGGACCCAGGTAGTCTGGAAGCGGCAAAACTTATCAAGGCCGACTTGGGAGTGAAGTGCATGGGCCTGGATGCCGTCATCGGTGACCCGAAAGCGATTGAGAAGTAGATATGTCACTCGGTCCAAAGCTAGGAAAGAAATTCATAACGACGGTCGAACTGGATCCTCCTCGAGGGGTGAACATTGACAAGGTCCTCGAAGGGGCGGCTCTCCTGAAAAGCGTGGATGCGGTCAATCTCGCAGACAGCCCCATGGCGCGAGTGCGGATGAGCCCCATCGCGCTGGCTCATTTGATTCGAGAGCGACTCGGCATCGAGACCGTGCTGCACATGACCTGCCGGGATAGGAACCTCCTGAGCCTTCAGTCGGATTTGCTGGGGGCGTATGCGCTGGGCGTAGAGAACGTTCTGGCGCTCACCGGCGATCCGCCGTCAATCGGCGATTTCCCCCAGGCAACCGGCGTGTTCGATGTGACTTCCGAAGGTCTGGTCCACCTTATTCGGCGGCTTAACTCGGGGACCGACCTTGCCGGCAATGAGTTGAACAGCCCGACCGACTTCTGCATCGGGGTGGCGGTCAATCCGATGGCCGATGACCTGAAAAAGGAAATCGGGCGATTGGAGGGAAAGGTCGCCGCGGGGGCTCACTTCTCGCAGACCCAGCCGGTCTATGAACCCGACATCGTTTACCGGCTGCTCGAGGCGACCAGCCATATCGGCATTCCAATCATGATCGGGGTACTGCCGCTCAGGAGTTCCAGGCATTGTGAGTTCCTGCATAACGAAGTCCCCGGTATCACGATCCCCGATGACATCAGAGAGCGGATGAAGGCCGCCGGGGAGAATGGCCGGGCGGAGGGCATCCGAATCGCTGTGGAGTTCCTCAGCAAGGTGAAGGCCGACATTGCGGGCGTCTACTTCATGCCCCCATTCGCCGACTACGGCATGGCCGCCGAGATCATCGAGGCGATCTAGCGATTTCAGATTGCAGGTTTTCCCGCCTGGCGGGATCCCGTCTTTAAGCGGGACAAATCGCAAATTGAAAGAGCCGGAAGGAATTGGCGGATGAGTAAGGGCTTTGTCTCGGAGATATTCTCAGGGATTCAGGGCGAGGGTCTGCTGGTCGGGGAGCGACAGGTCTTCATCAGGCTCGCCGGCTGCAATCTGAGATGCGCCTACTGCGATACGCCTCTCTCTCAAGTTCCTACCGACTCCTTCCGGATCGAGCAGACGCCGGGTAAGCGAGACTTCACCGTCCAAGCGAATCCTCTGAGTGCGGAAGAGGTCGCCAGCCATGCGTCTCGTCTGCGGATTGGCAGCACGGTGTCATTGACCGGTGGGGAGCCTCTGGTTCAGGCGGACTTCGCGGCGAAGATTTCGGAGTTACTGAAACAGAGCGGCTTCAGGATCATACTGGAGACGAACGGCAGCCTCCCCGATGCCCTGCCGGAGATTCTGCCTCACATAGACATCGTGAGCATGGATATCAAGCTGCCGAGCGCCACCTGCGGACCTGATTTGCTTCAGGCGCATGAGCAATTTCTGCTCAAGGCGATTACCCGAGACGTATCCGTGAAGATCGTGTTGACGGCGGATACTTCGACAGACGAATTGCTGGCGGCAGTCGGCATGATCAAGTCAGTGAATGCAAAGATACCCCTCGTGCTTCAGCCGGTCACCGGCGATCATCCTCCCAGCCCTTCTCAGGTGCTGGATTGGCAGGCGCAATGCCTGATGCATCTCAGCACGGTGCTCGTGATCCCTCAGTGCCATAAGATGATGGGGCAGCTATAAGACCGATAGGACAGATTCGACGGATGGGACGTCACTGCCCGTTACGGGCGGGCTTGTGGAGCTTGAGTCGGAGGAATACCGGCATCGGCTTCCCGAATAGCGGCAGGGTCAGCTTCTCGATCTCGGGATTCTCGAAGTGGGTCTTGCTCGCCAGGGCTGTGAGCTGGTTCTCGCTGTAGGCCGCCCTCGACGACGCGACCGGTCCGAACTGAAGCGCGAGCCGTTGCAAGAACGGCAGCCCAGACTCCAGTGATCGCCAGGTCTCGGGCTCGACGCCTTTGCGGTAGTCGTAGATCCAGAACTGCCCGCCGGGAACGAGTATGTGGAAGATCTCCTCGAAGACGGCGAGCGGATCTCTCCAATGATGGAGCACGTTGACGGCTACCGCGAGATCGAAGTATCTGCCGGGGAAGGGGAGATTGGCAATGTCGCCGGCCGCGAATTCGACTACCTTTGACACGCCGGATGCCAGGGCATTTGCATTCGCTACCCGAATCATTTCCGCGGAAGTGTCCACACCCACAACGCAGGCTGCGTCCCGCTTCGCGAGTTCTACGGGCAGGTAGCCCACGCCGGTTCCCAGGTCCAGTATTCGCTCGAAATGCTCTCCCTTAGCGATATCGTCGGCAATCGCCTGGTAAAGAGGCCTGAACCCCCGAGAGGCCAGAAACGTGTAGAGCCGGGCGCCGGGGAACGGCACTGCTTCCACGGATTGGGCGAGATCCGCGACCCGGCTCGAGAGCTTGATCTTCCGAGCCACCGCACAGATGCCTACACCGCATACTCCCGCAACTATTCCCGCCTTGAGTGTCTTTGCCAGCTTAGCCATTGCCTGCACCACATCTGTTAGGAATCTTACCCCAAAACACGGAACCGTGAAAAGGCTGCGTCCCAATTCTCCTTCTACGGGTTCCAGCGTGCATCCTCCTTGTTTGACATGCCCGAGGTATCTACCTAGAATTATGGCAAGAATACCAGGCGTCTGTAATTGGAGAGGTGGGCTGTTAATGAATACTATCGAGAACAAGATCACCAGCATCCTGTCTCCGGTGGCCGGGACTTTCGCCGTTTCGGCGCAAGAAATGCGCACGAAAGAGAAGATCTCGATCAATGAGAACCTGGTCTTCAAGTCCGCCAGTGTCATTAAGGTACCCATACTCGTCGAGTTGTTCTGCCGTCGTGATGAGGGAGGCTTGTCGCTGGACGACATCATCGAGCTGAAGGATGAGCACAAGGTTGAGGGCTCGGGTGTGTTGAAGGAGCTTCATGCCGGTCTGCGATTCACCGTTCTCGACCTGGTCACCTTGATGATAGTGGTGAGCGACAACACTGCAACTAACATGCTGATTGATCGCCTGGAAATCGAGTCTGTCACCGGAAGGATGCGATCATTCGGCTTGAAGGATACCGTTCTTGCGCGGAAGATGTACGACTGGGAGCAAGCGGCTCTCGGCAAGGAGAACCTTTGCACTCCCATGGATATCGCCCTCCTTCTCAAGCTAATGGCCGAAGGCCGGATTTCAAGTAAATCTACGAGTATGGAAATGCTCGAAATCATGGCAAAACAACAATGTAGGGAGAGAATTCCACTCTTGCTCCCCGAGGGAGTAAGAGTTGCAAACAAGACTGGCTCGCTGACCGGAGTTACCCATGATGTAGCGGTGGTGACCGCTCCGGGGCATGAGTATGTCTTGGTGATTATGGCCAAAGACGCGGCCGATACGGTTGCGGCGGACAGGGCTATCGCCGATGCGTCCAAGGCCGTCTACGAGCACTTTTGCTCGTAATGTTTTCGGTATCTGCGCGGGGTAGTGCGAAGGAGGGGATGCAGAATGCCGGGGCACGTAGAAAGAGCAGTGAATTGCTGGGAAGTCGAGCGGCGGTCGTGCGGCCAGGTTTTGAAGCCGTACTACGTCGTCATGCTCAGGAACAAGAAAGTCGGCAAGTCCGTGATCAAGGCTACTTCTTCGGATGGACAGTCAATGACGGAATACGCCGACCAACTTCGGAAAGACCTTTACGATTTGACTGACTACGAATTCGTGAGCAAATACCAGCTCGGGTCAACGGCCTGAGACACTGCAACAGACTGGATAGGTATTCGAGCGTCCCGATCTTCGGGGCGCTTTTTTTATATCTTGTAAGCCGTAAATAGCGGAGGAAAGGCCGTGGAGGCCGTGGAAGGGTACGTTCGGGTCGGGAGTACAAAATCAGGTAAGCCATGAAGAGAGTTTTGCCTATAATAATACTGGCGGTCTTGCTGGGTGTGATCATCAGTATCACCTTCAGCCCCGACCTGAAGACCCCTGCTTTGCAGGAAGGGCAGCTTCGCGTCCATTTTCTGAACGTGGGGCAGGGCGACTGCGCGCTCATCCAAACGGATGATGGTCGCAATGTGCTGGTTGATGCAGGTGAAGCGGATAAGGCTGAGGCCGTAACCGACTATCTGGTGAAGAGCGGTGTTCACCGGATTGACCTGTTGGTGATCACCCACGCTCATAGCGACCATATCGGTGGTCTGCCGGTTCTTTTAGGCAGGTTTGGCATTTCAGAGGTACTCGATGCCGGCCTTCCGCATGGCAGTCAGGCATATGCGGACGTTCTTTCGATAATCGAATCACGGCGGATTGCCTACAGGCGAGCCTCAATGGGCGAGAG
>Ga0307379_10008250_pt1 | contig 14060 bp, 4 predicted proteins | sample UN2MG_FD_202237 | JGI IMG/M metagenome (GOLD analysis project Ga0307379, IMG submission 202237) | Soil microbial communities from Risofladan, Vaasa, Finland - UN-2 | ecosystem: Environmental > Terrestrial > Soil > Coastal area > Acid sulfate soil | place: Finland: Risofladan, Vaasa | collected...
GGTAATGATGTGCTCCTAGAAAAAAGATCGTTGGATAAACAGTATCAATATAGACTGAATTATACAAGTTCTCCTTATGATAGCTTTTACTACAGTAAAATGGTTTTAGCAATAGCTAAGTTAGTTCAAGATGGTACATTAGCTGTTATAGAAACAGATACCATTCTTAATCAGTCTGCTAATAAAGTTACTATTACTGAACAATTATTAGAAGATCTTCAAAAGATGTGTAGTTACCATAGTAATGCTGATGATGTAGCAATGGCAGGTAAAATAATTCCAACATTAGATCCTACTGGACAGCCGTATTTATTATATACATATGCTAGAAAGTTTTTAGGGGACATAGGATACAAATTTACTAAGAATAAAGATGTTCAATATTGGTTAAACAAATATAATATTGACTTTTTATCAAGGACTAATGCTGAAGGAGCTATTAAACATTTTGAAACAAATGGGCAATTAGATAACCATACATTTAGAGCGTTAGAAGTAGAATGTAGGAAAGAAATCCGTATAGACAATAGAGAGCTATACACATTTACAGTTCAAGTTAAACCTGAGTATAGAAAATACATGCAAGACGCTGAGTAGAGTCGTCTTGTATGTCTCGTGTTTAATTGATGCATAGAAGGGGAGTGTAATGCTCCCCTGATATGTTTAACCAAATAAAAATTAAAATATGAAAGAAAAAATAGCTTTAATAGATGGAGATAGTTTAATCTATTATGAAATGAGTAAGCCTACATTAGAAGAGGCTTTAACTAGCTTAGATGGTAGATTAACACAAATGTTTAAAGAGACAGGAGCTACAAAATACGCTGGATTTCTTACAGATAATAAATGTTTTAGATATAATATTGCTACGTCTAAGCCTTATAAAGGTAATAGAAAGCATGGGGATAAGCCTATTATTTTTCCAGCAATAAAAGAATATCTCAGGCAAACTTGGAATTTTATATCAGTTCCTGGCTTAGAGGCAGATGATTTAGTTTCTGTTTTTCACACAGATCCTTTTGGAACTACAGTGATTTGTAGCCCAGATAAAGATGTATTATATCAAAATCGAGGTATACATTATAATTACGGGAAAGCAGAAACAGTTATAGTAGATGAAATAGAAGCAAGTACATTTTTATGGAAACAAGTTTTAATGGGAGATTCAACAGATGGAATCCCAGGATTACCTAAGGTTGGACCTAAAGGAGCAGATATATTTTTAAAAGATTTAAATAGAAATGACATGCCTACGTTTACTTTAAATAAATACATAGAAATATTTGGTATGTCTGAAGGAATTAGTAAATTTGTTGAAACATTTAAACTTATTTATATTCTAAAATCTAAAGAAGATGTTTTAAGAGAAGTAGGAATAGAGCTTGATGCGTTAATTACATATGATATTAATCAAATAAATGAAGACGAATGGGTGTAAAATGTAAAGAAATTATATTTAATCCAAAAAACCCTTTATATTTTATTTTATCTGGAGGAACACCAAGTATTATTCCTCAATACGATAAAGATACAATAGTTTCATTAGCTATGCCTGAAAATAATTTTATAACTGTAGGAGATACTTTAAAGATTAAAGGTGATCCTTACAAAGTAAATATCATTACTAAAGTTGAAGAAAATAAAATTCTTACTTATTATGTAAAAGTAGCAGAAAGAACAAAATCTTCTATTTTTGTTTTACCTATGTTAAGTGGAGATAAAAATTTATTTTTATATGATTCTCACTTAGTAAATGCTTTTATAGGATATTCTGATTCAATTGATACTTTAGTTCTGCTCTACAAATGGTCTGAAGACGCATTATTTGCAAAATTTGATATAGCTTTAACAAAATTTCCTACATTTATTAAATCTTTTAACCCAGATTCATACCATGTTGTATATATATTTGACATCCCAGAAAAACATAAAAGAAATTTTAAACTTTTTAAAGCAGGTAAATATTCAAAATTAACTGATGCATATAAATTACAAGTACTCCAATTTCATAAATTAGGAGCAGATTCAGCTTTATCTAAAATCTTATTTAAATCATTTGATAGAAAATTAGAATTAGAAGAAAAATTTGATTGTGAATTGCCTGAAAACTCAGAATTGCTTAGTATTATAGATATGAAAAATGAAATATTAAATTTAAACTATTACTTATGATAAAAAAAGAATGTGGATGTAACAAAAATAAATCTCTTCATAATGATCATTATTGGGAGAAAGGAAGAAACGGATGGGTTGCAGACGCGACTCATCCTATAAATCCAAAAATGTTAATACCTAAAGTAGATCTAAAATTAGGGTCTGATTACGATGTAGATACATTTGGAATAAAATTACTTACTATAACTCGTGAAATAACAGAGTTATTAATAAGTAAAAATAAAGATTATGGTAACACTGCGCTTAATCCTACTAATGTATTTAGTAAATTAAATGCAAGTGAAGCTATATGTGCTAGAATAGATGACAAATTAGCTAGAATAAAAAATAAAGGAATTAATGACGCAACTGAAGACACAGTTAATGATTTGATTGGATATTTATTACTGCTTAAAATGTCTATGTAAAACAAAGGGGGGCCTAACGGCTCCCCTTTTTTATTTTAGTATTCTTCATTCTTTTGAGTTGGGAAATACTCAACAGCTTTAGTAAATGCACTTATTCCTGGAAAAATTTTAAAGGTATAATAAAATCTTTCTGCTTTGTCTCTTTCAGAATAAGGGGCAGTTCCAGATAAATCATCTCCTATTTCATCTATAGTATTTCCAACTAATTTAATTGCGTCTGTTATAAGTCCAAGTAATGGTATTGCAGTTGATCTTCCTGATTCAAAAAAGCTAGCAGGATTAGTAAATACTGCTTGCTCTCTATATATTCTATTTAAAACATTATGTAATTTTCTGGATGTATAAGATTGTCTAATATCTCTTGTTCCATCATCATCATCGTCTCCACCAAGTGACATTAATAATAACATTAAACCTAGACTTATTCTAAGTTCTACTAAAAATGCTCTAATATTTCCTTTTTTCATTTCTATAAACTCCTTAAATAATTCTTCTCTCTGAGCTGGATTTTTAAGTTTATCTTTGAAATCAGGATTATTTGCATTATTAGCGGCCCAAACATCAAATCTAGCTCTTGCTAATTCTTCTTTTATTGAAGTTCTATTTAGATACCCAAAAGTAACTGCATCAGTTAAAGTGTTTACTCCATCCCATAAAAAACTTTTAAAATATTCTAATGCATGAATTTCTGTGTCTAAAGCTTGTCTAGCTGTATGAGTTTCTGCCATATCAGTATTATGCCAATAGCTTGCCCAAGTACCTTCATCAAATGTTTCTAATATATTATTATATTTTTGTTTTCCAAATCTAGCCATAGCAACTCCAGGAAGCCAAGATTTATAATGCATAAGCAATTTCATATAGAAATTTTGATTATATAATGATACATCTTCTGAAGACATGTGCCCTTTTATTTTCCCAGAAATTTCTCTCCCAATAGTACGAAACTTTAATTCACTTTCTTCAGATAACCCTTTAATTTCAACTTTATATCTATCTACTGCTTTATTTGATGCATTAATTGCCGTTGCTTCCCAAGCAGGATTTTCTGTAAAAGTCATTAATTCTATAAGATTTTTTGAATCTTTAGGTAATAATGCTAATCTTTTTATCTTTCCTTGTGAATCTACTCCAAAGTTTAAAGCTAATGCATATAATACAGTAGCGTCAATACCTCTATCAGCCGTAGATAAAAAAGCAAACCATTTATCATTAGTCATATGTCTTGTTACATATTGAGCTGATAATCTGTTTGCTCGTGACTCACCATCATCTTTTTGATAAAAATCTAAATGTTCTACTAAAGCTCTCATTTTAGGATCAGCTGTAAGTAAAGCTAATTGAGCAGTTCGTAAATTTTTATTAGTTATAAATGTTCCTTTAGCTGATTCATAATACGTACCTAGCATACCTGCAAAGAAAGCGCCTAGAGCAACAGGAAGTCTTCCTCCTAATACATTAATTGACTGTACTTGCTTAAGAGCTAAAACTGTTTTAGTTCCACTAAATTTGCCTATTTGTGTATCTTTACTTGTAGCAGTTGATTGCCCGTAAATATATCCATTTACAAACATTTGATAAGCTTTATATAATCCTTGAGGTTGTTGTGTATCCATAATCCCTGCATCTTGCAGCATATCCCCAAACATATCTGTACGTTGTACTTTAATAGAGTCAGTTTTTAAAATAGCTTCCATCATTTGAATTTCAGGAAGAACATCATGTTTTAATTGGTAATCTAAAGCAGCATCAAATAATAATAATAAACCTTTTCCTAAATCTCTACTTTTTAAAGATGTATCTATATTACCATTTGCATCTCGAAGAGCTGTAATATATAATTTAGGTATTTCTGGTAATTGTTTTCCAGTATTTGGATCTATTACACCAAAACCTTTATCATCTTCTCTTACTTGTAAATTTTCTACAGTAGAATCTATAACTTCTGTAACACTTCCATTTACAAATAATGATTCAATTGCTGTTTTTCTAACATCCGCAGTAAAGTTAGGTCCTAATCTTTGCCCATACATTTCTTCTACTTCTCTAACAGTTTGCATGTATAAATCATAGAATGCTTTAGCTCCAGGATCATTTTGTATTGCATTATATTCAGAACTAATCCATTTATCAGTTGGCCTTAAAAAATATTGACCTCCTTTACTAATAGAAGCAGTCTTAGGGTGATTTTTAACATCATGCGCCAACTCCCATTTTAATAGTTCTCTTTTTATAGTCTGTTCTGTATTTTTAGAGTTCGCTTTTAAAGCTTTTATTTTTCCGTCCCTAAAAAGTTTATATTTCAGTTCATAGTACTCTTTATCAATCTGTACATTGCCATTTTTTATGTCAAACCAATTAAAATCCCCTGATTGGATTGCATTGTTCTTTTGCTGGTAATACTCAGGAGTAAATTTAGCTTTAAAATTACCTTTTTTATCAAGAAGAATATCAAAAGCTGCAATACCTCTTCCTTTTAAAAACGCATCTTGAGCAATTTGTATTTCTTCTGCTTTCTGTTTTACTATTCTTCTTTTGTTATAATTTAATTTATTCATTATTTCCCATAAGTTCCTTAAAAATGGGTTGGTTTGTTTAGATAAATTAACAAAATTCTCTGTCATCCAACTAAGATCTAAATTAAAATCTTTAATTCCTCTTACACCTCTAGCATCAGCTTTATCTGTTACTCGCTGAATCATTGCTCCTTGAACAGCTGAGATTGATGTTAAAATTATTCCAGCAACAGCTTTTTGTTCTTTTTCGTATTCATCTTTTGCTATTGGATCCATAGTTTCAAGAAATTTACTTAAGCTAACTAATGATCTATAAAACAAAAGGTCTTCTAATAAAACATTTAAATCCTCATCTGATAAATATTCAGGGTCAGTTGGATTATCTTGACCTAACCTCTTTTCAATCAGGTCTAAATCATTTTTTAAAGCTTTTACAACATAAGCTAAATCTTGATCTATTTGTAATTTCCTTAATTGTGAAGTAATTCTAGATTGTTGTAATTTAAGAGATTCAAATGATGCTCCTCCTATATAATTTTTTGTTTGTAATTGCTTATCAACAATCTGTTTTCTAGCTAATAATTGTCTAATAATTTCATTTAAATCTTCAAATCTAGTTAATTCTCCTGCTACTGGTATTTGTTCTAAGAATTCACTATATTTTGTACCCATTTCAACTAAAGTAATTGCGTTCTTTAATTCACCTCCTTTTTCTGTTTTAAATCTAATATGTATAGGAACAATTCTAGATTGTCTAATTGTACTAATCCCATAATTTTCTTTTAGTTGAGACTTATATGCAGATAATTGTAAATCATAAGTTGGAATTTTAACGTTAAAAGGGTCTTCTATTATTTTGTTACCTGAATTTAAATAAGCTTTAGCAGGAGAAACAAATTTAAAATCAAATATAGATGCTGAGTTATCACTAAATACTGCTATTAAATCAATTGATCCTCCTATACTTCTATCTCTATTAGTAATCATTTGCTCAGTTCTAAAAATTACTTTTCCTTCTGGATCAATTAATTTTTGTTCTGCTTTAACTTTCTTTATAAGATCTAGTATTCCCTGCTCTAAAACTTGAAATTCAGAGCTTGTAAATAAAGAATTCTTAAGAATTGTGTTTCTATCCCCTTTCTTATTAGCGTGTAAATCAATAAGCCCTGCAAGAACAGCGTGCCCCATAGTTCCTGTTGATTTACGAATTTGATTATTATTTAAACGTAATTGAGCTTCTTTACCGCTAAGATCCATAATCTTCCCTCTATTTATTTTCCAGAAGTATTCTTTAACAGAGTCCGATACCCTACCTCTAATGATTTGTCCTGCATATGGGCCCCCTACTTTTCCTACATATCTTTCTGTTTCATTTCCTTCTTCAACAAACCATGGTTGTTTTAAACCAGCTTTTTCTAAAGCTACTCTTGAAATTTCCCAACTTTCATTTTCTTTATCAAATTTTGCTATAGTGCTTCCTACAAGATCATGAGTATTATCATTTTGCTCTGCTTGAAAATATTCACCTGTAATACTTCCTAGCTTGCTTTTAACATTGACATAATCATTTACTGTGTCATTTAACATAATTTGAGCAGCACGTGCGTATGGGTTAGTAATTGTTTGACCAAAAAGATTCATAAGAAATTCTTTTATTCTCTGCCACCATCCTGCCAATCTTTGTATTTGAGCCGCATTGTCTCCTTTTATATCATTTATTATATGTTTAGCTATAAGCTTACCTATAGCTTCTTTTTTAAGTTTATTTAAATCTCCTTTATATAATTCTTGGTAAATAGGATTATCTAAAACATCTTTATATACTTGAAATCCTGTAATGTTATTCATCATAGCTGTAAATAAAGGGCTTTTTTGAGCCTCTAATAATTCAACCATGAAATGCGCTGCCTCTTCTGGGAGAGTATCCAGTTTAATTTTTCCTTTTGTATATTCAACTATTTTATTAACCATATCAGCTTTAGCTGTTGCTGATATTATTTTTCCATTCTTATCTCTAATATTATCTACCCCTTTAATTCTTACACCAATAGATTTTAAAAAATGCGCCATAGCTAAATCTATCTCTTTATCTCTATCTGCTAACATATCAGATTCAACTTGATGGTAGATATTATCTACGTTTAAATGTGGAGAAACTCCTAAACTAATATAATCTCCCCCAACATCTTGTACAACATAAGCTGTTACACCTGGATATTCTTTCTCTATTTTTTCAGCAATACGTTCAGGATTTTCATTATAAGATATATTTCTTACATTTCCATTTGGGTGAACTAACCTAAATCTTTGTTTAATTTTGTTTAATAATGGAGATGGGTCTTTTTTAGATTTAAATGAACCTAAATTTTCTGTAGCATGCTTAGTACTACCATCTTCAGCTATAAATATAGGAGGCTGTAAAGGTGCTTGACTGGTTTCAAATAAATCTAATTGATTATTATTGCTTGTAGATAGTTGAGTAGATGGTTGAGTAACAAACTCTTTAAATCCTTCTATATCTTGTTCAGAACCTAGGATGTGGATTTGTTCTGGTGATTTAACAGTAAGCTCTGCAACAACCATATTTTGCTCTTCTTCAGATAGACTTTGATAGTATTCTTTAGAATCTTTTTCTAAAGTACCATCTGAATTTTCTACTTCTTCTTTTGTAACTTTTTTCCCATCGCTAAAATCTGCTGGATTTATTAGATTAACTATTGCTGATATTTGTATAGGCATTGTACCTTTTATACCAGGATAACCATTAAATCCAAAAAATATTTTACCTTGCTTACTTAAATCTTCATTTGGATTAAATTTATCAAACTTTTTATCAGTACTGTGATAAACAATATCTTTTACTTTACTATCAGGAAATACAGTATCTAAATATTGAGAATATTGTTCTTGTGTTCCTAGCTTAGCTAATTCAGGATTAGATTCAAATAATTCTGATACACCTGGTTTAACACTAGTAGATGATTGAGTAGTAGGTAAATTAAAAATTTTAGGTTCACTATTTGCGTCCACACTGCCCTTACCAAACCATTCTTTAAAAGTAGGGGTATAAACAAGAGCCCATTTTTTTAAAGCTGATTCTTTATCATATCCTAAATTTACTATCTCATTAAATAGTATAGATTCTCTACCATTTTCAGCTATAACTTTAGTTATGTTATTCTTACTATCTCTTCGTATTTCACACCCCATATTTAATTTTATTTAACATTCTTTATTAGAAAGTACTTTAGTAATTTCACCGTCTATATTTCTATGTACTGTAAGCATTGAAGTAGTTACTTCAGGACTTTTTTGCTCTGAATCGCTATTTATCTTTTTAATAGAATAATTATTATTAACTATAGAAAGAGTATTAGGACCAGTAGCTTCTATTAAATGAAATGGAACACCTTTTTTAAGTATTTGTTTATAATTAGTTTTTCCATCTTCAGTTTTTCCAAAGCGTTTATATAAATTAGTTGCATAAACATTTTTAGTAATACTCCCAACTTGCACTTCTCCTGTTTTACTAGTTACACTCACAAACTCATCATTTCGTTTTAATTTATAAAAATTCTCTATTGTTTTTCTATATACATTAGGAACTATTTGACTATTATCTGTATAATTTTGATGAAAATCTGTCCATAATTCATCCATATTATCATTTTTAATTAAATTACTTGTTCTATTTATATGATTATTTTGTTTAAAATATTTAGCCATTACATCTAAAACTTCTACTCCTGGTATTATTTGAAAGAACGAATTTGGAGAATAATTAAGTCCAGATTGTAAGGCGCTAAAGATAATTAAATCTTTTGCTAATTCAGGATTAATTTCTTTTATTTCCATAAAAGAATCTGCAAGAATATCTATATCATAAGGTTGTAAACCTTTACTAAACAATTTCATAGTATCTACTGTTTGTTCAGGACTATTTTCAGTGTAAACTTGAAAAATAGGTAAGAGCTCTTGAATTAATAAATTGTCTCTATATGCTGGATCAGTTTTTAAAGCACTAATTCTTCTAGGCAAGCTATTAGACCCTTTAAATAAATCAGAAGCTCTGTCACTTAATTTTTCATATTCCCAAGTAGTATTTTGAATTACTGTAGAAGCTAAAAAGTTTTCAAATTTAGACATTTTATAAATAACGTTATCTTTATAAAACTTTAATTCTGGATCAGTTGCTTCAAAAAGTTTGCCATCAACAAATGTTTTAGCATCAAGTATATACTCCCCTAATTTAAAGTCAGCAAACAGTCCGTCTACCTCAGACATTAATTTTACATAAGAAGCTACTGTAGAGGCTCCTTCTACATTACCAAGTAATAATTCATCTAAATTTATAAATTTACCAGTTTGTTGTAATCTACTAAGAGCTTGTTTGGCATATCTTATATCTATACTTCCAGATAATTCTGCTGTATCAAAACTTGAAGCATCTTTTAATAACATTAAATCTTTTGCTAATTTTTCATATCTTAAAAAATCTTCTAATATTTTAATTTGTGCTGCTTTTTGCATAGGACTTAAAGAAGTAGATCCTATCATATCAAAAAGATTATTTTCTGAGAATGTTACTGGAATACTTTTTACGTCAGTTTTATATTTAAGTAATAATTCATCTACAATGGTTTGATTTGTTTTTATAGGAAATCTTTCGTACATTGGTTGAAATTTTTCCTTCATTTGAACATAATCATCTATAATAGGTTGAGACATAAAATAAACTACACTTTCTAAAGGTACTCCAGATCTAACTAATAACATGTGAATTGGAGCATACTCAATACCTCCATTTATATCAAATATAAAATCTTCTTTAGTTACATCTACATATCCTGTTACATATTGTCCTATTGTACTACTAATTTTATTTTTATTATTTACATCATACACCCTAGATAATCCAAATCCTTGCCCTTTAAAATTAAATACTATATCAGGGTGATCTGCAAAATTCCAATTAACTCCTGCTCTTTGTCCTTTAGCATGTTGAGTTGAACTAGTAGCTACAATACCTATTCCTCCTAATCCTGAAAACATTCTATAAGAAGTTTTAAGCATATTCTCTAAACTAAGAGTTTCACTTAAAGGTAATTTTATTTTAGTTCCATCTGGATTAAAATTCTCAGGGTTTCTTTTCATTGCTACTTTAAGAGCTAAGTCTTTTAATTGATATGCTCCTACAGGAGATATTAATTGCTCAAAACTTACAGGATGACTAAGAATAGCTTTACTAATATTTTGCAATTCATTTTGTAAAGCTTCTTTGCTTTGTTCTTGTACAGTTTTATTTGAATCGTACGCAACTCTTCTAATAACCCCATCCTCCCCTATTTCTGTATGAGGAAAATAAATAGTTAATTTGTCAATATCATAATCTGACCCTGCTTTTCCTACAATTTCAGAAGGAACAATTACAGTGTCTCCAAATGATTTAGGTAAAAATCCTACTACTTCAATAAAATCTATAGAATTAAGACCTTCAGTTGGAATACGAAATCCAATAAGTTGTAATATTTCAGGACTTATTCTACGATCGTTTATATCTTCTATAGTTATGCCTAGCATATCTTTAAATCTGCTAGGTAAATATACTTGCATAGCTAATGTTTCTGAATTAAGATTATTAGGGTCTGCTTTTCTATAGAACTTTAATGGTTTTAATTGAGATTCATGTAAATCTACACCTAAAGAAGCAGCTCTTTCAAAATCACCTTGCTTAATAGCTTTAAAAGTACTTTCAAATCCTGTAGAGGCTTGTAATACAAACTGTCCTCCTTTCATTTTTCTTTTAATTACATTATTAGTTACAAGAGAATAGAACAATCTTTCTATCTTATCTTTTTCAAATAATTGCTCTATAAATTTAGTATCACTTTGAAATAATTTCTTAATTGAGTCTATAGTATGTAAAGGATTATCTCTTTTTTTAAATTCTCTTTCAAGTGCCTCTTGAAATGCTTTAGCATCTTTAGAACTTAATTTATACCTACCATCTTTTTGTTTAACTAATTTAAGTTTTTCAAGGAGATTTTTAAAATCTTTTTCAATTAACTCATTATTAATTTCATGGTATTTATCAATTGCTCCTTCAAAATCTTCATATCCTTCAGCAAGTTTTCCTTGATTATATGCATTTACAAGCAATAAAGAACGAAACTGAGATCCTTCTCTAACGTATTCTGAAGTTTTTGGAGCTGTTTCTAATTGTATTCCTAAATCAGAAAAACTTAATTCTTGTAATCCTAATGGCGTGTTAGTGTTATCAAGAGACATAGGTTTATATTTATTATAACCTTCTGGCGCTTCTTCATAAAAAGGATCATATCCTTGAAGATTTGCAGTTATACCCCCTACTTTAGCTGCAGAGTCAAAAATCATGTAATCAATATTATTATTTACCATATCTTGATTAATTGTATCAAAAGCCGTATTTGTAGTTATACCTGGAATAATTGGGAATAACGCAAATTTATGGAATGTCATAAGTCTTAAGTTATCTACAATAAATGGACCAAAAAGTTGAGGTTTAATCGGAGGAATAATTGCCATATCCTCTGCGTTCAATACATATCCTGGAGTAGCAAGGTTTTGATAAAAAGCTTCTTGGCTATCTGTCCATTTACCAATTCTATACATAAGACTTCTGTATGCGTCTAAAGTAATAAATCCACCTCCATCAAATTCTTCCATATTAGAGTACACATCACTTACATTTTGTAAAATTGCTTGAGAAGCTCCTGATGCCTCCAATGCTTCTATATATTGATTTAAATATGGAGCTTCTGTTTTAACAGCCGCTCTATGGACTACTTGTAAAGAGTTTGAATGTTCTTTATTAGAAAATAAATTTGGCATTTTTTCATTCATCCAATTTAAAATAGAAGGATTTGATGTTGGGTAAGCTTTAGTACCACTAAGCCCAGCAGTTCTTTTAAATAAATCTGAATATAAAGCAAAATCTCCTAGTAGTAATTTACCTTGTTCATTAACTCCTGTTATGTATTCATAAACAAATTGTTCTGCTATAACGTCTAAAGGATATTTTCCAGTTTGTGAAGCTATGTTTTGAGCAGTTAAGAGTAAATTGCTATCAATACCGCTTAAAGCAATATTATAATTAGTTAAAACTGTTTTTGTTTTAGCTATTTCATTTTGTAAAAATTGTTGTAAATCATTGACAACCTTAGGAGAGCTAACTAACTCTTTTATTTTATTCTCTGTTAACTTTTTACCATATGCTGATCTATCTAAAGATGGAACTATTTTTTCAAAATAACGTAGATTACCTCCTTTGTCTTTTAATTGCGCTACTCTATGTAGCTTAGACTTTCTTTGGCTGTTAAATATAGAAGCAGCTCTAATTTCATCTGCTAAATATCCTTGTAAACGAATAAGCATGGTATCTAAGTTAAGATTCAAATTAGGCGTCTTAAATTTAAGACCATACTCTGTTTTTTTATCTGCAGTTCTTAGAATTGGTATAATACCCTCACTTAAAACTGCATTTACCAACATTACTCCTATATCAGATGGACTACCTTTTGACAGAGATTTACCTTTACTAAACTCATGTCTCATTCCTTCTAAAATTACAACTTCTAAAGTATTTTGAGGCGCTAATAACATTGAGTTTAAATAGATGGAATTTTTTAAATTATCATACTTTAATAATCCTTCAATATAGTCTGTATTAGCTATTCTATAGCCATTACTAGTAACAGTAGTTAGATCAGAAACTAATACATCTAAATAATTTTTTAAGTTTACACCATGAACTGTTTTACCTTCTGGACTTCTGTGTTGATTATTTACAATTAAAGGATTATATAAAACTTCAAGCTCTATTAATTTTTTTAAATTACCTTGCTCATTACTTTCAAACATATCACTTAAAGCAGTTGTAGTAGCTTCTTTAATTATAAAAGTTATTGACCTTCTAAAAGTATCATCTTCATTATACTTTGCAATAAATTCATTTTTATTACTAAATGTAATTCCTAATTGTCCTAATATTATTAAAGATTGTTCAGGTGTTCGTTTTCCAAAATTTGCCCATTCCGCAAAAGTTTTTTTGTCGCTTTCTCTTTCACCTATTTTAATTTTAGCGTCTGCATTTAGTATAAGTTTTCCGTCTTTTTCTTTTCCTAAACCTTTTATAGTTTGAATATTATTTTTAAATGTTTGTTTCCATAACTCTTTAACTTTATCTTCAACTTTATTTTTATTACTATCAACAAGCATTCTTGACCCTGTATCACTCATTATCTGAGTGTAGAATTTATTGTTAGATTGATTAAAGTGCATCATAGTCTGAATAAGCATCTTCATTTTATTGGTAGATAAATCTTGTATATCATCAGATTCTATGCCTAATCTTTTAATTAAAGTTTTTATTTCAGGCCTTTTATTTTGTAAATAAGGTGATTTTAATAAAGCTAATACTTCATTTGGACTAACATTAGCAAATTCTTTATACATAAAATTAATTATATTTCCAAAATCTACAAGAGAAGGAAGACCACTTGAATTTACGATTGCAGTTTTATTCTCAGTATGTTTTGGTAAAGTTCCTAATAAAATTCTTACAGCTTTTGGAAGATATATACTAGGATCTATTTCATTCTGAGGCTTTTGAAATTGTTCTCTTGTTTTTTCGTTTTCTTCGTCTATTTCAGAATCAATTTCTACATTAAACCTTTTAATATATTGTAGATGTTCAGATTTTAATTGTTCCCAATTATCTCTAATAGCACGCTGTGTGTTTTCCAACTTAATTTTATTTGTTGGATTTGCTATTTTTATTGCATTATTAATATAAGCCTGCATTTGAGAATAAACAGTGCCTCTAGTATTAGTGTCACCATAAGCATTACGAATTGCTGCAGTAAGCTGTTCTTGTACTTTGGTATTACTACTAGCAAAATCTGATAAGTTAAAAATATTTTTA
>Ga0307379_10008251_pt1 | contig 14060 bp, 9 predicted proteins | sample UN2MG_FD_202237 | JGI IMG/M metagenome (GOLD analysis project Ga0307379, IMG submission 202237) | Soil microbial communities from Risofladan, Vaasa, Finland - UN-2 | ecosystem: Environmental > Terrestrial > Soil > Coastal area > Acid sulfate soil | place: Finland: Risofladan, Vaasa | collected...
GCTGCGTACAGGCTGCAGGCAAAAATTGACAATCCAAGACAAAGCGCCGGTCTCATTTCTGGCCTCCCTATCCCGCCTCTCATGACTTTTCTCTATCGAACAATTTCAATCTTCCGGGCAAATATTGTGTTGTCCCTGCACAACGCCACGGAAATTTCTTTTTGTCGGGCCGATTATGTTGCTGGTCTACAAGTCGATGCACTGCCGGAAGCAACAAGCTGTAATCTCAGTTCAATATTTTATTAAGTTCTCTGGAAACCTTGAAATCGGCTTTATTCCTGGCCGGTACCACAACCTCATCGTTTGTTTTTGGATTACGAGCCTTACGAGCCTTGTGGTTCTTTACCCTGAAAGTTCCAAAACCACGGATCTCCAGGTGCTTGTTTTCCACCAGGCAATTTTTCACTTCTTCCAAAAATTGTTCAACTACAACCTTAACATCCTTATCCGGGTAACCGCTTTTTTTGGCGATCAGCTCGACAATATCCGCCTTGGTCATAGACAGATGCTCCTTAAGAAACCAAAAATGTTGACAATTGCCACGAAAAGAAAAAAATAAATCCATCGGCAATAAACCGGATCGGTGAAATTCAGTCGAATGAGTATAATCAACAATCTGGGGCCGGTCAAGCTGTTTTAAACACCATAAACAATTTTTTTTTAAAGGTTAAGACTTTACGCCCGCTGACCAAGTTTTTACTTTTAAACACCTTGAAGCGGTAAAGGGGCAAAGGCGCACCAGCGCTATGAATGGCTGAATCCTTACTCCTGAATTCGGGCTAAATGGTGATCATAAAAACTTCTGGCTATCGTCTGTTCATAATGGTATAAAATAGTGATCAGTTTGGTTAATAATCCTGGCTGATTCCGCTCGAACAGGAAAAATTCCGGGTTTTAATGTAAAAGTCAAGAAAGCAATAATGATTGCAGAAAAAACCAATTGGGAGGCTGAGATGACAAGCCATCTTTTCTGGAGGATCTCCGGCTTGATGGCCGCTTTTTTCCTTGCGCTCGCAGCAGGTGGTCATTACGCAAACACCTCGGGCAACAGCGCGGAACTTGGAGAAAGGATACCGGTAATCTATTGCACCGATCTTTTCCATCCGCACGATGACCCGGACGATCATTTCGATCTGGCCACTATTTATGCCATACCGGAGCTTGATCTCAAGGCGATCATTCTCGATCAGGGCGCCAGGCAGCTCGAGCGGCCCGGGAGCATCCCCGTGTCGCAAATGAACAGGATAACCGGGCGCAGTGTCCGGTTTGCTATCGGCCTGAGCGAGAAGCTTCAAGGGCCCGCGGACAAAGCACTAGAGCAGGAGACACGGTTCCAGGAGGGCGTGGAGCTGATCCTGAAGACCCTGAGAGAGTCTCCATCCCCGGTAGCCATTATCACGGTGGGCAGTGTCCGGGATGTTGCCGCGGCCTTTAACCGGCAGCCGGATTTGTTCAGGGCAAAGGCGGCCAGGGTGATGATGTTTATCGGGGAGGCGTCCACTGACTTTATGGAGTATAACGTGACCGTTGATCCGGCAGCCTATGTCTGTCTCATGCGCTCCGGCCTGCCGGTCTACTGGGTGCCTTGTTTTGACGGCGGCGGGGGGAAGAACAACGGCCATGCCTCGTTCTGGGTCGCAAAACATGAGGACCTGCTTAAAGACTGCGCTCCGGAGGTGCTTCAGTTCTTTATCTACGCACTCGAAAAAGAGACTGCGCCTGCCTTGGAATTTCTGACCCTGACTCCGGATCCGGAAGCCAGGGCCCGTCTTTTGGGGGGCAGGAGAAACCTTTGGTGCACGGCGGTCTTTACGAGCGTTTCCGGCCGCAAGATGGTCCTGGTCGGAGATCGGTACCTGGCTGTGCCGCAGGATAACCAGACAGCTCTCAAAGAGCATAAGCTCTTCGGGTTTTCTCCGGTGTATGTTTCGATATCCGAGGAGGCGAAAATATCCTATGGCAACAAGCAGGGCGCACAGAAAGTTATGCGCTTTGAAGTACTGGACAGAGAAAACTATGCCAGGGGAATGACCTCCGCCACTGCCCAGCTTTTATCGAGCCTGCGCGCCGCTCCTTGATAAAAGGGACTCTTATTAAAGGAGCGGGAGGTAATAATGGACCTGGGCTTAGAGAGACAGGCCAGCATAACAAGAAAGCGATACAGACTGACAGGCTCGGGAGCCCCTTTTCCGAACCGGAGGGCCCAGCAGCAGCCTCTCACTTGCCGGCCTGTTCTTTGACAAGTGGGGCATAAGTTCCGGGTCTGCGGTTTTCGAGCCGGCCTTCGTAGTTTTTTGGCCCGGTGTCGATTTCATAGTACACAATCTCGCCGGAATTGCCCAGGGCTTTTATCTCACCGTTTTTGTCGATCAGGATGCTCTGGAACGGGTGGCAGAACACAAGGGGGAAACCGTTTTCGTATGCGCGGGTGCGTAGCAGCACGGTGTTCCAGCCCTCCCGGTCCGTGTAGCTCCCGTATGACGGCACCAGCAGGACCTGTGCGCCTTTGAGGGCTAAAATCCGGGCCGGCTCCGGATGCTGGCGGTCGTAACAGATCAGGATGCCCACTTTGCCGAAAGGAGTATCGAATACCGGATAATCGTCTCCCGCTTTGTAGAAATCCGGGTTCACCTGATAGCCCTGGGCGAAATGTGTCTTGCTGTACTTGCCGATAATATCGCCTTCCGGGTCGATCAGCACAGCCGAGTTGTAGAGAGAGCGCTCCCGGCGCTCCAGAAAGCCCAGCACCAGATAGATCTCGAGCTCAGCGGCCAGGGAACAGGCTTTCTTGATATACGGTCCTTCCAGCGGTTCCCCCAGCGCGAAAATTTGTTTTTTCAATTCGGTCTTTTTCCCAGGGTCTTCCTCCCTGTTGACCTCGTTGATCACATAGCCCTCCAGAGCTCCCTCTGGTGTCACCACCAGGTCAGCTCCCCCCTCCTGAGCGGCTTTCCGCACCATTTTCTCCAGGCGCTCCCAGTTGGTCTGCTTGTCCCATTTCTGCGGCAGTACCGAGGCGCTGGCTATTCTCAATCTGCTCACTGCCTGAGACCGGCCTTTGTACTTGTCAAAATTGACATTTTGGGCCTGGACTGAGCGACTGCTCGAGGCCAGAAAGGCGAGCATGAATATACAGGCGATTATTCTGGACATCGGCTCCCCCCCGTAAGAGAGAAACATGAACAATGATATAAGGATTCCGGTGCATAGACTATCGATACAATCCAATTTATAAATATTCGCCGCTTAATTGTATCTTTTTTGCTAATCTTGTCCTGTAGGGGATGAATATTGCCTTAAAGCAATTTTTCGACACGTTTTTTATCCGGGTGATTCATAAAAAATGCCATCCTCTTGTTGGTGCAGGGGCACCCTTTGTATGTATGGACCGGACAGATAGGTAACAGTTGTTCGGATACGCAGGTGCGCAGCTGCGGAGCTTGTGGAATTCACGAACAACTTAGAATAAGGGAACAATAATAAAGGCGGCAGACTTTTTTATAAAAATCTGCCGCCTCCTGTACTCTTGACCTTGCCTGATACAGCCTACCCCTTGAGCGCCCTGAGCAGGTCGAGGAAGTCGAAAATGTTCACCTTCCCGTCCCCGTTACAATCCCCATACAAGCTTCCAGGCGCTGGGTTTCCCAGTACCTTCAATATCTCTATCAGGTCCAGGATGTCTGTCCTGCCGTTGCCGTTAAGGTCCGAGGTCGAAGCCTGTCCCGTACCGCTCAGGTTAAGCACCAGGCTCCCCTGGTCACCGTCATTGCTCGAGATCCTGATACTCCCGTAGTTATACCCTGATGAAACAGGGGTGAAACCGAACACTACAGGTATGCCCTGGCCCGCGGCCAGGGTGAAAGAGGTGTCAGCAACAGAGTAAGCCGCACCCTCGCAGGTGATCGACCTTATCTCCAATGCTTCGTCCCCCACGTTGCTGATCGTGAACCTGCAGTCCAGGCATGACTCCACCACACAGGCGCCGATATACTCTGACTCCAGGGCGACCTGGATATTTGGCCCTGAGACTGCCGAGCCGATGTAATCCAGGTACACCTGGGCCGCATTCGAGGTGATAGTGACCCTCGAGCTCCTGTCTCCGGCTGACTTCGGGTTGAAGATGATATCGAAAATCAGGCTGCCTCCTGCATAGACTATAGCAGAGGAGGGGTCCACGCTGAACTCGGCCTGGTCGCACCGGATGTCAGTCACCAGCAGCGGCTCGTTGCCAGGGTTCGAGAGGGTAAGCGAAAGCGATACTTCAGAGCCCACTACCACTGAGCCGAAATTGAAGATGCTGTTGGTGACATCGATTCCCGCTCCCTGAACCGGAGGTGGAGGCGGAGGTGGAGGCGGCGGCGGCGGCTGAATGCCGGTGCCAGTTACGCCCACGCTCCGCGTGCCGTCATTGCTGGTAACCGTGATTGTCCCGCTCTGGGCGCCTTCTGACGTGGGCCTGAAAACCACGGTCACCTGCTGGCTGCCCCCAGGGGGCACGCTCGCACTTGAAGGATTGCACTGGAAAGCGTTGTTACTGCTGGTGATCCCGCTAATATCGAGCGCTGCGTTGCCGTTATTGAATATGAAAAAACTCCCCCCGCCTGACTTGCCCACATTTACGAGGCCGATGCCCAGGGAAGTGGTGGAGAGGTTCATCCCGGGCTTGAGCACCCCGTTGCCTCTCACGCTTACAAAGACCGAGGATTCGTCCGGGTCGTTGCTCAGGATGGTGATAGTCCCGTTATGTGCGCCGCCTGCAGCGGGAGTGAAAGTTACCGTGACCTTCTGGCTCTGGCCTCCCCCCAGGCTAACAGTTTCCGGGCTCACAGTGAAAGCGGGGTTGTCGCTGCTTATCCCGCTTACCTCCAGATCGCCACCCCCGGCGTTGCTGATCGTGAAACTCCCGCTGCCTGTCTCACCAACGTTCACATCCCCGAGAGAAAGGCTGGTCCTGTCAACGCTTATATCCAAGGCTTTAACGATAGTAGCTTTGATATGAATGGTTTTATAGTACCTCATGTAGACTGAATATCCGGGACCGCCATAACAAAACCAACCCGTACAACTACTTTGATATTCTCCGAGTGCCAAATCCAAGGGTGCGCTGAATGAGGCAGTAATTTGAGCTTCTTTGCCACGCTCAATTTCTAAAACATATTTACTTCCAACCCAGCTAAATGGACTAAGTAGAGCAAACTCAGGTGACTTAATATTATAAATCTCACAATAATAAGTTGTATCAGAAGGGGCTTTGAGAGTAAAGCTGATGGTTTTGCTGGACCCCTGGTTAACTTCGCCGAAGTTTAGGTCATCAGGGAATCCTGTTGTATCGGGGTAAAGGTCTGATAACGGGTAAAGAGCCACTGCCATAAGGGCAACAAGCGGAACGAGGAGCCATTTTTTCATGGGTAATCCTCCTTACTGCCGGTTCGAGAAATAGAAGCTGAAATACTGGATTTTGATATTATCTGATCAAGAACTGTTGAAAAAATAAGGGGCTGGGCTTTTCAGGAACACCGGCCCGGGAGAGTTTATCCTCTGCACAGCGCTCTGGGGTAGCTTGTAACTAAAGCACGGGGACTTATAAAAGTATAAGATTAAAATTTTAATAAAATCTAGTTTTATATTATAGCTGATTACAGAATATGTCAAGCAATGATGGTTATTACCATAAATAAATTAATTTTTTTTGGCGGCATTATTCACAAATTTTTCAGGTATCTCTGTTCTCAGAATCACGGATGCCAAAGAAGTTGCACGGATGACGCGATTCCACACCGCCCACCAGGACAGCAATGGATGTGTGGGGAGGGGCCACCCGTGAAATCAAATTTTTTATCTATGTAATCCGCGATTCAAATCATGTACAAGTCAACAAATATTACCGGTGATATTTTCTCTCACTAACCCGCATAGCAAAGCTTAAACCACCATCCTAGCTGTTGGTTTAAGATATTCCAATTGATATCTTGCAGTCTGAAAGCTTTGTCCTTCTTGATGTTTAATTCAATTGTGGCCGGTTCCGGCATTGAATTAAGAATCATCATAAAAGTGAAAAAAATTCGGCGCTCAATTCAATAAAATCAAAATCAGGAACTCGATAGCAATGAATTTTTCCCTAAACATTTGCTGTCCATTTATTCCGTTTTGCTTCAGCCAAGGCGAGCGATGAGCAGGAGACTGTAAAAGAGTGACATTTTGCTCAAAACTGGCTCATGACAGCCACTCGACCACTAACAGGCGGCTGGCAGAAGGCTTGCAATCCGGCTCAAAAAGTCAATTTAAAGAAATTCTGTGACACTGAAAAATTTGACAAGGTTTGAAAATTTTGATATGTTAATAAAAAAGACTTAAAAAATGAAGTGCTGCATTGCAAGGAGGTCGCCATGAAACACGTAGTTGCTGTTTTCGTGCTGGTTGGTGCTGTCCTGTGTTCTCCCGCCTCTCTTACCGCGGTTTCCCTCTATATCCAAAGTAATGCACAGGGCGCTGAAGTAACAATCGACGGCAGGTCTTACGGCCAGACAGACAACAAGGGCCTGGCTTACATTGGCGACATTGCGCCTGGAATGCACAAACTGATCCTGAGTCTCGAAGGATATAAGCCGCTCACCGAAAGTGTCAGGGTAAATGAAAGACTGACCACCTTTCTGAAAGTCGCCCTCGAGCTTCAGGATAAAATCCCTCCCGAAATAATGTTGATCTCTCCGGAAGCCCCACGCGGTATTGTCATCGTCACGGACAAGGAAACAGTCGAGGTCATTGGCCTGGCCCGGGATGAAAAAGGGGTCAAGGCAGTGACCGTGAACGGGAAGGCGGCCGGGCTGGCCGAACCAAGCCGGGAGGAGCTGGCTCTTTTCCCGGGTAAGACAGTTCGTTTTTCGCTTGAAGCGCCTCTCGAAACCGGGGAGAACACAATTATAATCCAAGCCATGGATGCCGCCGGAAACAGCAGTCAGCTCGAACAACCGGTTACCAGCCAGCGAAAACCGGATTTCCTGGCCTCGCTCGATATGAGCTGTTACGCCCTCCTGATCGGGATCGACGACTACCAGTACTGGCCGGACCTGCGTTTCCCGGTGAGCGAGGTCCAGGAGCTGGGCCGTGACCTGGAGAGATCCTACGGTTTCCAGGTCGAGACTCTGGTCAACCCGGACAAGGCCACGCTGCTGACCATAGTACGCGGCTACCGCGATAAGACATTTTCCAGGAACGATGAGCTGATGATCGTGCTGTCCGGCCACGGCTATTTCGACGAGGACTCCAAGACCGGGTATTTCATGCCCCGGGACGGCAAGCTGCCCAAGGATGACCCGATAATGAACACCTATATCAACTACCCCGAGCTCAACAACATCCTCAATAACCTGCCCTGCGAGCATATTCTGGTGGTCATCGACGCCTGTTTCGCCGGGACTTTTAACGAGGTCCTGGCCATGAGGGGCGAGGAGGAAGCCTCTGCCGAGCTGCCCAGGGAAGAGTTCATCCTGCGCAAGCTCGAGTTCAAGAGCCGGATGCTGCTCAGCTCCGGCGGCAAGGTGAAAGTCCCCGAGAGAAGCCGATTCATGTACAGGTTCCTGGAAGGCTTGCGCAATTACGGCGGCAGGGACAGGATACTGACCGTTGAAGAACTCAAATCCACTTACATGGACCGGATTGACCCCACCCCGTTCCTGATGTGGTTCGGGGAAAACCACCCGGGAAGCAGCTTCCTGTTTATCGCCAGATAGAGCCTATCCCCAAATAACCGGAGAATTGAATGAAACGGTTAATCTGCCTTAGCCTCTGTATCCTGCTGATCCTTGAGGGTGCTTCACTCAAGCTCTGCTCCCAGCAGGTACTTACCGCCCAGGTGACTGCGGTGTCCGGCAACCGGCTGACAATTGACCAGGGCGCGCTGCGGGGCCTGAAGCCTGGAAACGAGGGCGTGGTTTACTACATGCAGAGCGTGGCCGAGCGCACGGTCCGGCTTGAAGTGGCCCTGGCGCGGGTGGTCTCAGTCAATGACGACTCCGCACAGCTCGTGGTAACAGAAAGCGCCGCCCCGGTAGAGCAGGGGTACCTGGTGGACTTGCAGGTGAGCGCGCCGGCTCCCGTTGCTCCAACTCAGGCCACTGCCGGGAAGAAAAAGAGCAAGTGGTGGATCTGGCTGATCGTGGCTGCTGCAGGCGGCGGGATTGCCGCAGCGGCTGCTGGAGGAGGCGGCGGCGATAGCGGTTCCAGTACTCCAACGCCTACAACCGGGAGCTTTACGATCCACCTGCCGGCCAATTGAACGGAGCTGGAAATGAAAAGCCTGAAGACAATCATACTGTCGTGTGTTCTGGCAGCCCTGATTGTAAATTGCGACCGGGACCGCCTGCCCACTGGGGTAGAGAGCGACGCCGGGACCGGGCGGCTCGTGATAATGCTGGTAAAGGATTCCCAGAATGTCTCCACGAGCACACAGAAGGTGGATTCCCTGTCCGTCGCCGTGGAAAAATCAAAAGTTGAACCGTCCGCGCAGTTGTCCGCTGTTAGCTCTATGCTCGTGAGAGTGCTGGATGCGAGCGGCGGAGAGATCACCATAAATCCGAATACATTTACTCCCCAGGACAGCTTTTTCGATGCCACGATCGAGGTCAAAGCCCAGAGCGGCTTGACAGTGCTTTGCATTGGAAGGAACAGCGCCGGCGCGGTCGAGCGGTTTGTCATGGCCACGGGAGTTGATATAGTGGCCGGCCAGACAAAAACTATATCATTAAGCGAGAGCGCCTGGACAACGGGCTTTGTGCCGCGGATAACCGGGATCAGTCCCAGTCCCAGCACTAACGGCAGTTACCGGGTGAGCTGGAGCAGCGTTAGCGGGGCGGAGGGCTATATATTGCAGGAAGCCACTAATTCAGGATTTTCTGGTGCGAGCAGTGCGACTTACCCCGGTAATATTACATATGTTAATGTTTCAGGCAAAGCTCCAGGGACGTATTATTACCGCGTTCAGGCCACGAACAGCCGCAATGTGGCCGGCGCCTGGAGCACCAGCCAATCAGTGACCGTGACCCTGGCCGCGCCGGTCCTCAGTGATCCCGGTACGAGCGTCTTATCCGGCGTACCTTACACTGTGAGCTGGACCAGGGTCAGCGGAGCGACCTCTTATACTCTCGAAAAGGCGACCAGCAACACTTTTACCGGGGCCGCCACGGTTACCTTAAGCGACACAGCGAGAGTTTACAGCGATACTGTGAGCTCCGCGACCACCTATTATTACCAGGTCAGGGCTAATACTGGAACGAGCAGCAGTGATTGGTCGAACACAGTGGACATGGCGGTCAATCCTTTTGGAGTGCCGGTGGTAACTGATCCGGGAACAAGCGTCAATTCCGGGACTAGTTACACGGTGAGCTGGGGCAGCTTAAGCGGGGTTAGTTCATATACTATTGAGGAGGCCACGAACAGCAATTTCAGTGGAGCAACCAGTCAAACAGTGACCGGCACCTCCCGGCAGTACAGCCATACTGTGAGTTCCACGATTACTTATTATTACCGGGTGAGGGCGAATTACAGCACCGGTAGCGGGGGCTGGTCGAATACAGGGGACATGATTGTCAACCCATGTACAACACCGGCGTTGAACGATCCTGGAATGAGTGTCTGCTCAGGTGCTTCATACACTGTTAGCTGGGTCATTATAAGCGGAGCGACTTCATACACTATAGAGGAGGCAACAACAAACTCGTTCACCGGGGCAACAAGCCAGACAGTGAGCGGCGCCTCCCAGAGTTACAGTCACAGTGTGAGTTTATCAACCACATATTATTACCGGTTGAAGACCAATTGTGGAACTGGCAGCAGCGGGTGGTCTAATACTGTGGATATGGTAGTGAATTCTGCGCCACAGGCACCTTCATTGACTGATCCTGGCAGTAGTGTCAGTTCAGGATCGAGTTACACGGTGAGCTGGGGCAGTGTGAGCGGGGCGACTTCATACATTATAGAGGAGGCGACAAACAGCTCGTTCACCGGGGCGACGAGCCAGACAGTAAGTGGAAACTCACAGAGTTTCAGTCACAGTGTGAGTTCAGAGACTACGTATTATTACCGGTTGCAGGCGAATAATTTGTGCGGAAGTGGGGGCTGGTCTAATATTGTGGATATGCATGTACTGCCACTGGTGGCTCCCAGTATTTCTTTTGTGACCTTTCCGGACTCTTTGGTTCCAGACGAAAGCAATTCTCAAAACGTTGTAGCTGATATAATGAATTCTAATTTAATAGATAGAATCGAGATGCGTGCCATATTATCGAATCTTATTTTCCAGAATGGTACTTTTTTAAGATCAGGAGAAACGACCGTTATAATTCCGACTAATTCAACGACACCTTTATCCGGTACAGTTCGTGTTACCGGAACAATACCGGCTCAACAACTCGGAACAGTAGTGGAATACTTCTTATCCATAACCGATAAGATGAATAACAAGTTTGATTCAGATAAGAAATTTTATATAGTTGCGCCAAGAAGAGGTAAACAAAAATTATCCTATGCACCAACAAATATTGCTGATTTAATGCGATTAGTATATTTAATATTGGAAGCTGCAACTAGGACCTATTTAGATTATCTTGGACTAGACGTATCTTCCATCGATAATAACATGGAAATATCTTCTTCTCCTGATGGTCAATTCAACTCAGAGGATCTATTAACTGTTTATCAAATGTGGAAACAAGAATTAACAGGTAATGTGCGGATTAATGCATTATCAATCGAGGAGCAATACGTTTGGAATATAAATGGGAGTCTTTCTAATAATTCATCGTTGCTACAAGATATTTTTTTAAGCGTAAGAAACAATTCGGGAATTGTGGTATTGGCAATTGATATAAACTATGATCCAAATGTTTTGGAATTGAAAACCATATCCACTGTCGACCGCGCAGTCTCGATGTATAGTAGCGACTTTCCCCGGAGTGATGGAGCCCAGAGAATGGTCTTTTTCTGCAATGACGGCGAAATAACACCCGGAGAGGGGAATGTTATCAAATGTCAATTTCAAGTGAAAGAAAATGTAACTGCCGGTACAACCACACGCGTGTATTTTACAACAAAGAAAAACAACAATATCTTAGCATCCTCGGACTTTATTCTTAATAACACTCCGACACCTTCGACAGAAATAGAAATGCTCCCCATCCCCGCGGGCACGTTCCAGATGGGAAGTAATACAGGGTGGAGCGATGAACAGCCGGTGCACACGGTGACCCTCTCCGCTTTCCAGATGAGCAAATACGAGATTACCCAGGCGCAGTACCAAGCTGTGATGGGGAGCAATCCCTCCTATTTTACCGGAGACGACAACCGCCCGGTAGAGCAAGTCTCCTGGTATGATGCGGTAACATTCTGCAACAAGCTCAGCGAATCCGCAGGGCTCCAGCCTTGTTACAACCTGAGCACCTGGTCCTGCGATTTTACCAAGAACGGCTACCGCCTGCCCACAGAGGCCGAGTGGGAGTATGCCTGCCGGGCTGGAACAAGCACGGAGTATTATACAGGTAACACGGAGAGCGATCTTGACCGCGCCGGGTGGTATGATTACAACAGCGGGAATACGACTCATGCAGTGGGCGGCAAGCTGGCAAACGCATTTGGTTTGTATGACATGCACGGGAATGTCTGGGAATGGTGCAATGACTGGTATGGCAGCTATAGTAGCGAGAATGAGAATAATCCTCAAGGGCCGTCGTCCGGCTCTACCCGTGTTATCCGCGGCGGCAGTCGGAGCTACGATGCTTACCTCTGCCGTTCAGCCTTTCGCACCGACTACGACCCGGCCGACAGGTACTACTTCAGCCTAGGTTTTAGGGTAGTGTGTTGGTAGTGTTTTGCCAGAACTTCCGTTTTTGAGTACTTGATTTTTGTTTTTTGTAACTTGAAATGGGGTCCAGGGGCGAAGCCCCTGGTCGCCGCAAATTTTGAAAATTAGTGGTAAATGAGCGAAGAACTGCCTATTATTCAAAAGACTTTTGATATGCTGCTCTGGCTTATTCCGAAGCTGGACAAGTTTCCCAGAAAACAGAAATACCTTCTAGGGGAGAGGATAGAAAGAACAGCTCTGGACTTCATTGGGAACAACAACATAGGTTTTCGGGTAGTGCGTTGGTAGTATTTTTGCCAAAACTTCACAATGCCAGAATCCTGGTGTACAGCTACTGTTTCTTAACAGTGGAGACTCCCGGAGAGAGCACAGGAAGTTCAAACTCGTCTCCCGGGTTTAACAAAAAACCCGAATAGTTCAAGGAAAAAGCCGGGCTGGTAAGCTGCTTTAAACGGCGGCTGAAAGTCCGGCTTTTTCTTTTTATCAAGCGGTGCGAAAATACCTTGTCCGGGCCGTTCTCTGACGGTCCCTGTCGTGTGAGCTTGAATCACGAATGTCACGGATGTTTCACGGATACCACGGTTCCCCGCCGCCCTTCCCGTGAGGGGGAAGGGTATTCGTGAAATCAGGTTTTTATCTGCGTAATCCGTGTTTCCCATGTGGCAATCGTGTTTCGGAACCACGGATGGCAAGGAATTATGGGCATATTATTGTACGGGCGGGTTTAAAACCCGCCCCTACGGCAATCGGGAACCAATGGCAATGTACGGGCGACCGGCCGGTCGCCCCTGCGCAACCATGGAAATCATTGATAATTATTCGTCCGGGCAAGTATCCTCTCAGGTTCTTCTTCCGGCATTATCTCTGAATCACATTTGAGCCCTTCCAGGCCGACATGGGTGACAAAGAACCTCCGGGCCTTGGTAACCGCGTTCTCGGACTCTTTTGCCAGCTTTTTCATTTCTTGATACGTGTAGCCGGCGCGCAGGGAGTCGCGGTACATCTTTTTCATCAAGCGGTCGTACCTAAAACCGAAAATGCGAACATAGCACTCAAGCAACAATGCTGGCGGACGCCTGAGATCCCGGATTATAAAGTGGGAGTCTCTTTTGGTTACCCGAATCATCTCGCTGACAGCCTGCAGTGGGTCGGGAAGGTGATGGATGGTCGAGTGGCTGTACACCAGATCGAAGGAGTCGTTCCTGAAAGGGAGTTTTTCGGCATCGGCGCAAACCAGAAATATACGTTCCTGAAGGCCTTTATCCCTGACATTCGATCTGGCTTTTTTAAGCATGTTCAACGACAGATCCAGGGCCACGAAGCGCCCTGGCGACAAATCGTGAATAAAACGCAGCGGGATGTTGGCTGTGCCTGTTCCTGCATCCAGGATCAGCGGACTGTTCAGGTGCTCGGTTTTGGACAGCAGGTCGGAGGCGCGGCGGACGAATTTCTTCTCCACCAATCCGAGAAAATTTTTTGACAAAGTGTCGTAAGAGACGACCTCTTCGGGCAAATCCATGGCCCCTGTTTCCGGCAATCTTTTCATTTCTTATTTCCCACCGGAGTTTATAAGACACGAGGATCGTTGATGATCCAGTAAGCGGCAAAAATGTTCTCTCATATTCCGGCTGTCAGACCCGGGTTAAATGGGGAAATATCAATTATTTTCCTCATAAAAAGAGCTGTCTGGCAGTTGCTTGTTTAACATGCGGGCAAAATAGCCTTTTTTTTTGAAATCGGGGAAGAGCGTTTCACATGGCTTTCTGTACCAGCAAGCTTCCTGAAGATATTTTTCCAGATCGATAGTCATGGCAATGGCAAGCTGATTGATATGTTTGTAAAGTACCTGCCCTGTACCAGGGATGACTTTAAAGCCCAACTTTTCATATCTTCTCCGGGCGCGTGGATGCACGGCTATCAGAAAATCCTTGAGCGGCGGCTCGTGCATCCAGCTATACTGAATCAGGAGATAGTACAGTCCGATATAGTTATTGTACATCCAATAGTCGGGACGGATGGCGAGCCGGGAAAGCTCGTATGGATGTATCGAATTCTCCTCAGGTTTCGATTTATCGAAACAACTAAAATAGGAATCGGGAAGATTGAAAGATTCTAAAATGGGGAAGAGTTTCGTTCTTTTACCCAGCGCTCTGATTTTGGGGTCCCGGGCAGTACGAATCAACTCCTCGATATACGAAAAGGCCGC
>Ga0307379_10008252_pt1 | contig 14059 bp, 23 predicted proteins | sample UN2MG_FD_202237 | JGI IMG/M metagenome (GOLD analysis project Ga0307379, IMG submission 202237) | Soil microbial communities from Risofladan, Vaasa, Finland - UN-2 | ecosystem: Environmental > Terrestrial > Soil > Coastal area > Acid sulfate soil | place: Finland: Risofladan, Vaasa | collected...
GGCTAGACCAGCGATTACCACTGATAACGCTATTATAAGCCAGGTCAGTTTCGCGCTGTAATCTGCTTTTAGCCACTCTATGTAGGTCTGGAAGTAGTCTGCAAGCTCCTGGTTGTATGTCGCCTCTGCCTCTATCCGCCCCAGCTGATAAACCGCATCCGCTTCTAGGGAAACCAGCCTGGCATCCTGTTCGTCCAGCCTGGTCGGGATATGGTTACTCACTTCAGCGGTTAGAATGGAGATTCCATCCTCGTTAGTCTGCGCCAGCATGATCACCTTGGCAAGACCGGCGCCTGTCACGTTTGCGTAGTCCGAGAGCTTAGCCACGTCTTTTTGCAGTTTGGTTACGCCCATGTGGTTGGCAAGCGACTCCAAACTGACGCCCCCACCTCCCCTAGGCGCACCCAGCGTAACGCCATCTACGATAATTTCGACCTCGCCGTCGGTAATCTCAATTTCGATTACAATGCTGGTGTCTGCATCAGGCGGTTCGTAAGCGTAGACAGCTGGGGTAGAATATAGTAGAATACCGATAAGCAGGGAAATGGTCACTACTACACTGATCCATTTCATGTCTGTTTTACCTCCTTTCTCCTCTATTTGGATTGCTACCTCCGCCCCCTGTAGGCGGGGGCGGAGGTAGGTCTTCCAGTGTTGGTTACTTCAGGCCGTCGATAAAGCCCTGGATGACTACCCAGTCAGCATCAGCACCCTTGTTGTAGCTTCCGCTGCCGGTGATATCCGTGCCGAAGTTCTGGGTGACGTTAGGTGTCGTAACCATACCAGAAAAGGCTGCTAGTTGGCTCCAGTCAACATCGAAGCCAGCACTGGCCGGGTCGGCGCTCGCATAGAAGCTGCCATACATCAGTCTCCAGCCGTTGTGCTCAGATCTGTCGGTGAAGTCCATATCAAGGATACCAGAGCCATCTGGGTCGTCGCTGCTGGCACCTAGCCCAAAGAACCAGTCACCGCCGGTTGAACCCTGCTCCCATGCGGACATCGAGAACGTGCAGTCGGTCTCCATGTGTGTGTAGAAGTCTCCATAGGCATAGGTGTTGGAGAAGCTCTGATACATGAAGCCATCTCCATCAGACACCAGGTGAGCACCGTATTCGGTGTTGGCAGTCCAGTATGGATAGGTGTTATCCCTGGTGAACGTGCCGTCTATGATGCCATCGCCGAACGCAATATACCGTTCGACCGTGAAGCTGGTCCCGCACCATTCATAGCCGTGCGGGACGGTGGCGATGTTCTCAAAGCCTGAACTTGAGCTCCCGGTGGTCTCCACATACAGGTGAGACGAGCCTTCGGCTCCGCCATTCTTGTCGCAGTCAATCGTGATTGACCCGACGCCATCCCAGTCCCAGGTTGTCGTCACTTCAGGCGGGGGTGGAGGGTCAGCAGCGAAGGCAGCAGTGCCGAAGCACAGAGTAACCATCACCGCCAGCACCAGTGCAATACCAATTATCTTTTTCACGCGTATTTTCTCCTTTACATTAGATTTTTTCTTGCCACCCGACCGACCGCAGGTATCGGCAAGCGTATATTCCCATAAAGTACCTCCTGCCCTTTATTTGATACTGAGAGGTGAGTATCACATGCCCGTCTGTTTAGCTTCCGCCAGAAAGCTAAATATATCAACCTGTGATTATCTAAACCGGCGGTCCTGACAGACAGCTACGTAACCTTTCGCCTCTCAGGCATCACCTCCTAAAGAGAAATCAAGGCCGAAAACCCGTTCCCTTTCGGCCTTCAGACGTAGAGGCTGTTTCATCGCCGCCTCCTTTCTTATATTGACAGGAGGGGCGAGGCTGTGATAGTCTGGGGACGGTGAGAGTAGGTGCCGCCGCAATCCTGCCTCGCCCACAACTAAGCCGCCGGCTTAGCGCTGGCGGCCTCTTCTTTTTTAATCCTCTTTACTTCGCTGGTCGGGATATACATAATTCCGTCGAACTCAACGCCGACTATCCTGCCGGCATCAAGCCAGCGGTAGATCGTCGCAATGTGTTTGCCCAAGGCTTCCGCAGCATGAGCTATGGTTTGAACGTCTTTGGTCAAGATAGTGATTTTCGTCTTTTGCATGAGTGTGCGAGAACTCTAGCATACGCTGGCGAAAATGTCAATACTTTTTTGGTGCAATTTTAGGGGTGTCTTTTCTGGTAAAAATTAACCAAAAAGTTAACACAGGCGTGAGGTTTCCGGGGAACCCCTAAAACTTAGCTTTGGGACGCGCTGAGAGCCAAATCTAGCCGCTTTTTCACGCCGGCCAATGGTCTTACACCTTGGTCTCGCAGCCTGATATTCTCCCAAATGTTAAGAGGTTCCTCAACCCCGCTCTGGAGCCGGGCCTGGCTCGTTTTTATCAACTTGCACCCCGACCCCCAGCCAGTTCAGAAACTCGGTGGTCTGGACCTTGTACCTGGCTATGTCTCCGGAAAAGGACATCTTCATCAGGGAGTACTCCAAAAGGTGCCGGGCGAGCTCTTCCTCGGAGCAGGCGTCCAGTTTCTTGATTACCTCAACCCTGAGCTTTGAGGTATCGCTATAGCCGGTGGTCTCTATCTTCAGCTTTTTGGTCCACCAGGTGACGGCGCTGTTGGCGGAAGAGTAGTAAGAGCGGTCATCGGACATAATACAAAAGACCACAATCTTCATTCTCAGGTGGTCGAGCCGGGTTGTCGCACCGACGGCCTGCTTGATGGCGGAGTGCTCGGCGTTTTTCTTGGCCTGGCCGGCAGCATTGATCGCCCGGGTGTGGGCCGCTTTCTTCTTGGTCACGCACTTCGGGTCGGTGCAGACGCACAGCACCCTCGCTTCATGTTCCTCTGCCCAGGACGGCCGCTCCTTACTGTCAAAGGCGTAGTGGAAGCCCCGGGTGCAGGTTTCGAGACATTCTTGGGGGTTATCAAGGCGGTCCATGATATTGTCCAGCTGGACATAGCCGGCCTTCAGGTCGCCGTAGCTGCCGGCCCTGAGCTCGTTGAGGTCCAGTACCGCGGCCCGGCTGCCGGCCTTCTCCCTGGCCAGCGCCAGTACTTCCGCCGGTACTTTAAGGGTCGCCTTTTCCCGGACCTTTTTAGCATCGCCCTTGCCCATGTGGTTGTCACAGGCGAACACCTCGCTCTCCCCCACGCCGCTGACGGCATACACACCGGTACCGTCGCAGTGGCCAACGCTGAGGCAGGTCAGGCAGGGATAGTTAGGGTGGCCCTTCCCCAGCTGCTTGATTCTTTCCCGGGCATGCTCCCTTTCTTCTTCCGGGATAGTGTCGACGATATCCTCGGCCGGCGCCGCGGCCGCCGCTTGGCTGGGTTTCTCCATCGGCTCTTCGCACTTACTCCAGCCAGCAGAGACATCTCCGGCAGTCCCGAGCTTACCGCTTGACTTCCAGACCTTGACGCTTTCTATATCCTCCGTGGATACCCCGGCTGCAGCTACTGCAGCGGTCAGGTCCTGGGCGGTATAGTCGAAGATGAAGTCCTCTGGTCGGCGGTTAGGCTTTAGGCTGATGCGGTAGGTGTGGTTGAGCCGGTAATCCTCGGCACCTGGGTTGACCACGGTGGCCACCGGCTTGAAGTAATCTATGGCTCTTGTGTTAGCTTGCTCTTTATCATGGGCCATGGCAATGACCAGGCCGGTTTTATCGAGAGCAATCCACCCTGTACCTCGCTTCGCGAGGGTATAAAGGGGTTCTGCCTTGGCGGGTATTTCTTGAGAAATGGGTTTGGCCTGTCGCTCGGCTTCGGCTGCGGTAGCCTTGGCCAGAATGTCGGCCTGCATCTTTTTCTTCGCCTCGGCCGCTCGCTGCTCCCGGTGGACTTTCTGGTGCCTTTCCCAGCACTTTTCGTCGGTGCACCAGTTGGTGGCGCTTTTCGTCGTGTGGGTCTTGATTGCCTTCTCGCAGCTCTTACAGCCGGCCTTCGAGGTATTGAAGAGTACCTCCTCCCGGTTGTAGCCGTAGTCGGGTGTGGTTCCCAGGGGCCTGAACTGGCCTTTGGCAACATCGTGGATGGCCTTCTGCATGCCATCGACCGAGCAGGGGTGGGATCCGTAGCGCCCCTCGCTACCAGGGGTAGCGATGCCCTTGATGGCCGCGAGCATCAGCCACTTGCTGTCTTTAGGGATTTCGATGTTCCTTTTCTCCTTGCTGCTGTAGCGGGATTCTTTACCCGGAGCCGTTAGGTTCTCGAAGATAAGCAGCTCCCGGCCCATGGTGAAGGTTATCCTCCCCTCGTCTATCTTCTGCAGGATCTCGTCCGGCAGCCGCATCACCCGCCTCATATTCGAGACGTGCCCCTGGGTCATGCTGAGCTTGGTGGCCAGGGCTGTCTCGGAAACCTCGGGGAAAACATCGAGGTACTGGCTGACGGACCGGGCGAGGTCTATGGGTGTGATGTCTGAGCGCTTGAGGTTCTCCTCCAGGGCAAAGACGACCATATCTTGGTCGGTCATCTCCCGGATATCCACGGGCATCGTCAGCCACTTCTTCGGGTGCCTTTTCTTGAGCTTGATGAAGGCACGCTTCCTCAAGTGGCCAAAGGCCAGCTCCACGTCGCCGTTGGTCCGGCGCCCCAGGGGGGTCTCGAGCAGCCCGTTCTGCTCGATGGATGAGGCGATCTCATCAATCTTCTTCTGAGAGTATCCCTTCCGGGGCTGGTATGGGTTATCCTTGACCTTTTCGAGGTCTACTTGAACTATTGGCATTTTAGCCTCCTTTTTTAGTCTCCCTCCTGAATTGATGCGCTTGTTGGTTGTTCCTTCCAGGTCAAGCTGATTAAATCTTCTCGCTCACAAATAACACCTCCTCCGCTTAAGAGCGCAACGTGCAAAGGGTAATCACCGGGCGCAAAGCCTGAGATAGATGTCGTATATATGAAGATCTCCCTGTTATATTCCCCCGGCTCGATGCTCACGTCGATCGGGACTACCTCAGATTGCCCATCTATTTCTACAAACGCGGTATCCAAATGGACGGGGTATGGCAGAAAGTTCTTGGCGTCGCACCAGATGAACTTCAACGTCCATGTCTCCTCCGGAGGCACCCTGGACCACCAGTGGCCAACGTTACTCAGCATCAAGACTGCGTTTATGGGTCTGGGCTCCGAAACCACTACCGTCGTGGTCGGCTCGGGTGTGTCCTGAACCTGGGGCTCCGGAATTACCTGAGTTGGTTGAGGCGTTTCGCTTACCGTACAACCCGCACAGAGGCACAGAAAAACCAACAAGAGCAGAAAATATCTCACTTTTCACCTCTTCCCCAGAGGGCCAGCCAAGCAAGCTCGGCGGTCCTCTTAATGTGTATCCATGTCTCACGCCGCAGGAACTGCCGCCAGGCTTTGCCCCGCGGCAGCTTGAGCAGTTCCATCATCCGGGAACTGGATCGGTGCAGCCGTTCTATAGTTTCCTCAAGTTTCATACTGCCTCCTTTCTGGAGCCCCCCGCCGGTCGGGCACAAAAGGGAAAGCCCAGGCCGACGGGAGGCATGTAATTAGTGCCGGCTATGGCACATCGGGCAGTAGGCGTGGTGGGTTTCCTCGCTAGCAAAGGTGGCAGCGACCTCCCTGGCCCGCCCGATCTGCGCCGGCTCGGTGAGCAGGTGGCTCGATGCCCAGGTGATCAGGTTCAGCATCTCGTAGCTGTTGCGGGGTGGCTCCTGGATAGCCCGGGACCTTATGATATCGGCGACATCGCCGCTGATCTTGGCCCTCTTGAGCATTTCCTCGAGTATGAGGGCCCGCTGGTCAGCGGGGATGCGGTCCTGAATCATCTCCCGGTAGCGGTTGATGATTCCACCCAGGGAGCCGTAGGCGTCATGGAGAGACCTGCGGAACCACTGGTAGATATCGTCACCCTCTCCGCCGCTGCCGCTGTACTCCTCAAGTATATCATTATGCGTCATGCCATTGGTGCAGGCCAGGCGCATGACGAAGCTCTGAACCGAGGGCATGATGCTACCGATGGGCGAGAAGTTGACCAGGGCGCCGGCTCTTATGAGGTCACCTCTCCGGACCGGCTCACGCTTTTCGCCGACAATCTCAATGGTGACGGCGTGGTCATGCGTGGTGACCTTGTGGTAATCGGCGCCGGGGATGGTCTTCTCGATGGTGGCGACCAGGCGCTCCGGAGAGATGTTTTGGGCCGGCGAAGGATTGGCAAAGTCTATGACGGTGCCTTTGTCTATCAGGACTGTGTAGCGCCCTCTCCGGGAGAGTATTTGCGTGGCCACTTCCCCGAATAGTCCGGGGGATATCTCCTTCCCCATGGACTGGGGCATGCCGATGAAGTTGGCAAGGGCCTTAACCCCAACCTTCTCGATGGGCACCAGGCGGCCACCGGAACCCGGCCGTAGTATGACCTGGTCGGGCTGGACCAATATCTTTGTCTGGGGCTGGTGGTCTATTGTCCTCACGGTGATATCCGTGAGGGGCTGTAGCTGGGTCAGTACCTCTTCTTTTTTCAAGGTTTTCCTCCTTAGTATATTATTTTTAGTATATTACCAAGCAGTATATTACTTCATCCGAATACCCCCTTTGTTCTCTGCACGTCCTGGAAGAGGCGGGAGAGGTCCTCGCACCACCAAGGCGGCAGTTTATTTTTCGTCTGACAGAAGCTAAAGTCGTCGAAGTCCAGCACCAGGGCAGCCTTCTTCCTAGCGTCTGTACCCTTGATGCCGGCAAAGAAATCATAGGCTCTCATCGAGAAGTCACTCACCTCGTCCCTCTCGAAGAGCTGGTGGGCGTAGGTTGGTTTTTTCCAGATAATGCGGTTAACCTCGGTGATGACATTCAGGTCTAGCTTGCGGGAGTGGTGAGCGATGAAGATTATCAGCTGCTCTCTCTGCCCGGAGATACTGATAAGGTCGTCGAGTTCCACGGCGTCGCCGCTCTGTGTGCGCCGGGCGTGGGCGGTCTGAGCCGCCTCGTCATAGATTACCACTGACCTCTTGGGCCAATCATTGCGGCTGGAAACCACCTTCATCCACTTAGGTAGAAGCCGGCCTATCTTTAGCCGGATATTCTCCGGGACTGCCCGGGGCATGTTAATCACCGTAGGGAGGCCCCGCCGTTCATTTACCTGGTGGGCTATTTCGTGGGCAACGGCGGTCTTACCCATCCGCCGGTCCCCCATGACCAGGATGAGGCCGGGGAAGGGTAGCGCACGGTACAAAGTGACCTTCGGCGGCGCCTGCAGGACAATCTTGGCATACTCCTCGGCCTTCTCCTTCCGGTAGCGTTTGAGCTTCTCAGTCCATGATATCTTAGGTGTCATATCCCCCCTTTCCTATAAGCCTGGCAATCTTGCCTTGAATAGAGGCGTTGATATTCGCTGCCTCTTCCCGGAGATGGGTAACCTCGGCGGCGATGGCTCTGCAGGTCTTCTTCTCCGGGTAGCTACAGGCCATCACCCGGTCGCACCGGCTGCCCTCTATGAACCGGGCAGCCAACCAGCATCGAGTGCCCAGCTCCTTCGAGCTAACTATAGCGACCCTGGGGCCAAACTCTTCTGACATTTTTACCCTCCTACTATAGCTAATCCGCCAAGCCAAACTTGACATAAGTTATTCAGACTTGAATATCGCCCCGTCCCAGCCGTGGTCATTGACCAGGTGTTTGGCGCACTCGGCCTGCAGGCTTTCCGGTGTGGCCCCCAGCTGGCTGAATCGGGCGACGAACTTGCCCTCATGGTGCAGCTCCACGATGTGGTCATCCGGATGCACCAGGGCAAAGCCCATGCCGGCAAAGCTCCCCAGTCCCGGGTCCCGTTCTGCTGTAGTCACCTCTAGCACCTCCTTTGCAATATTCGTTTAAGTAAATCGTTTAGTGATAGCTGGGGACGCCCAGGATATGCTCGACAGTCGAGATTTCGCCTGCCCAGCAGTTCCCGCCAGCCGGGCTGCGAGTCACACTCTCGACGGCTTTGCGTTGTGCCGGCGTGAATGTCCCGTAATTCGGCCCCCAGACATCAATCCACCCCCAGGCGGTACCTCGCCCCCCTTGAACCATGACACCCTGGCCACCGGCGGCGATGATGCGTTTCTTCAGTTCCTGGGCAAGCCTCTTCCTGTGCTCACCATAGTCTCCCACTGGTCACCTCCTTATACTGGCTTTTAGGCCATGTTTCGACAATAACGCCCTGGCTCGCAGAACATCAGTATCTCTCTGTGTGCTGGTTGACTTCGCCGCTAGGTTGGGTATGTACTTTCGGGCTACCACGCACATGGCCCGGTTGATGTCGTGGTAATCGCTCGTACCGTCCCAGGCTATCCACCCGATTCCGCCATACTCCACACTTTGGGGTAGCCCATTCCTGTCATCAAACTGCGAGAGGAATCGAACGGTATCCTCCCCCTCTTCAAAGTATGTAGAGTAGAAGCCGGCCAGGTCATAATGGGCTATGAAGGAGCAATGCTGGATTAGGTGATGATATAGACTCTTGGTAAACTTCTCCCGCTGCAGGCCGCTCTTGAGAAAAAGCTCCCACTGCCGGAGGACTTTGCGCTTTTCAAGCGCAGTCATAAATTTGGTATCCTTGAACTCCATGCTTCTATCCCTCCTTATGTATGTATGTAGTAGCCTTTGCTACGCAGGATATCTACGACCTTTTGAAAGTCAGGTGCAGGCATCTTCTTTGTCCGGTAGTGAATATCGGAGTAGAAGATGTCACCTTGCCAGTGCTTGCCGAAGGCATCAAAGGGCTGTAGCCGCCCCTTGGCTAACTCCTCGGCTATCTCCTCTGGAGGTTGCCTTATCTTATTCAACTTTCACCCCTTCTTAATCTATCTCTTTGAAATCGCAGATGTGCACGACCTTGTAGTTGTCATTGCCGGCGTCGCTCACGATAACGGAGGACTTTTTCCCGACAACCGCAAAGTACCGGCTGTCCTCCTCGGCGCCGCAGAGCTTTTGCAGCTCGTCGCCGGTATAGGTTTCCCCTACCTTCAGTTTGGCCACGCTTTACCTCCTTTTTTAGTCCTGGTTCACCCAGGTTGCTTTAGCGTCGCACTTGGCACAGAACGCCAATACCATCTCCCCATCGGTGGGGTCGGCCTCGATGACGTCGCCGTTCTCGTCCATGACCCCCAGCCTCTGGTAAGTGACGTCGTACTTGGTCTGGTCTGTGCAATCCGGTTCGTGATTGCAAACCCACATAGTTCACCTCCCTTATGCGTATTTCCGTGGCTTCAGCACCACGACTGTTTTGGGTGCGCTGGGCACCCATGCCCTGTTGACCAGAGTGAAGAAGCTGTAATTCTGCCTTGGCTTCCTGAATGATGTTCGGTAGTGCCCATCCCCCTGCTTTCTGTTTACCCTCTGGACAGTCTCGACTTCGAGCTTGCCGTTGGCTCTGATGAGGATGTCGGGGTAAGGCATGAGCTGGAGGAGACGGCGGAGCTGGGCAGCCCCCACGCTTACCTTGCCGAACTCGACTATATCGCCCGCCTTGAGGGCTTTAATCAAGTCGGCGTTCCAGAAGACCCAGCCATCGCCCTTCTTCCTCGCCCACGGACGCTGGACTGTACGCTTCAAAGGTCACCTCCTTTATTCAGTTTTTCTAACGGTATCGGCCTCCCGCCACGGCTCTAGGGTAGGTATAAACTCCTCGGTGAAGTCCCCCTCCCTCTTGTTGTGCCGACGGGCGGCCTCTTCTCTGGCTGCCTCAAGCGCCTGGCCCTCGTCAGGCGCATCGACTGAGACAGTGATGTACCCAGAGTAGTAGATGTCTACGTCGAACTTAGGCATAATAACCTCCCTTAAGCAGGTTCCTTCGCCTGCAGCTTTTTGGCTTCCTCGACCTCACGGATGGCATCGTCGATGAACAGGTCTATGGTCGTAGCCATGTCGCCGAAGTCCATCGCCTCAATCTTGTGGATGACCTTTTCCACGACTTCGGGCGTTAGCTCGCTCTCATCACGACTATAGCTCTCCGCAGTCAGGAAGATGTCCTCTACCGTTATGCGATAGACGGTCTCATTCCTGTCCCTAGCCACAGCTCACCCCCTTGTTTAGATTTGGGGCTTAACACCCCACGGCTCCCCAGCTCCGAGAGCTGGGGAGATAGTCGGGCGTCAAGCTATTCCTCTTTTATGAGCCTACAATTAGTAGCTCTACCGTGCTGGGCTGGTCACAGATACCGTGATAGGGTATCTCGTAGCTATCGGCTACGATGCCCTCATGGGGCACTTCGAGGTAATAGTCATATTCCCCCAGTACCCAATCGGAGAACGGCTCCACGTTGTCGTCCTCTCTGGCTCGGAGCCACCCCTTGAGCAGCTCCTCGCCGTTCTCGCTGAACCACGCTTTGAAGTCCTGCTTATCGGCCATATTCACCCCCTTTAGTAGTCTATAAAGTCGTTGCCAGTGAAGTCGTTGTCCTTAGTCCCGCAGTTGTCACACTCTGGCTGATAGGAGTCGCCGCCGCTGTCATCCTTGAGGTACCTCTTTTCCTTGGCGTTCCATGTCCAGATGATGGTAACGGTCTGGACTTCCACCACCGTGTCCAGAGGGTCTCCGCAATGGATGCACCGAGGCTGCCTGCCTTCCGCCTTTGCCAGCTCGAACTCTTTGGGCATTGTCTTGGGCAAGTCGGCTGGTTTGGGCTTCTTTGCTATAGCGCTGCCCATAACTCTCCCCCTTGTTTTATTTGGAGCTAACCGCCCCACGGCTGGGGGCAAGAACCTATCTTGCCCCCAGAGGGTCGGACGTCTAGCTGCCGATTGCGACGGCGCCAACGACTTGGTACTTCTGGCCAGTGGCGTTGTCCATGACCTGCCCGAAAAAGCCCTTCTTCCCGCTGCTGAAGGTCTTGGCATAGGCGGACAGGACGACGAGCTGGGTGATGCCCAGCCTCTCGGCCTTGGGCTTCACAACCTTGGCCTTCTCCTTATTCTTTTCCACCCTGTGATGTCCCCTTTCGTTTTATTCTCAAGCGTGTGCCAGCCGTAGCACTGTCGCCTTGAGTCGTTTTATAGTCTCCCTGTCAAAGCCCTCAAGGTAGGTGTTTAAGTCGAGGGTGCGAGACTTCGGCAACCCCTTCGGGCTGCGGGTGAGAAGTTGAGGTTTTAGCGTCCCCTTCCCAGCTGGGAACATCCCGACGACGTGCCCCCGATAGGTTACATACTTCACGGGCTTGTCGGGCTTGCTGGCTTTGCTCACCTTGTCGATTCTATCTTGGCACGGATTGCAAAAACCGTTCCCGTTGTGGCTGGGACGCTGCTCACATATTAAGCACTTAACCATAGCGTCCCCCTTCTGATGGCTTATGCCATCATCCCCACCCACTAACCGAAGCTAGTGGGTGGAGTGGTGGTATAAACGAGTTCCCCCTGCTATGGGCAGGGGGTCTGTGCTCTAGCCTTGCTCCTATTGACAGTCGCTATGCGACATACGGCAAGCCCACTCGGGACTTTTGCGAGCGGACTACTCCCGTGCTCGGTTACAGCCTTGGGGTCTTGCTACCGCCCCTGCCAGTCGTTTTGAGCCTCGCCCCGCTTACCCTGCGGAGCCTCTACATAAGGGCGCAGGTAGAGCATAGGCCCACCGGTTCCGGCCGCGCTGCGTTCTCTTGGGGGTGGGGGTTGCCCACCACAGCCGTTGCACAGGCTACGCTTACCGTGCCAGAGTTCCCACGTTGCGGATGGGAACATGGCAATTACCCGCCGACCCCTTTAACGTCTGGGTATGACGGACATACAGCCAACGTATGTCAGGCCGTGCTGATTTAGGCCAGCAAGTCCCCCTGTATTACCTTCAACAGGGTTAGGGCTGGGACTGCCGCCTTATCCCGTGAGGGCTGAGTTTCCTTTACCTTAAGCCCAGCTTCCGGCCATAAGCCCTCCGGTGTCCCCTGGTCCAGAGAGTTGGTTAGCATGACACCCTACGACCCCCGCAAGGCAAAGCCTCACCAGCCCCGAATAAACGGAGTGCGGGCGTAGGGTCGTTTTCCCTTCTCCCCTTCTCACAAGGGATGAGCGACGACGTGGGGGGAATAAACAGAAGCGGCTAGACTCACGCCCAGCCGCTTCCCCATCCCCTCACACTATAGCTAATCCGTCAGCTACTAATTGACATAACTCGCTAGAATTGTAGGTCTACTACCTACCCACTTATTAAGCATGATGCGCTCACCACCTGTTATTGACTTACCCAGTAACCTCTTGTCAACGATGGTTTTTATCCAGTAAGGCAATCCGTCATAGATAGTTTGCCCGTCCATATCCCCGTTTAGCTTGCGCTCGAATTCCACCTCACCGACTATCAACTCACCATAGGGGATTGTATGCCCCTCGCCATCGTCGACGACGCTGTCAAGACTGTAATGCTCACGAATTTTGTACTTTGCCCACCAGTTTTGCCAGTCACACCTAGCCACTGCATAGGCTAGGCGCTCATCTGTAGCTTGAGTTTTGAGCACTGCCAGCGCTATGTCCTGAAAAAGGTCTTCACGCTCTTGCTTTGGCACTTTACGACTGAAGATATAGGCTGATTTTAGCGCTAGTTTGGAGCTTGTGGGCATTGACTTGATAGCTTTGAGACTTGTCTCGACGTGCTCCCTAAACTCTTCCCCTTCAACTGGCAGGGCCTTGCAAAGCATTTTTGCTATATCCCGATATTCAACTTTCATGTATGACTTCATTTTTCCCCCTTTTGTTTTTTCGGGATTAGCTATAGTGGAGGGGTTCTATATTCGATTGTTAAAGTGCTACAGCTTGCTGAGCTGTCAACCCCTTTTGGGGCTGGTATCTTTAGCGTGTCTTTACTTAACCTCCTTTTGTAAACATTGTAATAATAACTACTATGACAAGATTATACAGGAAGCAAGGAATATCTGTCAAGAGGGTAAAATTGTAATCGGCTGAAATTGGCTTGCCTCTAGCTTCAATTAGATGATATTGGATGAAAACTCGTCAGCAATTACCGCCGTTAAGATGTGGCCGCTTATCAGAGGGGTTTCTGGCCGCTGCCGGCGTCTACGGATGCCGGAGCTGGGGGCACCTGGGGCGGCGCCCCAGCCCGGAAATAGCGGTAGGACCTACCTTCAGTATTCCACCTGGTGCCGGGGGGGAACCGGGGTAGCCGGTCCAGGTCGTTAAGTCTGGCCTCCCTAAAGAGCCAGCAGAAAAGGAAGTGTCTCACAGTCGTTGGCACCTTGGTCTGAATCAAGATGTTACTGCCGAAGCCTATCCAGTAGCGCCCGAGTTTAAGTAACATATTCTACCGCCCCCGCCGGCTGTTTCCGTTCCTGGACATGGAACCACCACCTCTCCGTGTTCCGTCCGTGTTTTTCCGTGTTTCCGAAGCTACACGGTGGCCATCCTGACGGCCGCCGGCAGCTGGGCGCCCGGTGGCCAGGCGGTAGTATCTCCGTACCGGCTTCCACTCCATGTTCGCGAACATCGGGTTATCCGACTCTTCCTCGCGGCCGGAGAATTCAATTTCCCCTTCCCTGGCCAGTCCATTAACTACCCCTTGAAAGCTGTGGTAGTTCGGGTAGTGGTAGGCGAACCGCCGCCCCCGGGTGATGGCCACCCGGTCCAGGGCGTTTTTATAAGCCCGGTGCATCGATGCGCCGTAATCTTCGCCAATGAGACCCAGGTGGTCAAGGACGAACTGCCGGCTTGATAGCGGGTGCCGGTTACCCCCTCTGACCCTGATTATCTGCATCTCTGAGGTCATTTACTTTTTCCCTCCCATTACCTTTTCAAACCAGTCCTCACGTTCCCGACCGGCTATCTTCCGGTACTTGGCGGTAGTGTTAAAAGAGGAGTGCCCGAGGTGCTCCTGGAGAAGTCGCTGGCCATCACCGGAGTCGTCAACCTTCATAGCGTTGACGGCGAAAGAGTCCCTCATTTTATGCGGGCTCACGTGATGCCTTTTACCGGTCTCGGAGTTAATCAGCTCGGGGAGCCCCAGCACTATAGAGTATTGCCGGAAGATCTGCCAGGCCCGCTGCCGGCTGATGTTGAAAAGAAACTGGTGGCCATTGGCGTCCGTTAACCCCCCGCGGTCGATGTAGTTCTTTATCACCCCCAGGGTTTCCAGATCTACGGGGAGCTGCCGGA
>Ga0307379_10008254_pt1 | contig 14059 bp, 17 predicted proteins | sample UN2MG_FD_202237 | JGI IMG/M metagenome (GOLD analysis project Ga0307379, IMG submission 202237) | Soil microbial communities from Risofladan, Vaasa, Finland - UN-2 | ecosystem: Environmental > Terrestrial > Soil > Coastal area > Acid sulfate soil | place: Finland: Risofladan, Vaasa | collected...
TAGATTTCTTTCTACATTGACAGCCGCGGCTGCATTTTTGATGCACATTAAAGATGATTTGAATTACGATGATTTATTTGAAGATATTTCTAAAAAGGCTAAAAGTATTTTGTTGAAAGAAGAATTGAAGCATCTGGAGCATTGTTTCGACAACAGGAATGTCAAAAATCCTGTAAACACACGAACACATAGATGCCCTAAAGCACAATATATCTTAACGGATCATCCGGAATATATCAACAACTATGTCAATTATTTTAATAGACTTTCAAATGAAAGGAAATATGGAAGGTTCAATAGAGTTGATTTGGACGATAAACAATCATAACATGATATATAGATAAACATGGGATTTTTCAAGTGTCAAACGTGTGGTGCCGAAATATCGGCGAAATGGGTGAGTGCAATCTCCAAGAATCGTTGTCCTGGTTGCGACGGCGAAATAATGGACAATGGTTCTGCGGAGTTGATACATGATCTTGGTGAGCTTCTGGAGAAGATGCCCAATGATCCAATCGGGATTGCCGGATGGCTTGTGGCGAACTACAGGATGGACAGGATAGGCGATTGTGAGCCTGAAGAGTTCCACAGACCAAAGGCGATAGGGCATATAAACAAAAATGCCCCACAGCAGCAACAACAGAACAAACTCATGGAATTCTTCAACAATGCAGGAGTTGACATGAACAACATAAAAAATCCTCCAAGAGTCAACAAGGAGCGAGAAGATGTTGGAGATGTTGATATGAGCAGTTTGAATGAAGATGAAAAGAGGATGTTGTTGGGTGATGGTGATGGCGATGATTCCAATTTTTCTCAAGTAGATATAGAAAGTATAAATAGTTTGGTAGACGGATCCGTCAAAGAAAGTTCAACACTTGAAAATTATTATGAATCAATCAGGCGCAAACAAGAGATGTCACAGATGAATCTGGACAGTGGTTTTGGTGCGGTGACGAATTCAGGACAGCGTGCGGGGTTCAGAAGGCATGATTGAGACAAGCAAGATTATTTCATACAAGAAAGTAAAAATAACCGAAGACGAGTACAACGAATATCAGAAGATATGTCGAAGCTATGATAGACCTAATTTCAAAGGTGAAGAACTTTTCAAAGATAGTTTCGAGGTTGATGATGATGGAAGGATCATCTATATAAAGGCTTTGGGCAACAAGCAATCTTCATTTGAGGTGTTGTTCTTCATAATGAATTTGATGCAAAATCAATGGTTGAGATATATTGTTTCAAATGCAGAAAAAGAAATGAAGAAATTCAGGGAAAGAAGCATGATCATGGATCGTAAAATCAAATTGTTGGATGACAAGTTGAAGTCGCTGTCAGTGTTTGATGACAAGAGTTAACTGCTCGATTAAACAATTATCATGGATGAAATGTCAAACTCGAATTTGGATGTTGTCATGAATAAGTTGGGTCTCTCTGGAGACCCCAACGATTTCGACAGCAGGGCTTATCTGTCTGAAAGGGAAGAATTGCAGAAGATTGCAAATTCACTTCCAGATGATGGTGTTCTTGATGTCAACAATGTGATAAGATTACAGAGACTATGTATAAGGGGAATGAACATATGTGATGACTGGATACCCAGATTGCACGTGCTCATGACCGTATATGAAGTAAAAAGAGACAGGGCGCGTTCTACGGCTTATTCGGAGGCAAAAACTTCTGAAGGTGCAAAGCTTACAGTTGAAGGGAGGAAGGCTGTAGCTGAAGGTGACGAAACATTCAACGAAATGAAACTGATGGTGGAAAGAATAAAAGGTTCAAAGATATTTCATGAGAAGAAAAAAGAGACACTGAAGTCTGCATACTACATGTTCAGGGATCAATTGGTGTCATACAAAATTTCAGACAAAGGAAATACAGGAGAAGAACTTGAATTTACAAATACAACAGAAAAAGGATATGGTAAAGTAGCATGGTAATTGAAAACATAAAAAGAAACAAGCCAATATATTTCATAGAAGTCAAGTTAAAGACGAAATACAAAAAATATATGTCGATTTCAACTGAGATGTTCGACAATTATATATCATTCAAAGGATTGGAAATAGATGACGCAGGGGATTTAGAGACAGAATTGGACGATTATGACACAGCCAAGAAAATGATTGATACCAACGCGGTATACAAGATGTATCCGTGGGGTTCTATCGTAGAAATTACGGCAAAAAGATACGTCAAAGAATAAAAAAAAGGAGATAACATGGTACAATACGGAAAAACAGATTGGAAAGAAAAGAATTACAATTCAGGCAACAAAATCAATTACAAGGAAAAATTCCTCAAGCTTTCCAATGGAAAGAATATTGTCAGGTTTTTGACCGATCCATATAAATACATGGTACACAAGATCAAGTTTACAGGAGACCCCAATCAGTACGGAAGGAATATAAGATGTTCGTTGGAAGATTGTCCATTATGTGATGGTGATTATCCAAGAGCAAAACCGAAGTATATCGTTCCGTTGGTTGTCAGGAAGACAGGAGAATTCAAATATCTGGACATGGGACCTCAGATTTATGACAAGATTCATGGAATCGTAGAGAACATGGATGATTTTGATAATCCTACAGAATATGAAATCAACATAACCAGAAATCCAAATGGTGGTGCATCTAATTTCTATGATGTATTTCCTGGTAAGAAGAAGGCTATGAGTGCAGAAGATATCATGATGAGTGAAGAAATAGATTACGAAGAGCTGGAAAGTCTGGTAAAACCACCCGCTTCAGAAGAAGTTATGGAATCATATTCCAAGATAGAAAACTGGATCAAGAAGAATGGAATCAAACAAGCTGAAACCGTGACAAATTCCGAGGAAGATGATACGGAATCTACAAGTGAAAGTTCTGTGGTCGAGGAAGATGATTTCAGTTTCAAGGTAAACAAGATCGGTAAGTAGATGAGAGCAATTCCCCTGTGACTCTTTTGGGCGCCAAGGGTATATTCCCTTGGCGTTTTTTTTATAAGGATGATATGAGATATTTGTCTTTTGATGTAAGTTCCACTACGATAGGTTGGAGTTATATTACAACAAACAACAACAAGATTGAAAAAATAGATGGTTCATATTTCAAACCACCAAAAGGCATGCAAATATCCAAATTGAAGAGGTTGAGACATAAATTTTGTATATTCGACGGATATAAGCCTGATATGATTGCAATAGAAGAATATCCGATGTTCATGAGCAATCACAAATCAACAGCAAGAACCATATCGACGCTTGCAATCTATACAAGGATTGTGGCGTTGTTCTTGCATGAACAGTTTGATATAGAACCAATATTCTATCCAGTGGTCACAATAAGGTCTGTATTACGAAAATTATCAGGAAGCAATGACAAGATATCAAAGGAAAATGTACCTTCAGTCATAGAATCTATTGTTGGAAAACATATACCGGAATGGAAGTTCCAATATGAAACAAACAAAAAAGGCAAAGTCAAGACGGAGATGTTTGATGTAGCTGATGCTGTGGCTGTGGGTATGACCTGCGCATACAAGAATGGAGAATTAAAATGAAAACAAACGAAGCATACGAATATTTAGGACTTGAGCCGGGAGCTTCCGATGATGATATAAAAAAAGCATTTCGTAAATTCGCAGTTGAATATCATCCAGACAGGAACAAGGAAGCTGGAGCGGAAGAAAAATTCAAAAAGATAAACGAGGCGCATCAGATACTGACAGGCAAACAGAAATCTGATGATGAGCGTGGTGCTGTAGGGTTTGGTCCGCAAAGCCCCTTTGATTTTGGTTCATTCAAGATAGAAGACATCATAGGACATTTTGTAAACAATGGAGGATTCGGCTTCGCAGCCAACAACAAAAAAAAGTTTTCTATCGACTTGTCACCGATACAGATATCAATTAACGTGGATTTCAAAAAAGCTGTTCTTGGTGGTACGGAAAATATCAAATACAATATAAAAAATTATTGCAAGGATTGTGGTGGAGAATGTGTCGATAAAGGCAACAGGAAAAAATGCAAGCAATGCTCCGGCACGGGTTTTATAAGCAGGACTTTTGGTAATGGACCAATTTTAAGAACAGACAATTATCTTTGTGATAAATGCAAGGGTACGGGTTTTATTGGAAACAAATGCAATAGTTGTGATGGTAATGGATACAACTTGAAAGAAATAAGCCTGAACATCACAATACCACCGATAGGAAGCAATACCACAAGAATGAATGCTGCTGGAGCAGGACATATGTTCAACAAGAAAAGAGGTGATGCGATTTTTGTATTGTTCCCGATTGTAGAAGACAAAGAAAAGAACATGATACTTTCAGGAAGGAATGTTGTTTCGTATGTCAACATAGGATTGGATAAATTGATTTTTGGTGGGAGTATCGAGGTGGAAACTGTTGATGGAAAGAAAACAACAGTAGATATAGAGATGCTGAACGAAATTGGTACAGAAAAGATATTGACGGGGAAAGGAGCACTGCGATACGGCAACATGCCCCAAGGAGATCATGTTGTTGTTATAGATATAAAGTATCCAGAAAAAAGCAAATTAAATGACTCTTTGAAGAGAGAATTGGAAAAAGCATACAACGAGGAGGAAATATGTCTAGAGGGCGAAAGAAAGGAGACGACGGAACAATTGGAGATGGAGACATCGGAGAAGAAGCAACAGGAAACAAAGGAAAAAACATCTTAGAATTGTTTTCTTTCCTAGACAAGATCAATGATAATTTTTCAGCCTTCAATTCAAAGAAGGTAACCATAAATGTCATTGACACAGGCTCTCCAGCCGTCAACAATGTGATTGGAATCAATGGACTGCCTAGAGGGCGGGTGACTCAGATTTGGGGACCAATGGGGTCCGGTAAATCATTTTTCTCAATGGTCGCAGCTAAAAATGCACTTGATGCAGATCTTGACAGCGTTGTTGTATGGTTTGACGTGGAAAACAGTTTTTGTTATGATTGGGCAGAGAAAATGGGGATATGGACTAGAGACCCGGCAACAAACAGGATGCTTATATTGAAGACAACAGACGGTGTTGATATCTTTGAAGCACTGTATGGTAAAATAAAGAAAGACAAATTCGGTGCCAAGAAGGTTGCGGAAGGGATTCTTGACAATATAATAAGTGGTAGTTTGAATTGTCCACTTATAGTCATAGATTCGATTGCTTCCATAATAACACCTAAAGAGAAGGCGTCTCCGGTAGGCTCGGTTACGGTATCCGCTCTAGCAGGGTTTTTAACCGCGGAGTTGAGGAGAGTGTCGGAAAACATTGAAAAGGCGAATGTTGCCTTGGTTTTGATAAATCAAGTAAGACAATCAATGGAACAATATGGAGATCCATTCCATCATCCAGGTGGAGAGAACCTGAGACATCAATTGAGTTTGAGTTTGTATTGTGAAAGACAACAAAAAGCCGAAACATTGATTTTGTCAACCAAAGACGACAAGAACACACTGATAGGACAGAAAGTGAAAGTCGTTGTGAAGAAAAGCAGGTTTGGTCCAGCTCCAAGGACGGCATATACAACATTTTTGTTTGCTGAAGGTGCTGGATATGATAAAATAGGAATTGTCAATGCCGAATCGGAACTTATTGAATTAGCGGTGGAAGCTTGTATAATAAAGAAAGGAGGGGCGTGGTACACCCTTCCTGATGGAGAAAAATACCAAGGTATGGAAAAGGTGCAAAAGAAACTGGAAGAAAATCCGGATTTATTAAATGAAATAAAAGAAACGTTGAATAAAAGACAAAATATAAAGATAACTGGAAACGTGGTAGAAGTAGAAGAACTAATGTACGAAGGAGAATGATATGGCGACACTTTCATGCAACAACAAAGGATGTTATAAGACGACAAGCGATTCGTTGCTTGATGAGCAATGTGGAGAGGTGATTTGTTCGGAGTGCGGGAAACCAATCACGAACGTTTCAGAATTTACAAAGAGATCAATGGTTGGTCTCGGCAAGGTTTCAAAGAAACAAAGTAAAGCATCTTTCTGTGTTGAATGCCGGAAATGCAAGCGAAGAGGGCAACCAATTCAGAAAGACGGGTCTTTCTTGTGTTATTATTGCAACGAGAAGTTGGAACTCACACGACAATTCGAAAAAATGTTTGCAGAATATCTGCAGAACAAAGGTTCTTTATGATCTCGAAAAAAGTAATTGATACATATAAAGAACGTTTGGATTGCTCGGATCAGATAGAAGAACTTTCTTTCATAGGTTGTAGGTTGCTTGATGAAGTAGAATATTACATGAACCTATCACCTTCTGGTTTACGTAGTCTGGCTGCAGAAAAAGAAATGAAGATTGTAAGTGAAACGCAAGAAATAAGAAAAAATCTCGAACCAAATACATATTATATGCAATGTACATGCGGTGAGGATGACAATACAGATCCGGACAAGACACTTCCACATAAATTATGGTGTCCAAAGGAAGACGAGTAAATAATCTGATGGATAACAAATGATTCAAAGTAGAATACACGACAAGGTCCCATATCTGAAAAAGTTCATAGAACTTTCAAGCAATTGGCTTCAACGCGATTGTGCCAAGACCGAAAGAGACTATCTATATGATAGAATAAATAAAGATGATGCGGCAATATGGGATTTTGGATACATGCCAGGAGGCGGTGAAGACCTGGTATCATTCATGGATGAATATGGTATGGGTCTTGACATGGACCCATATCGTGTCTTGGAAGAGCTTGGTATAGTATATAGATACTACAAGAAAACAAGATCATTTTTTCACGACAATACATTGTTGATACCGTTTCACGACGTATATGGTAGACCAATAAGTATTTCTGGAAGAACGATGTCAAACAAGGAACAGCAAAAGAAAAACAACATAAACAAATACAAACACCTTCCTTTCGACAAGAAGAACCATTTATATGGTTTGAACAAAACATACAAAGCCATAATAAGAAAAGATGAAGTTGTCGTGGTCGAAGGTCAATTTGATTGCATGTCCGGATTCAATTACGGTATCGACAACATCGTTGCATTATGTGGAAGCAAATTCACATTCGAACAGATAATGCTTTTGAAAAGATTCACAAACAACATATCAACAATTTTCGACAATGACGAGGCTGGCGACAAGGGTTATGAGAAAACCGAGAAACAATCGGAGAAATACAAGTTCAATCTAAACAGAAAGATATTGGATGGAGCCAATGACCTCGATGAATACCTGAAAGCAAAAAGACAAGACAATCATGATTTTTTCACCAAATCATGTCATTCCGAGTTCAAAACAGATGAATTGATCATTCATCTATAAAAAAAAACAACAATTCATATATTTCATTTTGTGGTTTTCTTGAAATCATTTCATAAGCTCTTTGATATATAATCAACAATATATACAGAGGTTTTAAATGAATGACAGAAGACGAAACAAATCAGAACATTATCAGTGGACGATTCTAGAAAGAAGTATAAATCCTTTCATACTCAGTGATCTGTCTTCAGCACAGGGTATGTCTTATCGGCTTCAACCATTTTCATATGATGAAAAACTGCTGGAACTTCAAGATGAATTGAATGCCAGGATGTGGGAGATAATAGAAAAAGGTCTTACTGAAAGACAAAAGCAGGTGATAAAACTTTCAATGCAAGAATTCACCCAGAACGAGATTGCAAAGATGCTCGGGATAAATCAGACAAGCGTTCATAAAGTAGTCAAAGGAAATATAGATTACAAGAACGGAAAAAAAAGATACGGCGGGGCTTATAAGAAAATTACAAAACTTTGCGCAGTTGATCCCGAAATACAAAGAATATTAAAAGAAATAGCGGAAGTTTGCGAATATACGGAATTTTGAAAGATCATGTAATATGATTGTATATTTCCTGAACGATATGTCAATCAAACCGCATATTTTTGGATATCAGAGGACCGATGGATAAACACACAATCAATTTTGATGGACTCTACACACATTTTACTGCTCCAAAAATCTATAAACTCGCAGACGTCGAGGATAGAATAGAAAGAATTGGTTGCGGCGTTGTCAGGTTCATGGATGAAAAAAACAAAACAGGTCTTTGGCAAATAAACCAAGATCATGATGGTAATGAATATATTGCCGCGATGTATGACGATGTAGGTAGTGAAGAGGTCGTAAAAAATTCATGGTCTGTTGAACCTGACAGGCTCAACAAGACCGCTACTATTTTCTACAAGAACACTCCGTTGAAAAGCATAGCATCTGCGGAATTGAATCTTGGAGAAAATGAATGGAAAGAATTCATTTCACATCTTCCTGAAAGATTGGCTTCCAGTAAGAATGTCGTGTCTATAGTTCTCAAGAGTCTTGATGAGACATATAGAGACAGTATATTAAAAGAACATCCCGAATTATTTGACAATGGTGCATGATGACATCAAACCCGCTAGAATTTATCAATGCTGTAAATGATCTTGTAAACAAAATACAAGGCACGGAAAAGTTTGCCATTCCTATATTGGCGAGTAAAGCGCGTAAGGGTGCTCGTGAAAATCCAAATGACCAAACGTTGAATCTACTTGCCAATGTTTTGACGAAAATGGATGAAAATGGGAAATTCTTCATAACAAAAGCAGAATTCAAAAATTTGTTTTCCAAGTTCGCATCAAGGAATACGAAGGCTTGTGAAATGTTTTGTGAGGAAATAGATAAAATAGAAGAAGAAAAAGAAAAACAAAGAGCTGGAGAGCCTGGCGAAGACGTGATGGGTCTATATGGATCCGCTGACAGTCGTACTGCGAATTCATTGAGTGGTTTATGGGATGATAATGGTTTCATCAACAAGGAAAGTGATGATAGATCTTTTGATCCTATTTTTGCAAATCAAGCAAAGATGCTTTCATTGATGGAATTATCCAAGACCGGGCTGTCACCAAAGTCTATAAATACTTTTTGCGGCAATGATGAGTTCATAATATGTGAAGCGTCATATGAGACACCATCTGGTGAGTCTCGCGTTCTTGTTCCCGTACAATTATCCAAAAGCGGTGCTTTGATCCCTAATCTTTTTGTAAGTGCGTTCGGTATAGCAGATCTAAAGCGAGGAGCGTTGGAAGAGCATTTGTTGAATTCTGCTGGAAAGAGTTTTGAAGTCAATGCCGGACAACTATTGAAAGTGCTCGGCACTGCTGGAAAGACATCTTTTTTGAGTGAATTTGAAGTAAGAGCACTTGCTGCACAAAAAATTGTAAATGAAAAGATGTTGTCCAAGACGGCTTCTTCGAACATGATTTCATTTGATGGTCCTTCGATATTGAAACAGGCTGTAGACAACTACAAACCAGAAAATGTAATGCTTGAAATGCCGCGTTCAGAACAAACTGAAAAATTTGCTTCTCTACTTGAAAGTGGAGTTGGCATCGCAGAATTCAGTTTTGGCAAGAAACTTGTTGACACCGGCAGGAAGATCGTAATCAGCAAGATGGCTTCATTTGGACACAATGCTCAGGTATCCGTATCATCTTGTGATGATGATACAATCATATATGCTGTGGCGACAGACACCCGCAATGGTCCTGTTGGATTCGAAGTAGTTGCTGATGTCAAAGGAGACAAGATCAATGTGCCCGCAGTAGCAGCTATAAAGGATAGAGTTTTTGATTTCACGAGAGCCGGTATTGATGAGATGATATCAACGAGGGCAACCGATACTTCTGCTGTTGCAAAAGTTTCTCCAATGTATGCTTTGAAACCAAGTGACGTGATGAATACCTTGAGGAAGGCTGCTGACGATGGTAATTATAAAATTGCAGAAGACGCTCTTATGGTTTTATCTGAAAAGGTTGATCGCGAAACATATTCAAAAGCTGTTTCCGAATACATGAGAAGCTTGAATACAAAAAATATAAACAAAGAAGCTTCAACTAAATGCAGCTGTTCCTTGATAGTAAAGACATCGACACATGATAGACCTGTTTGCGGGCATCTCAACATGCCTTTGGATGACGTATATCAAAACAAACATGGTGAATGTGTTCCTAAATATAGAAAGGAAATGCCTGATACATATGAAGGAGCAATATTCCATACATCCAAGATATTCCAGTAGAGGTGTGCTTTGAAAAAAAGTGAAAAAGAAATGACTGAAAAAGACCATTTGCAAGCATATGACATGCTTAAAAGCGTTGCTACCTGGCTTGAAAACCCAGACAACGAGGTATTTGGACTGTTGGAGCATAATGAAGATTCATTGAGTGTTGTCGCGGAAGCAAGTATTCTTGCGGCTGCAATACTTAAAAAGGCTGCTTTGGATGTGCAATTGATATCCGGCATTGAAGATTCAAACAAATATGCCGCCAACATGGAAGATGTCCTGGATAGTTTGAGAGTGCTTGCTGATGACCTGGATAGCAGCGGAGATCCAGAATTATGCAAAAAAGCAAGTGTTCTAGACGAAATACTTCTCACCATGGCTGATTCCATTGATGACCAAGAAAAAACAAAACTTGCCATGTCCAAGAAGATAGAAGAGATAAAAGCAAGAGCAGAGGAGTATTCCTCAAAAAAAAAGATCGCAAATAACGAAGAAGTAAAAACTCACGAAACAAACGAAAAAAAAGAATATAGACCTCTCGAAGCACCATTGTCTACAAGAAGTTTCCCCGGCGCACCTGGCGTCCTCATGGCAAGGAAAGGTGACGGTGATAAATGGTACAATATAGATACTGGTGAGGAAATTGATTTCAGTGAAGGATATCAATTGGATGGAAAGAAGGTCCCAGGAACTTCCGTTGGAAATCAAACCAGTTTTGATGATATAGAAATTCCAAACCAATTTAAATAAGATGGAAAATGACATCAAAAAAGATAAAATTACTGAATCACCCGGAACGGGAGCAAATAATATCAAGATTGATTTCGGGTGAATCCGTAAGAGAAATATCAGCTTGGCTTGATAGAAAGTACCCAGACAATACAGAATATCATATATCACATACAACATTGAACTTGTTCCGTAAAAATGAACTGAACATACAAGGTGCTGTTCTGGACAAGGTGAAATCCAGGATGATGCAGGTTGGTGAGGAAGATGAGAAGAGATTGTCAATTGCTGTCGAAAGCAACGTAACATACAGGGAAAAGATAAATGAATTCGTTGATATGCAAATTGATTGGCGTAAAAAGCTGATAGGCATATTGAATATAATAGAAACAAGAGTAGAACAGATATTCGACAGTATACAATTGGATCCTGGTAATTACAAACCTGATTATGTCTTGTTGCAATGGATGGACAAGGTTCTTCATTTCGTTCAAGAAATAAGAAAAATAGAAGGTGCGCCGGATCAGATAGTACAACACAATGTAACCGTGCAAGCGATAGATGAACGTACCGCGATCTTTCAGGAAGCAATACAAGAAGTCGCTGCAGAAGTTGACTTGCGGTTGGCATCGTTGTTCATAGAAAAAGTAAACAGCAAGTTGGAATCAATGAGCTTCAGCGATAAATTATTGTATACAAAATATGATGCCGATAAACTGGAAATATTGGAAGCAGTTGTAATACCAGAAAAATTAAAAGATTATAACGGTAATGATGAATGAATTCCTGATAAAGAAGATGTCGTCAGCACTGAAAGGCATTACTTCACAAAAATACAAGAATGAAATAATAAAAGAATTTTGGCTTCTTGACAAGATAGGTATTGAAAATGAATTATCGTTACGTAAATTCCATTACATATCACAGATGATTCCAAGATTTTCAGAATCATTGGTTGGTGGTCACGATAGCGAGTTGATAACAAAAGCAGCTTCTTTCATGGTAAATCGTATTGATGATATAAATTCATATGAAGATATGATGAAAATATTTTCTGATTACATTGTTGGATCCAGAATTGTAAAAACAGCATATCCTAATTTAGCTGACACTATAATTCCTATAAAAAATTATGACATGCCTAAATGGAAGAGTGCATTGAATGATATAATGATCAGGAGTCGTGTTTATGGCGATTTCAACAAAGCCATGGAATATGTTACTAGAGGGTGGAATGATATGGATGAAAAACATGATTTTGACAAATGGGTCGAATACAATAAAAATGGTATTGGAAAATTGTATAAATCAGCATTTAGTGGCGGAATGTCAGTACAAATGCCGTATATACCTGGTTTGACACCTGACACGCGTGAAGATGTGGTTCAAAATGGATCGCCTTCATATGATCCTGATGATATCAGAAGAAGGATATTGAGCAGGATAAGTTCTATAGAAAAGATATTGATAAGTCGTGATGGAAGAAAATTTGTAGGTAGCGATTACAATCAAGTACTAAAGAATCTTCTAGAGTTGAAAGGTGATGTATTCAGAGTGAAGTCCGCTTCCATGATCAATGATTTGATCTGCAGGGCTGCTAATTCATTGGAACATGCTGGTGGCAGCAAGTTCTCTAAAACAATAATAATGAAGATAGCTCAAGGAATGGGCGAAATGGATATGAGCGGCATGTCCGGCATGGGGGCGGATCCGATGGGAATGCCTGGTGCTGAAGGCGGTCCGGAGCAATCAACGGAAAAAGGTACACCTGATGACGGAAAGAAAGCGATAGATAATTTCATATTGAACATGACCGGGTATGAAGACAAGAAATTAACTCCAGAAGAAATCAGGAAAACCAAAGATAAAATCTTGAAAGATTTTGAAAATAAAGTCAAAAAAGCATCAACTACGAAATTTGCCTGGTATGATTTGGATACTTCAGAATTCATGAAATTCAAAAAAGTTGCCAACAACATCGGCGGGCTTCTGGAAAAAGCAAGATATCATAGAATAGTAACAGCTCAAGAAGTTGATATTTCTCCAAGCATGACAACGGAACCGACTGCTATAAAAGATGCGCCTCCAATGAAATCCGATATCATGGAGGAGCCTGTTGACGAAATGATGGTTGATCCAATGGAAGGAAATGATATTCCTCCAGTTGAAATGGATTTGAAAAAAGAAATAAAAGAAAAACCGGTAGATAATCTTGATGGAACAATGAAGTCGGTGGATATCATCGACGAGGCATTCAAGAATATAAAAATTTCAGATGTAATATTGAGAATGGATGCCCTATCAAGAGTTTTCAAGAACAGGGAGATTGCAAAACAATTGAGCATCATCGATTTGATGCTCGACAGCCTCGGGCTTTCTGGTTTCTTCCCCGCCCTTGCAGAAGCTACAAGATCAGCATTGGAATCTAATCAGTATTGTCAAACACGTATAGAAGAAGTTTTATCCAAACTCACATCTGCAACCGACGAGTCCGGTGATTCTGTTATAAATATAGAGGTGCTGGAACCAAAAAAGAAATCGGCTCCATCAAATCTGATAGATGAAGAGATGGACAGGTATTTAAACAAAGAAAAGCCAGAAGCAATCTCCGCAGAACCAAGACCAATATCCGATACGGTTGTTGAAAAAGCTGTTCCACAACCGATAAAGCCAATGCGGCAGCCTCCTCCACAACCAAGACCAATGCCGATGGTATGATATGCTTAGAGATGTCCTCAACACAGTAGTCTCTACGGCGAAATCAAACAAGATATCAAAACCATATCTTGTTGGTGGATTTCCTAGAGATGTCTACATGAAGAGGATAAACAAGATATCTGATGTCGATATAACAACAGGAGATGATTCCGTGGTTGAATTGGCGGAATTGTTGTTGAAAACCTTGAAAGGTTCTTCTTTGATGAAATACAGCGATGGACATGCTAAATTGAGATATGAAAAAATATCAATAGACTTCAGCAGCAACTTCAAGATTCCTGGTATATCTGAAATATTGAAGGGAGCTGGCATCATAGATCCAAAATCAATGCAGGAAGAATTATATAGTCGTGACTTCACAGTCAATACATTGCTTATGCCTTTGGATTTGTCAAGCATAATGGATTCGACGGGTCTTGCTTTCAAAGATATAGAAAATAAAATCCTGGATACATGCCTGCCACCCGAAACAACATTTTCAAATGATCCAAGAAGAATAATAAGAGTAGTGTATCTATGCGCGAAACTCGGCTTCAAACCATCACA
>Ga0307379_10008255_pt1 | contig 14058 bp, 11 predicted proteins | sample UN2MG_FD_202237 | JGI IMG/M metagenome (GOLD analysis project Ga0307379, IMG submission 202237) | Soil microbial communities from Risofladan, Vaasa, Finland - UN-2 | ecosystem: Environmental > Terrestrial > Soil > Coastal area > Acid sulfate soil | place: Finland: Risofladan, Vaasa | collected...
CATGTCCGTTAAGCAGACGGCGAAAGCTCTGATAAAGGACGGAAAATACGACCAGGGAATCCTCAACACGGTCGAAATGGCCATACGGGCCTACGATCCTTGTCTGTCTTGCGCAACGCACAAACTGGATGGTAGTATTGCTGTGAAGCTTGAGATTCGGGATGCTCGTGGGAAAGTAATCGACACTATAACAAATTGGTAAGTTGACAAGGTCTTAGTGCAGTCCGACAGAAAGACCGCTCTGGCCTTGTGATTTGCGAATACAAAACAACTTGCCGGATGCATGTAATGATGCTATAGTGGGGAGATGGTTGTGGTCTACAATTTCTGAAAAGGATTTTGGGATATATCTTAGTGTGCGCGCCGAATTCCGGGAAACATAATAAGCATCACAGGCTTTCTCTTATAGTTGGAGACTGTGCAAGTCATCGTCTCTGAACGCAGGCGCACGCGAATAACTGAGAAGATTGAGAATTAAGGACAAAGACTATTTCTAATGGCTTCAGATGAGAGTATTCAGCCGGCTGTTTTTGAGCTGTCGCTTCCACAGGAGTTGCCCGTTGATGCTGAGATCAAAGACTCGGCAAGATCTCTGCCGGAATCTCTGCTAATGCGAAATGCATTGTGGTTCTGCCGGGTCAGATGGTTAGTGATTGCAACTCTTGTCTGCTATGGTGCACTGGGTCTGTTTCCACGTTCGATTGACTACTTAGAAATACGTTCTCCGGGAATGTGGCCCTTTGTAATGGCCGGGATTTTGACATTGTTCAATCTTGTTTTTCTGTTTCTTGCCCGGGCCAAGACCTTTCCGTCCAAAATCATTTTTAACCTGTGGGGTCAGATTATTGTGGATTTGGTTATCCTCACCGGGGTCGTTTACTTTATCGGCAGCCTTGAGACGAATATAGCGTTCACGTATCTTTTTCATATTGTTTTATCCTGTGTATTCTTCTCGCGCAGGCAGAGTTTGATTGTGACTATCATGGCAATAGTCATGTTTGCCGCATGTATTACCGCAGAATATGTACTGAAGATACTGCCTTCAATGAGTCTTTTCGCCGAGTCGTTCCATGAACAGAATCATTCGCCGGTATTGGCAACATTGACTGTAAACTTCTTTTTCGCGATCGGAATATGGCTGGTCGTATGGTATCTTGCCTCCTACTTATCTTCAATGGTGCGCCGGAGGGATTTCGAGCTTACCGGGACCAACCTCCGCCTGATTGCTGCCCAGGAGGAACGGGCCCGGCATATGCTTGCCACAACCCACCAGCTAAAAGCTCCTTTTGCAGCTATCTATTCCAATGCGCAACTCCTGCTGCAGGGATATTGTGGTGATATTCCTGACGAAGCGTTGCAGGTGATACAGCGGATAACGTCGAGGTCCCGACGACTGACTACGGAAATCCAGGAGATGCTCCAGTTGGCAAATTTAAGCTCAACCAGCCAACAGTCTCTTCCACATAACAGGATGGTTTCAACCGAGTTGCTTTTGTGGTGCAAATCTCAAGTTGATCCGATAGCTCGTGAGCGCGGTATTACTTTCAAAGTAAATGTTCGGCCGGTAGCCATGGTGGGCACTGAAGATCACTTTAAAATGTTGTTTGTCAATCTCCTGTCCAATGCGGTAATATATTCCCATAGAAACGGACAGGTACATATCTGCTGTTATAAAGGTCCGGATTCGGAGCCTGTTGTTACTATTGCCGACAATGGAATAGGCATACAACCGGATAAACTTCCTCATATTTTTGAGGAGCATTACCGAACCAATGAGGCTGTGCAGCATAACAAAGAGTCTTCCGGGCTGGGTTTGGCAATTGTTAAGAACATAGCCGAATTGTACGGCATCCGTATCCGGGTGGAAAGCCGTTTCGGTTTTGGTACAAAGTTTGAGCTTAAATTCCCGGCCTCGAACGGAAGTCCGGGCGATAATATGAAAGGAGAAACGAAATGGCCTATCTCTTGATTGTTGATGATGACGAAGATTTCGCCAGTACGACAGCAACTGTTCTGCGTAAAGAAGGATACGACGTGCAGGTTGAGCTGGACATTGATAGTGCGGTGAAAAGTATGCAAAGTAAACCTCCGGATTTGGCGATTTTGGATGTTATGTTTCCCGAAGATGCCTCTGCCGGATTTGAACTGGCACGCTCCATGCGCCACGAAAGCGGAAAGCTCAAGAATATTCCAATCCTGATGCTGACCGCGATTAACACCAAATTTCCTCTCGGCTTTGGTTCTAAAGATATCGACGACAGATGGATGCCGGTAACTGAATTTCTGGAAAAGCCTGTTGATTTTGATGTTTTACGAGACAAAGTGGCCAAGCTTTTAAGAGCGAATCGCGCGAATGATTGATAAGGGAGGTATATGGGACCGGAGTGGTACGATAAATCTATTCTTATATTAGGATGCGGCAATGTATTAATTGGGGATGATGGATTTGGGCCGGTTGTTGCTCAGCAGCTCCGGCGCAACTTCACTGTTCCCACTGATATCTGTGTTTTGGATACAGGAACTTCAGTTCGAGAAATACTCTTTGATACCATTCTTGCCGACAAGAAGCCGTCAAAAATCGTCATTATAGATGCGATGGATTGTGGCCTCGAACCGGGAGAACTTTTCTCTCCGGATATCGATTCTTTCCCGAAGGCTAAGCTCGACGACTTTTCCCTGCACCAGGTGCCGACATCGAATTTGCTTCGTGAACTCCGTGACCTTTGCGGAATAGAAGTCAGCGTGGTTGCCTGCCAGGTGGCCGGGGCATGTGACAGTGTCAATCCCGGGCTTTCGGAACCTGTCAACAAAGCTGTCGAGCAGGCTGTCGAGATGATCGCAGAGGAGTATTTCAAATAGCTGTTCAAATATTCCTCACAGCATATTGAAGTGTATTGAACCACACCGGCATGAAAAGTGCGGGGCAGCAGTAAGACCAACTATGTTGATTTTGTCTTTAGTGTATAGCTTTGGGGACGTTGTAGATATTTAATCCGGCTCGATATTCTATTCTTGCCGGCATGATAATACCGGCAAGAAACGCAACGCCGAAACAAGTTATCGCGCCGATAGCACCGTATAACAGGCTGTTAAGCTCTGTGGCTAATTTCACATACAGCAGTATGCCTATACTCGCAACAGCCCCAATCCAGGCGTGAACGGTACCGACCCTTTGTGTAAAGATGCCGAGCATAAACAAACCGGCGAGGGTCCCTCCGAGCAGTCCCATTATTCCCAGGAAAAAGTCCCAGAGATACTGGATTTCAATACAAGCCAGAAGCATGGCAGTTGCTGTGCCGGATATACCGAGTGCTATAGTCAAACATCTCGCAAAAAGAAGATATTTACTTTCAGAAAGGTGCGGCATAAATCGTCGAACAAAGTCTGTCGTTACCACGGTTGAAATCGAGTGCATGCTGCTGTCGATTGTTGACATTGCGGCTGCGAATACTCCGGCAATTACAAGCCCGGCTAAACCGTCCGGCATCTGCCGGGCGATGAACAAGGCGAATATCTGGTCGGTCTTTTCAAGGGAAACCAAATCCTGCGGATTGGCTTTGTAGAATACAAACAATCCCGTACCGACTAACAAGAACAGTGCGCCAGCGAAGATGGCCAGAAAGCCGTTAAGCCAGATGGCCCTGGCCGCCTGTTTCTCATTCGGCGTAGTCAGGTAACGCTGGATGACCGCTTGGTCGGTTGTGTACGGCACCAGAGAATTTGTGAAGACGGCACCGATGACAACGACAATTAGAGCATCCGAGGTCCAGTCCCAGTTTAGATGTGCGAGATTGAACTTCCCGTTCTCGGCGGCGACAGAGACAAATTGACCAAAACCTCCGTCCAAATCGCCGATGATAATTCTTAGTGCGACAAAAGCTCCGCCTATCAGGACGAATGCCTGCACGACGTCCGTCCAGATTACGGCTTCGATGCCACCGAGGACGGTATAGGCTGTGCTCAAAATACCCATCAGGGCAATACATGCAAAAACATTCAAACCTGTCACGGCTGAGAGGGCCAGGGCCGGCAGCAGGACAACGATTCCCATTCGTCCTAATTGAAATGCCACAAACGACAGGCTGCCGAATATTCGGATGCTTACGTGAAAACGCTTTTCGAGATACTCGTACGCAGTCGTGATATTGAGCCGCCGGAAGAAAGGCAGATATAAGTAAATAACAAAAGGGGCTATGGCAAATATGCCGATATTCAATATCAAAAGTGCCCAGTCGGTGGCATAGGCTCTTGCGGGCATGGCTAAGTAAGTGATTGCGCTTAATTGAGTGCCAAAAATACTCAGGCCAGCCGCCCACCAGGGAATTCGCCTGCCGGCCAAGAAAAAATCATCGGTTGTTTTTTCCCGCCTGGCGAAGTAGAAACCCATGGCAACTAATACAGCCAGATAGGCCCCTACAACTGCGTAATTCACTTTTCCGAAACTCCCGGCCATATCATTCATTTGGTTTCATCCGGAATAATTTTTTACCTGCGGATACCCGGTCCGGCCTCACTGCTGGTTATAAGAACATTATCTGAAATCTTTTGTTTTTACCCCATTGACCACGTTCTGAGGTTTGCCCGCGAGGAATGAAGCCACATTATTGACGGCTACCTGTAGTAGTCTTTTGCGAGCTGCAAGAGTTGCCCAGGCAATATGCGGAGTGATATAACAGTTCCTTGCTGTTAAAAGCGGGTTATTCTCACCGGGCGGCTCCTCTGACAGCACATCCAGACCGGCACCTGCAATCCTCTCGTTATTCAATGCATCAGCCAAAGCCTGCTCATCTACCAGCGGCCCGCGGCTGGTATTAATCAGAAAAGCGGTCTTTTTCATCATCTCCAAACGCTCCCTGTTGATTATCTTTTTTGTATCAGATGTAAGCGGGCAGTGCAGGCTGATGATGTCACTTGTCCGAAAAATATCATCCTGCCCTGCGGGTTGACATCCTTCCGGCGTACTTAATGGTTTGGCGATATCATAAAAGATGACATTCATTTCGAAAGCAAGAGCCAGCTTTGCGACAGCGCGGCCGATTCTTCCGAAGCCGATTATCCCCATAGTCAGTCCCGCTAATTCAATCAAAGATGTGTCCCAATAGCAGAAGTCGGGATTGGAAGTCCACCGTCCGGACCTTACGGTTTGGGCATGGTGAGCGGCGTGTTGAGTAAAATTTAGAAGATGAACAAAAACCATTTGCGCAACAGATTGTGTGCTGTACGTTGGAACGTTAGTTACCGGGATGTTTTTGTCGTGAGCTGTTTCTATATCTACTATGTTATAGCCGGTAGCCAGCACCCCGATATATTTCAGCTTTGAAAGCTGTTTAATTGTATCAGAGGATAATACCGTTTTGTTAGTTAGTATGATTTCGGCATCTTTGGCACGCGGCACCACTTCTTCGGGAGCGGAGCGGTCATAAACTATGCACGGGCCCAGGGACTCCAGGTTTTTCCATGATAAATCTCCCGGATTTAGTGTGTAGCCGTCTAATACAACTATATTCATTATCTATTTTCCTTATTTAGCTGAAGACATCTTTTTATTGTATGGTCTTACGATGCGGATTCTTCATATAATAAAAGAATCCGTCTTCGGCACCCACTAAAAGGTCAGGAATATCATCTTTGTCCCAGTCAACAACGGTCGGGCTGGTTGTATGGCCGGCCAGGATGCGATTATCAACCGTTCCCTGGTCGCTAAAAATATGCTTATTTTGATTTGTAGAAATATTTCGAAGAAAGTTTATATTTCGACTATTCACCAGCAGGTCCAGTCGTCCGTCAAGGTCCCAGTCGGCAAAACAAAACTTGCGTCGCCCGCTTCTGCCTGCAATGCCGTCATTCATTCTCAGCAGCCCGCCGGCTTTGTTTTTTGGGCGATGTATCGAATCAAATGCTGAGACATCTTCGCCGGCAAACAGACGCTTGCCCGGCAAAAGGATTAGTTCCCGGTTTCTTCTCGCACGCTGAAATAGAGCCAGGTATCCCTCATGGTCCAGCATTATCAAGTCGTTCAAACCATCTTTGTCATAGTCGATAACAACCGGTGTGGTTCGCCACTGGGTAGCAAGGCTTTTGCCATCCGGCTGCCACCAGTTCCAGGCCGGTTTAGGAGGCTTGCCGGGCCACTCCACTTCAATGGGTTGTGCTGCCGTCAGTTGAGGTTGTTGCCGTGTTCCGATGTTTTTGTACCAGAGGACTTTTCCCCAAATGGAATTGATGATAATATCCGGCAGGCCATCATGGTTCCAGTCCGCAACATTCAGCGTCGTATAGCCCCACTTGGCTTCGCATGGGCCCTGGATTGAGCCGTTTGGGCCGGCCATAATGCGGATGGTCTTGCTGTCAGCCTTGAGATAAACCGGGGCGGCCCATTTTGGCGGATTGGCCCCGTCAAGGTTCTCGATAAAACCGACATAGCCGGCGCTGTTGCCGCAAATCAGATCCTCATCTCCGTCGTTGTCCCAGTCAAAACTATACGGCGTAACAAGTACACCGAATTTTATGTTGTCTGCCTGCTGTCGAAAAAAACGAGGCGGCAAAAACTCGGGGCTTCTGTCAATCACTTTGCCAGTATTTTCCACCAAAGCCACACGCCCGTCTTCCTGGCCGACAATCAGGTCCACGTCTCCATCCTTGTCCCAGTCCAGAGCTACCGGAACAATCATACACAAATCCATCTGAAGCGGCTTGCCCATCCAGGTCAGCTGTCGGCCAGCGGCATATCTGGGATGCTTTCGTGTTCCTATATTTTCGAACCATGTGAATTTATCAACGAACTCGCCGCATATCAGGTCAAGGTCGCCGTCACCGTCGAAATCGGCAAAATTCGGAGAAGGCATACCATATACGTCCACCGGTTCATCTCCGGCCAATATTTTTTCGGCCTTTTCGTACTGCGGATTTTCATTACTTCCCGTATTACGCAACAGATACACATATCCATGCAAGGGGCCGCGTGTCCAGTGTCCCTGTTTATCGAATGCGTTATCCCATCCGTAGTCATTCCAGTCGCCAACGCCTGCTATCAAGTCAAGAGTTCCATCCCCGTCATAGTCACAATACTGCCACTGGTTGGCACGGATGCTTATTTTTGGACTGTGTACGTTGGCTGAAGGATAAATTGTCTTGGTCTTTTTGAACTGATTGTCCGGCTTGTGAAAATCTATAATTTCCTTGGCCGGCAGCAGTAAGCAGACTTCGCCATTAATATAGATCGGGCGAATATTACTATATCCGGTGCCAACCAGAACTGCGGGCTTGAATACCGGCATTTTTATATTACCGCTGACATTCTCGAAGAAATACGTTCCGTTGTACGGCTTGTCGGGACAGGAAACAACTAAGTCGTAGTCACCGTCATTATCATAATCCATAGGCAGCGGCCAGGCCCAAAGCCCTACCCCCAAATCCACAATCAGGCCGGGATTATTATACTTTACCCGTTCAAGAGCGCCACCGGATGTTGTAGTTATGAAAATCAGCAGAATGGTGATAAACAGAGAAAAAGGATTCCTAATCGTATTAGCGTTCATATTTTTCTCCGAAAAATAACTCGTTCTTTCTCTAACGAAGGTATTACAAATATAACGCTCATTTATTTATCTGAGAGTTATCCTGACTAAAAAACACTGTTATGATTCCTTGTAGGATAAGGATAGCAACTCTGGCCGTTAAGGGAAAGAAGAAATCAAACTGCTTCTGAACGATATGAAGCGTTACAGAGGAAAATGCCGGCCAAGCGCCCGCAGGGCTCACTCCAATGAAAAAACTGACAAGGAGCATTCACTACTCTGTGATTTTGAATGTTTCAATCAGACTTTTTAATTTTCCGAAATCCGGCTCGCGCTCGTATAAAGGTTTTTGATTTTCCTGATATGTGCCGATATTTTCTTCAAAGGTTTTTTTGTCCGGGTTTATATAAAAGATTCCAAGCGGGAATGGCTCATTTTCTGTTGCTTTTTTGAATGCTTCATTCCTGTTGGATGGGTCGTGTGAATCGTCAAGATAATAGGTGTTTTTCTTAAACCACTCGAAAGTGTTGAGCTTGTTAAACGTTACGCAGGGCTGGAATATATCAACCAGAGCGTAGCCTTTATGTTCGATTGCCTGTTTTATTATTTCCTTTGTCTGCTCTGCGTCGCCGGAGAAAGCCCTTGCGACAAAAGAGGCATCCAGAGCAATAGCAACCGCGAGCGGATTGAACGGCTCAAGAAACACCCCGCCGACCTGTACCGGCGTCTTAAAGCCTGTTTGACTTGTGGGTGATGCTTGTCCCTTTGTCAGGCCGTAAACCATATTATTATGAACAATATTTGTTATGTCCGGATTTCTGCGTATCGTATGTAAAAAGTGATTACCGCCTTCCCCGTACATATCACCGTCGCCGCTTTCGGCTATAACCGTAAGAGCGGGATTTGTCGCTTTTATAGCTGTTGCCGGCGGCAGGGCCCGTCCATGCAGGCCGTTGAATACATTGGCCTTGAGGTAATGAGGGATTTTAGCCGCCTGGCCTATACCGGAAACCATTACAAGGTTTGTCGGTTCAATTGTTAACTCGGCCAGAGCTTGTTTTAGTATTTTTAGAATGGGAAAATTACCGCAACCCGGACACCATGCTATATCAATATCGGCCATATTAAAAAATTCAGTATCCATAGCATTGTCTCTAATTCAATAAGTCATTCAACTTTTCAGTTAACTCTTCGACATAAAAGCTCAGGCCGTCATATTTGAGAATCCTGTCATTAATCTCGATGCCGGTATGAAGTTTTATTAATTTTGCGAATTGGGAGGTGGCGTTGTTCTCAACTATTATAATTCTCCTGGCTTTTTTTAGATAATCGCTTGTTTGGCCCGGCAGGGGGTAAACCTGCTTGAAGTGCAGAAATGCCATGTCATCCCTGCCGAGATTTTTCACGGCCTCTTTTACGACATTGTACGTCGAACCCCAGCACACTATCAGGTTTTTATAATCCTCAGAGCCAACTAATTCGGGCGGGATTGCTTCATTCTTCAACAGTTCGAGCTTCTTCAGCCTTTTATTAACCATCCCGACTCTTAAACCGAGGTCTTCGGTAATGTGTCCGGCCTCATCGTGCTCGTCGCTGTCAACGGCGACCAGCCCTTTTCCGTAGCCGGGTATTCCACGGGGAGAAATGCCGTTGTCCATCAATTTATATCTTTTGTAATCTGCGTCGGTTTTAATTATGTGTTTTTCGATATTGATATCCGACAAATCAGGACAAGCGGTATTGTAGTATGAATCCACAAAATATTGGTCTGTGAGTATGAAGACCGGTATCTGATACTTCTCGGCCAAATCAAACGCTTTCCGGGTCAGGTAAAAGGCATCCTGAATCTTTCCGGGCGCAAGCAATATTCTGGGAAATTCGCCGTGCCCTGCATAAAGGGCCAGTTCAAGGTCGGCCTGTTCTGTCCTTGTGGGCAATCCTGTTGCCGGGCCGGGCCTTTGGGCAAGATGAATCACAATCGGGCTCTCAAGAATCCCGGCCAGACTGAGACCTTCTGTCATAAGGGCAAAGCCGCCGCCGGATGTTGTGACCATTGCCCTTGCACCGGCATACCAGGCCCCGATGGCCATATTTATTGCGGCGATTTCATCCTCAGCCTGCTCTGCTATTATGCCGAAATCTTTCGCCTGTTTGGCAAGAAATACCAGCACGCTCGTTGATGGGGACATAGGGTAGGAAGATATAAAGTTACAGCCCCCGGCAATAGCACCGAGAGCTACGGCCTCGACGCCGCTTACGAGGATTTGGTTTTTAATATCGGCATCGTTGGTGATATCAAATTCAATTTTGGATGAATCGGCTAAACCAACACCGAGATTGAAACCTTCCTTTACTGCGGCAAGATTCTTTTGTATGACGTCATCGGGTTTTGAAGAAAAGAATTTTTGCACATAATCGCTAACGGCTTGCAGTTCAATTCCAAATAAACCGGTAACTGTCCCGACGGCGACAACGTTTGAATAAATTTTGTTGCCGATCTCGGAAGCTTTTTTGGTGAACGGCACATCAATAAATTTGTGCCTGGTTTGGTCGAAATCCTCGGCAAGGGTTTCTTTTTCCGCCAGGATAATTGTCTGAGGAGAAATTCTTTTTTCAACATGTCCGACAGCGCCCTTGTTAAGAGGTATAAGAATATCAATCCGGTTTACACAGGCACGAACTGACCCTGATGATACCCGTATTTCGGTGGAATTTATCCCGCCGCGGACACGTGACATATATTCCTTCGTTGCGAAAACGTTATAACCGGTGAGCTTGAAAATTCTCGTTAAGAGATACTCGACGGTCTGGATGCCCTGCCCGGCCTGGCCGCATAAAACGATGGAGAGGTCTTTTCTCATTATAAACATCCCTTTTACGAACAGGTTCTATTCAATAGTCTTCCAGATGAAAAAACTCGGCATTCTCAAGCCATTGTTCCGGCTGAGATACGAACTCAATTATATTATCCAGTAAGACGTAATGTTTTTGTTCTTCATCTGCCAGTTTAAGGAAAAGCTCTTTCTGATATTCTTCCGTTACCTCGCCGGCTTTTTCCGTATAGAAGTCCAGGCTCTTTTTCTCGATGTCCCGGGCTTTTTTATAAAGCTCGGCCTCATTGATGTCAAAATCAAAACTATCACCGGATTCTTTGATTTGGACAAAGACATTCTTCGCATCGGTCAAAATTTTGGACTCAGCAATCTGTGTCTTTTGTGTTTTAATTTTCTCTATGGCATTGTAGTGTTTGACTTCTTCATCGGCCAGCATGGTCAAAATAGTTTTCATGCCGTTATTACCTGCTTTTTGAGCCAACTGGCGATAATAATCTTCACCGTCTTTTTCCATCTGCATTGCGTATTCAAATATATTTGTCATTTTTTCCTCAATTTAATATGTTACCTAAAATACCTGCTAATGTAAACATCAATCGGCTACTGTGTCCGATAGATGTCAGAAAGCATTTTGTCAAGGTCGTCGATTTTGTTCACAGGCCGGTTGCAAGCGTAGTTTTCACACACATAAGCTGTTGCCTTGCCCTCTATGGCAGTTAGATTTTTAATAAAAGGGATTGTTTTGTCAATAGCAGAGTCTGCTTTTTCCTGTTGGTGGAGTAATACAACTGCGTTCGGCAGGAATTTGCTGCGGATCAGCTTAAGCATATGTTGTGTGTCCGCTGCGTCGGCGTTGCCGGCAATCATTATTTCCTGCGTCGGTCCGAGCCAAAAGTTTAATGCTGACAGCATTTCAGAAGAATAAGCAGACGACTGTTTCAATTGCCGCGAGAACGATTCAAGCACCTTACCCCCATGTTCTGTGAAGTGTTGATTCATAGTCAATTTACCCAGCTTCAATAAAGCAAATGCTGCGGCTGAATTGCCGGAAGGAATCACTCCATCGGTGCTCGGCTTAATGCGGGCAATCAGTTTTTCGCTGTCTTTGCCGGTGAGAAAAAATCCCCCTTGCTCATTATCGGCATACAGCTTTAACATTTCTTCGGCGAGTATTTTTGCGTCAATGAGCCATTTGGTCTCGAAAGACGCTCCATATAAGTCCAACAGGCCCGTTATTGTAAAAGCATAATCGTCAAGAAAGGCAAGCTCGACAGCGCGGCCCTGGCGGTAATATCGCGTCAATCTGCCTTTTTTGTGTAAAGTATTTAATATGAATTTTGCCGCTTGCTCGGCAGCTCTGATATATTTTTCTTCCTGAAGAACCGCACCGCCGTAAGCCATTGAAGAAATCATCAGACCATTCCATGCAGTGATAATTTTGTCGTCCCGGTGCGGGCGGATTCTTTTTGCCCGCTCGTTGAAAATCTTTGAACGGGCATTTGACAGAACATCCAGTAGTGCCGTATGGTCTTTTTGGAATTTTTTTTCCAACTGTGCCGTCGATACTGCAATATTGAGAATGGTTTTATCTTCTTCGAAGTTACCATTCTCTGTAACGCCATAATAAGCTGCAAAAATTTCGGCTTCGTCTTTATCTAATATAGATTCGCTTTGCTTTATGTCCCAGACATAAAACGCACCTTCTTTTCCCTCGCTGTCGGCATCTTCGGCGCTATAGAAACCGCCTTCGGTATCGGTCATATCCCGCAGGACATAATCAAAAATCTCCCTCGCTGTCACGGCGTACTTTTTGTTCCCGGTAGCCTGATAAGCCTGGAGATAGACCTTGCTCAGCAGTGCCTGGTCATAAAGCATCTTCTCGAAATGCGGAACAAGCCATCGTCCATCGGTTGCGTAACGATGAAAGCCTCCGCCAATATGGTCATAGATGCCGCCTTTAGCCATCGCATCGAGAGTCTTTTCAACCATTTGCAGGGCCTGCGTATCGTTTGTTCGATGCCAGTAAGAAAGCAGCATTGAAAGATTGGTCGGTTGCGGGAATTTCGGGGCCGGCCCGAAGCCGCCATTAGCAGCGTCGAAAGCGGCCCTGAAATAATCGAACCCGGCTTGAAGCATATCCGGTGATAGTGTCTCTTTTTCAGTCGGACCGGTCAGGCTTTTCAGAACTTCGCTTATTTTGTCTGAAGAATCGACCAGTTCCTGCCGCTTGTTTTTCCATGCCTCCGCAATAGACAACAGTACCCGCTCAAAACCCGGACGTCCATATATGTCTTTCGGCGGGAAATACGTTCCGCCGTAAAAGGGTTTGCCCTCAGGTGTAAGAAAAACCGATAGAGGCCAACCCCCCGAACCCGTCATCATCTGAACGGCATTCATATATATCCCGTCAACATCCGGCCTGTGCTCTCTATCTACCTTTATGCAAATGAAATACTTGTTCATTATCCCGGCAATTTGTTCATTTTCAAAACTCTCTCTTTCCATCACATGACACCAGTGACAGGTGGAATAGCCGATTGATAGAAATACAGGTTTGTCCTCTTTTTTTGCCCGCTCAAAGGCTTCCTTGCTCCACGGATACCAGTCAACAGGATTATGAGCGTGTTGCAGCAGATAGGGACTGGGCTCGTTAATAAGCCTGTTGGTATATTTATGTACGGCCATAGTCGTCGGCATATTCTTTTCTCCGATTACCTTAAAGCTCCCTATTGTAAGGCAAACAAAAACAACAGGGCTTATAACCCAATGAAAAAGCTTTCGTACCATTTTAATACCGTACTCAGAAAACTTCGGCTATTTCTTTTACCTTTTCGATAGCTCTCTGACGTTTGACTCCGGCTACATCCGGGCCGCCCTGTAAGGTTGGTTCAACGACCACGGAGCGAATGTCCTTAAAACCAATAAAACCGAATATTAATTCGATATATCTGGTTTGCAGGTCAACAGCTTCGGCCTCACTTCCCGGAAGATATTCCCCGCCACGGGAGAATACGGCCAACATTGGTTTTCCGGATACAAGCCCCTGGTATCCTGCGTCCGGGCTGTAGCTGAATGTATAGCCGGGCTGAACTAAAAGGTCGATATACTGCTTGAGCCGGTAGGGAATACTGAAATTCCACATCGGAACCGCGAGGACGTACTTGTCTGCCGAGGTAAACTGCTCAATCACCCGCTCGACATTTTTCCATGCCTCCTGTTCGACTTCGGAATGCGACTTGCCGTGCAGAATTGTATATTTGGCCTGCACAGCCAGCCCGTCGAATTTGGGAATTGATGCGTCGAACACATTTAAAATCTCAATCTCGTCATCCGGATGCTTTTGTTCGTATGCTTCAATAAAGGCGTCGGTAACGGCAACGGAATGCGACATTTGGCCTCTTGGAGAAGCCTGGATATATAAAAGCCTGCTCATAATTCTCTCCTTTCTCGGGTTAAAAGGTTTGCGAGTTTCTTATCCAACGATAATGCGTCCACAACTGCCTCAAAATCCGGCATCGTTTTCTGAAAGACTCAAGCTCTCGCCTTTATAGTTACTAAACCTGCCATTCTTTCGCGACTTTACTTTCTTAATATTTGCGATTGAGTATTTTGCATTATTTGCCGAGGGCCTGTCTGAGGTCCATGGCGTGCTCTTGTTCCATAGCCAAGATATTCCTTAGCTGCTGGGCCAGGGCGAATTCTTTGAG